>Ga0335073_10001831_pt1 | contig 28748 bp, 25 predicted proteins | sample Lox_Sample_22_FD_207093 | JGI IMG/M metagenome (GOLD analysis project Ga0335073, IMG submission 207093) | Soil microbial communities from Loxahatchee National Wildlife Refuge, Florida, United States - Lox_Sample_2.2 | ecosystem: Environmental > Terrestrial > Soil > Wetlands | place: USA... | reverse complement strand
AACCGGAAACATTTACATTGCTGGCGAGACAACCTCAATCGACTTCCCGTTAATCCACGCTTTGCAGCCGCAATACTATCCTCTCGGTCCCGACAAAGGCGCGCCCACTGATTCCGGATTCATCGTCAAGCTCAGCGGCGACGGGTCCACAGTCCTCTACTCCACCTATTTCGGAGGCACGCTCGGCCAAAGCGCGATCACCTCCCTCGCCATCGACGCGAACGACAATTTGTACCTCACCGGATGGACGCTATCCAGCGACTTTCCCCACACCACCGGCATGCCGTTCGGAGCGTTATCCCAAAATCCACAGATGCCCGGCGCGATCATTGCTTCAATCTCGCCCGATGGCGACAAAATCCTCTATGCCGGCGCGATCCCCATGGCAACGCCCTGCACCGCTAACTGCCTTTATACCGGAATTCAAGGAGTGGCAATTGCGTTGGATGCCGCTGGTAATGCGTATATTGCCGGCAACGACCCAAGTTCCACCGCGTTCCTTCCCACCACCCCTGGGGCGTTCGTTCAGAAAGGCATCGGAGGATTCGTCGCGAAGATCAACGCGGGCGGCGCTGGTCTCGGATACCTGACGTACCTTGCTTCGGGATTTGTCGGCACACCTCCGCTTGCGAACCCTGGAAACGTGGTGCAGGGGATGGTGTCCGACGCCGCTGGCAACGTGTATCTGATCGGAAACACCATCGACCCGAATTTCCCTGTCAGCGCAGGCGCCTATCAGACGACGCCTTCTGTCGACTCCGCCTTCGTCGCGAAACTCAAATCCGACGGAAGCGCGCTCGATTGGGCGACGTATTTCTCCGTCAACCTCCAATCCATCGCACTCGATAGCGCGAACAACGTCTGGGTTACCGGCAAATCGTTGGGCCCCATGCCCTCGCCCCCACTGCCCAACGCCAATAATTGGACGACTGGTCCTGAGTTCGTCGCAAGCCTGAACTCCACGGGATCGGCGCTCAACTATTCCGCCCTCTATCCGTCCGGGACCGTCGCGCAATCCCTCGCGATCGAACCATCGGGAGTGATTCACGTCGCGGGCCAGAACGGATTCATTTCCCAAATCGCTCCGAATACGCCGCCCGCGATGAAGATTTTCGGCTTGCAAAATGCGGCGCTCGGCAACTTCACTGATCGAGTCTCGCCCGCCGAAGTCGTCGCGATCTATGGTCCTGGCATCGGGCCCGCAACGCCGGTCACGGCAGTTCCACAGAACGGCTTCTATCCAACGTCGCTCGGAGGTGTCCAAGTGACCGCGAACGGCGTCAATATTCCGCTGCTCTATGTCTCCTCCAATCAGATCAACGCCGTGATGCCGATGAGCCTGGCGTTCAACACCTCCGTCGCGATTCACGTGACCAACAGCGGCGCAGCGAGTCCGGATTTTCCATTGTGGATCGACTATTCAGCTCCGCTCGCATTTCCCGTGACGCTCAACCAGGATGGAACCATCAACTCCCAATCGAATCCTGCCGGCGCCGGCTCCATCGTTTCGTTCTGGGCGACCGGTTGGCAATCAAACTTCGCGCCGCTCGCCGACGGTCAGGTCGCAACCGGCGCTCAGGACGTTTGCCTCGGGAACTGCCAAGCCAGTGCGTTGAACGTTTCCGAGCGAGCATTCTTCCCAGTCGCCGCGACGGTCCAGTATGCCGGTGCCGCACCGACCCTCGTCGCTGGCATTACTCAGTTCAATGTGCAAGTCCCGAATCCCGTGCCCGGCACATTGTCCTACACGATCGACGTAACAAATCCAGTAACCGGTGCTACGGTCTCCAGCGGAGCGTGGATCAGGGGAAACTAATCCGCGATCGGCGACTCGGAGAAAGCTCGATCCGGATTCCCTCGTAAAATCCGGCCGGGAAGGCGCCACTTGTGGATGTGGCTCGCGGTGGATGGTCGGCCACTCGGAGAACGATCCACCGGATTTCTCACGGAAAGTCCTGGTCGCGTCAATTGGCCGTGCAAGGATGCCCCCAGAACAGATCCGGAACGACAATTCGTCCGACCGGCGCCACCGGGCGCGGCTGTAAGCCCGGTAGGTGAACCTACTACCCAGCCGCCCAAAGTCGCACACAGCGCGCCCGTGGCCGAACGTCCGCCGTTGCGTTTGCAACGCCATGCCAGCAGACCGACTAATTACCGTGTGGCAGCGCAATGTGCACGTCGCCCCGAGGCAACTCGCGCAGCGTACCCACAGAAATTTGCAGAACTCTTGCGGCGAAAGTCCGCGACTCGACGACGCGGTAAGTCTGGCTATCCAATGTGACCAGCCGCACCGGACCTCGCCATGCGGCATCTCCCGGATCAACTCCATAAAGCATGGAGCCCGAATGGTTAGCTACCAGTCGGTTAAAATGCACGTCGGGAGCAATCGGACCGCTCAACTGGCCGGTCGCCGGATCGAGAATCCACGCGCCTCCGGGCAGCGCGGCGGGACACCCGTGGGTCCGATCCGACTTGCTGCCGAAAGGCTCGTAAAGAAATAGCTTGCCTGCGGCAGAGACCAATGTCTTGACCACGGGAAGCCAGGACCGGCAGGCAGAGTTCTCGGCGAAAGGTGCTACCGGTATTGCTGCGCCCAATTCGTGAGCGCCAGGCGACACCGTCCACAGGAATCCCGGATGGTTGGGACAGGCGACATAAAAGTAGAATTGATCGCCGGACCACACCCCTTGCGCGTACGAGTTGCCGCGGCATGCCGCTTCGGTGAGCGTCACTGCCGAGGGAGCAAGATCCATTCGAGCGCCGGTCGAAAGATTGATCGTGCGTAGCGCCGGTTCTGGAAAGCTCTTGAGCTCGAATCTCCAGCGGCCATCCGGCGAGGTTTGCGGATTGCCGAAGAAATCGCGTGCGCGATTCGCGTCCGCCGCGGTCGGGATCTCCGTCAAGACTAAACTCTTCAAATCGAGCGTAAAATGCCGGCAGCAAGGGCCGGAGTCATAGCCGTCGACATACAGTACAGCGCCATTCGCGTTTGCGGACAATTTTTCCACGTGTAAGTCGAAATGGAGTAGGCCCACTGGCTGGAGCGTGAGCGCATTGAGAACTTCCACCACACCGGTGCGCCGGGCGAGTAGAACGAACTCACCGGGATTCTGCGATCGCAGCTCCGGCTTGCTGCACAACAGCAGAAAGAAGGCGATGATGGCGAACCTGTGCCGCACACACCTGCCTTTCCACCTCAGTTTAGAAGAATTCGAAGGTGATGAGGGGGACCTGAACGGCGACGAGCACGGTCCGCATCGCCCGCTACACGTCCATGCGCATGCGCCCCGTGACGACCGTTAGGTTTTGTGAACTCGTCGCGCCTTTCCGCGCGGGATTTTTTCACGCGTCTGCGCCAGCGGCTCAAGACATCGTACTTCACCGGACGTGACGAAGCCCATGGTTTACAGGTGTTATGCGATTCCGGAGGGAACGCGGTCAGTATTCGCGCTGGCATGAACAGCTCAGCGATCCGACGCGGGCGGACGGCATCCTCGACCGTCTGGTCCACAACGCGCACCGTATCGAGATGCGGGGCGATTCCATGCGAAAGAATCGGGGCAAGCCGAACTCGTCGCTGTCAGCAATCCGAGTGCGGCCTCTCGGTGGGTAATGTTTGTTGAAATAAGACCGAATTAAAGAAGAGGGTGTTCACCGGACGAAAAAGGCGGACATACTATACCTGGAGAGAGGGTTGAATGGAATGCCCAGTTTGCGGCCTTATAAATCCGCCGGATTCTTCCCTGTGCGATTGCGGATATGACTTCGGTACGCAATTAGGAGGTTCTCGACCGCGTTTTCTCGTCCGTGACCGCGGAGTCTTTTGTCTCGCGTTCTTCATCGTAGGTGTCATCATTGTGGCGGGACTCTTCGTACTTGGCTCCCAATACAACGTTCTACCGGCCGTGATGTTGCTGCTGATAATCCCTCCTCACGTTGCCCTCGGGATTGCTTGGACAGCATGGGGCCGGTCACCGCTAGTTTTTCAAGCGCCGAGGGTCCGAGCTACGCTGCTGTTTTTAGGCCTTGTACTCTGCTCGCTCAATGTCGCCATTTTTTGGCTACATGTGATTTGGCTGAATCTCCGTCGGACGGATCTGTTTTTTGGGAATCTGAGCAACAGTGCCGAAGGGGTTTGTGAATTTCTGAATGTCTTCGCAATATTGGCAGGCGTGTTCGGGGAAGGTCGAGGACGGCTGGCGCTCCTGACAGCTGCGATAGCCGGATGGGCGATCTGGATTACAGGTCATCTCGGCATCTTGTAACAGGCGTTCAAAGCGGCATCGGTCCCTCTGTGCGCTGAGGCGGGGCAGCGGCTGCGCCTTTCCCCGCGCCCTTTTGCCCGCTAGAGCATCTCTCCTCCCCCCTGCCGGATTCGGTCTTGACGAATCAAGTCACTTCTTCGGCAATCAGACAACCAGCGTCGCTTCGCTCCGACGGCTGACCGTGAACGTCCCGGAATATTGACCGCTTTCCCTTCGCAATCCGCGATCGCTAACGGCGGAATCCCCGTGACGACCATTTTGTTTTTTGAACTCGTCGCGCGGCTCAGCGGGATCTTTCCACGCGTCTGCGACAGCGGCTGAAGGCATCGCAGCGTGCGGGGGGCACATTGGGTTTTTGCCCCATCAGTTTCCGAACGCAGTAATAAATCCTCTCGATCGCGCTCGTGCCGTCTTCGGCGACCACGGTCTTTATGCGGAAGACAACTTGCTGAATCGTCGTGGCTTTTCGGCTCGCAGTGCGCGTTCCGTTTTGCGCTTTGGTGCCGCCGTTGCAGGCAGCGATAACGTCGATCGCGGCGAAAAACGGTGCAAAATTAGCACAATTTCTAGCACAATGGCGAAAAAGTTCGCCTCTGCGCATCTTCCGAAGATTGCTGCAACCTGCTGACTGTAGGGAGTTTAAACTTGGTTGCGGGGGTAGGATTTGAACCTACGACCTTTGGGTTATGAGAGCGCCGACGGCCGGTAACCGTAGGAAAACAAAGGCACGAGTGGCACCTCAAAGAGCCTTAAGGAAGCTTCGGGAGCGTTTATTGGGAGTCTAAAGGGAGTCTGAATTTCAGGTTGCCTTCGATCGTTGGGCAGGAAAACCAAGGGTAAACCGATGTTGAGTTCCCGAGGGCTCGAACGCTAAATTTTCGACGCTGACGGCCGTTACCATTCCAGGATCTTGAGTTGAGGAATCGCCCGGAAATGCGCATCCCGGGTTGCCACAGGCAGGTCGTACTGCAATGTCAGAGCGACGATCCAATATCATTGTCTGGAATCGGCTGGCCGGCCGCCGAGAGGCCGGCTTTCACATGGCCGTACCGCTCGGTTGTGCCCTGATCGGGCAGAAGCAGCGTTGCGATTTGCAGAAAGTCGCGGATGAGGGCGATTTGGGCATCGCGCCGCTGCGCCCGCCGCGCGCCGTAGTAGAGTTCGCCGAGCGCGACCCAGGGCAGATAAATAGCGGTTGCTGATTCGAGATGACCTGAGGCGATGCTGTCGTTTCGGAAATGGGCGACGACGATGTTGGTATCCAGCAGGGCGCTACCAGCCGGATTCATCGATCTTCTCGCAGCCTTCCTCGATGACCCGCTCCAACTCGTCCGCGTCCTCAGGCGACAGCGCTCCGGCAGTCCGTGAAAGGATGGCCGGACGCTCTTCTTCGCTGATTCGCATGAGCCGATGGACGTAATCGGCGGCGGCCTCCAGCTTGGCGGGCGGGAGCGACTTCAGGTCCTCGACGATGGCTTCGAGCCGGCTCACGTCTTTAAGTTACCGCGGCTTGGGCCATGCAGCAAGGTAGAGGCGGCGAGGTGGGTTTATCGGTCGCTTGGTGTTGAGTTCGCGTTGGGTTCCGGGAGGCCCAGGGCTTCGGTCAAATACGAAACAAAGCATTTGCGAGTGAAGGGGCTTGCCTTCCGTTTAGAACCGCATCGATATTGTCGAGGGCGACCATCCCCATATTGGTCCTGCTTTCGACGGTCGCTGAGCCAATGTGAGGGAGCAGGAAAGTGTTCTTGAGATCCAGATAACCCGGATGGATCTTGGGCTCTCCTTCGTAAACGTCGAGTCCCGCTGCTGCGATATGGCCGCTCTTGAGCCCGGCAATGAGGTCTTCATCCGCTATCAAGCCGCCGCGGGCCGTGTTCACCACAATCGCGCCATGAGGAAGACGTGCAATGTTCGCGGCATTGAGAAAATGATGCGTCGTCTCCGACTCAGGAGCATGCAAGCTCAAGAATTGACTCACGCGCAGGAGTTCGCGCGGATCTGCATGGAAGACAGCATCGCCAACCTTCTCAGGCGGAAGCTGGTGTGGGTCGGAGTAATGGATCGTCATCCCAAAAGCTCGTGCGCGCTTCGCAAGGGCTTGTCCGATGCGCCCCATTCCCAGAATCCCCAGCGTCTTACCTGTGACCTGCCAACCGAGGAGGGCTCCCGCTCGTGGGAGGGTCCAGCCGCCGGTTCGGACCAACTGCTGTGCCTCGAAGGCTCGGCGGCTCGCGCCCAAGAGCAGCAGTATCGCCACATCCGCTGTGGCATCGGTGACTTCCGCCGGAGTGTATCCGATCGCGATCTTGCGTTCCGCGGCGGCGTGCATATCGATATGGTCTACGCCAACGGAATACGTAGAAATGACTTTTACACTAGAAGACACCCGCTTGAAGAATTCGGCATCGAGCCTGTCGAATGGCAGGATGAGCATCGCGTCAGCGCCCTCAGCCGCGGCAAGAAGTTCGTCACGAGTAAACAGCGTGCCGTCAAGCTTACGCCTGACTTCGTACTCGCTTGCGATCCGGATTTCTACCGGTTCGATGAAATGCGATGTGATAACTAGAACCGGCTTCTTCATGATCTTCACAGGTGGTCTAGAAACCCGGTGTGATTCCGGCTGACTCCTGAAGTTCCGCCCACGCGAGCAGGTACCCGAGATTCGCCTGGAGAAAGTCAGCCTGCGCTTTATAGGTTTCCGCGCTCGCCTTGCGGCGGTCGGCGATCATGACGGCTCCTTGCGCGAGTTGATTCTGGGACACCCGCTCGCTCTCCTGCCGGAGCTTCACCACCTGCGTGGCCACATCCACCAGGCTTTTAGAACGCTGCACCTTGTTGTAGCTGCGCTCGATCGAAACCGCAACTTCCTCCTTCAACCGGCGCAGGTTCTCTTCGGCTTCCGCCAATTGATCTTGCCTCTCGCGAACCGCCGCCCTGCGCTTGCCGAAGTCGAAAACATCCCAGCTCATGTTGACCCCGAAAGTACCGAAATTTCGAGCCACGAACGGAACGCCGTCATCGTAACTCTGCCGAGCATACGCGGTGACATCCGGAATATAGGTGGTTCTCGCGGAGCCGACCGCCGCCTGAGCCTTTTCTACGGCGGCCTCGGCGGCCTTGATCTGCGGATTCTGCGACCACGCGGTTTGGACGTATTCCTCGCGCGAATGCTGCTCGAAGTCGACCGGCACCGCAGGGTCCAGTTCAAGCTTTGTGTCGAGCGGAAGCCCCAGTAGATCGTTCAACTCGGTGGTCAGGTCGGATAACTGGAGATCCGCGGTCAGAACCGATTGCCGGCCCTCGAGAACGGTCGCCTGCCCTTGAATGGCGGCGACTTTCAGCGCGCTTCCGTTGCGCACATCGTCTTCGGTTTCGCGCAGATTCTCATCCGCGTACTGCGTCTGCTGTTGGGCGGCCTGCTTCTGAAACTTCGCGATCAGGATTCCGTAATAGAGGGAGTGCACCTGCAGGGCGATCTCATTTTCCGCCTTTTTCAAATCGTCCCGGGAAATGGCGACGTCGGCAGCCGCGATTCGATTCGCATCACGAATCCGGATCAACTGCGTGAGCGGTTGCGAGAGCTGTGTGTAGCTCGAGTACCAGGTCTTTTGTCCCTGCGGAAGGATAACGTTCTCGCCCGGTACCAGTGATGCTCCCACGGTTCCGAACGTCCCGGCTGGGATGCCGACGTTTTGCAAGTCCGTTATGTGCAGAATATTCGATTCGTTCTTGAGCGATGGAAAGTAGGATGCATGCTCTTGAGCTTTTTTCTGTTCGTTTTCAGCCGTTTTCAACCGTGCGATCTTCAGCGTACGGTTCTGAGTGATCGCGAGATGCACAGCCTCGGTTAATGTCAGATGGCGGACGTCGTTCGCATACTGCGGCACGGCGGCGGCAATTCCAAAGGCAGCAAGAATGATGGCACGATTCATTTCATTTTCCTCAAATCCTGATAGCTGAATTTCGCCTGCTTCAACAGCAGCAACAGCAGCAGACACCCGACAGCCATCCAGCCGATAACGATGAAACCGTCAGAAATCGCCATCGTATAGGCCTGCGCCCTTACCTGCTGCCCGAGAATACCGACCGCGCGGGCTTGAGCCTCGCTGGAGCCGGTCGACGGAGAGAAGAGACCGGCGCTTAAAACTCGCAGGCGCTCATCGGTCAACCAGTTGCCAGCCTGCACATGTAGTCCCAGCAAGTTGTCGTGAAACCGTTCGCGTACGGCAATGATCCTAACCATCGCCGCGGTTCCAACCTCGCCTCCGAAGATGCGGACGAAGTGCATGAGACCGGAAAATGTCGCCGCGTTGGCGGCTGCGGTGAGAGCACCGGCTTCGAGCCCTTCGAGGACAATACTGCTCACCAGGCCCAAGTAGCTGGCGGCGAAGCCCAACGCCAGAAGCAGTTCCAGAATCTCGAAGTTGTTCCCGGCCCAGGCTGGATCGACACGAGAACAGATCACGCAGGCGACAGCAATCACAGTCAGTCCCAGCGCGAGCGTCAGCCTGGAATTCGTATAAATCGCCAACCACGCGACCAGCCACACCATAGCCAACATAGGCAAGGCGACCCATGCCAGCGTGTATCCCGTTTCGAGCGGGCGATAGCCGTGGATTGTACTCAGGAATCCCGGAACAAGAACGCCGGCCGAAAGGTTCACGAACTTGAATACAAAGATCCCAATGGCCAGTATGATCGTGTTCCGCCGGTTCAGAAACGAAAGCTTCAGCGTCGGGTTCGGCTGCACGAGCCGTCGAACGCAAGCCGCCAGGAATAAGAAAACTCCGCCCGCGAGCATCGCGACGACTTCGCCAGAATTGAGCCAGTCGAGCCGTTCGCCTTGATCGAGCGCACCATAGATAAGAGCGAGCGAGCCGCTGAAGTAGGCGAATCCGCGCCAGCTCGGGACTGGACCGGCGGGGGGACGACACGGAATTCCGAAGTATACGCAAAGGAACATCAGTGGCGTGGCGGCGGCGGCGGTCCAGAAAATCCATGCCCAGGAGAGATGTTCGATATACCAGCCCTCCAGCAAATTGGCGATGTTGCTGATGAAGACGATGTCCGCCGCATATGCCGCAATCCCGAAGATGATCAGGCGTTTGGGCAGCGCCGTCAATACGAACGTAAGTGTCAGCGAATAGAAGGTTCCGGAAGCGAGCCCTGCAATCACAATGAGTGCAAGCATAGGCCAGTAGCCCGGTACGAACGGTAAGATTCCCGAAACGACCGCGAAGGTCGCCGCGGCGGGGAGCAGGATTCGGCGCGGACCGGATAACGCGTTGACAAACACCACAAAAACTCCGCTGAACATCGTTGCCATGTTCAACGCGGTTGGAATCCAAGAGGCCTCGTCAAACCCGAATCCTTTCACGCCGCGGAGATCCGGCAGGCCGATGCCCAGGAGGCGGGCATTCAGGGTCGCGAGTCCCGCGCCCAAAAAGACGCCCAAAATCCCGATATATGGATTCGTGTGCGGCGGCGCGGGTTGTTGGTCTGCCAAGGGTGCGACTGTGGGCGAGGGCGCGGACGCCGATTTGGGTTCGAATGCAGTCACCGTGAACTCCTTTAGCGCCTCGCGCCGCCAGTTTGAATCGTCGCAATGACAGACAAGCCAGGCCGCAGGCGATCCAGTTCCATTTGCCCCGGCTGCAACACGATTTTCACCGGCACACGCTGTACGATCTTGGTGAAGTTTCCGGTCGCGTTGTCGGGTGGAAGAAGAGCGAATTGCGATCCACTCGCCGGCGCAACCTCCTCGACTTTGCCATGGAATATCGCTCCGGGAAACGCATCCACCTTAATCTCCGCATCGTCGCCTGCGTGCATATTACGGAGCTGCGTCTCCTTGTAATTTGCCTCGACCCAGACATTTCGCTGCACGAGTGAAATAACCTGCGTCCCAGGGCTGACCAATTGTCCGGCGCGGACTTTCCTCTCGCTGACGATTCCATCTTCTGGCGCGACGATCCGCGTGTAACCCAGGTTCGTTTGGGCGAGTGAAAGCGACGCGCGCTTCGAGTTCAAATCGGCGCGGAGCAGAAGCTCTTGCGAATCGAGTACGGCGCGTTGACGTTTCTGCGCTTCGAGCTCGGCCGTTGCGCTTCCGAGCTGCGCTTTCGCGCGTGCCAGATCGGCCTGACGGCTTGCAAGCTGCGCCATTGCGTTCGAAAGATCCGCTTGGCGGCTCACTAATGTGGCTTCGTAGCGCTGTTGGTCGGCGACCACCTGCTCCAGTTTCTGGTGGGTCGCGGATTCGGTTGCGACCAACGCTTCCTGTCGGCGCCGCTCAAGCTTGGTCCGCTCGACATCGGCCTCCGTTCCGTCGATGTTGCCCCGTGCGTACGCAATCGCGGAGTTTGCGGCTTCGACGCCGGCTTCCGCCGCTTTGATCTGTGCCGCAGCCGCAAGGATATTTTCGGCAGCTTGAGCGATGCGCGCGTCCTGCAGGTCCTTTTGGCGCTGATTGTTGATGAGCGCGTCTTCTCCCGACGCGACTCCGGCCTGGGCCTGCTGGACCTGTGCGCGAAAGTCGTCATCCCGAAGCTGCACGAGAAGCTCTCCGGCTTTGACGCTTTGGTAGTCGGAGACGGCAACGGTGGCGACAAGCCCGGCGACTTTCGTGCTCAGGGGCGTCAGATCCGCGCGGGTGTAAGCGTCGTCTGTTTCTTGCTGGGATTTCTCGCTCGCCCAGGCATTCCAGTTCCCCGCGATCAGGAAGACGATTGCGACCGCCGATACCAGGATCACTGTGGGCACTACCCATCGCTTCAGCCGCTCCGCGAAGCTTATCTTTGGTTCAACTTTGTTTTCAGGCACGTTTAGCCTCCTTAGCGAATCGTTTCTTCGAGAGAATTTTTTTGGGAGAGCGCGCAAACGCGCGCTCCATCATGAGGAGCAACACGATCCTTCCGTTTGTTTGAACAGGCGAATGCACACACGAGTTCAGTTCCGCGAATCCGGAAGACTCTCTCGCGTATCATCTTGAAGCTTCGGACTTGGCACGTGTGCATGGTTGGTCAAGCCGCCAATCGGACCGAGGCAACTGCCGACTTCAGGCGTGGTGCGAGCTTCTTCTTCGCATTGAAAACGCGCCACTGTAGCGTGCCGATCGGAATCGCTTTCGCCGCGGCGATTTCGTGATACTCCCATTCCTCAACGAAGCGGAGCCGCAGCGCCTCCTGTTCGCGGGTGTCCAGAAACGCTATCCAATGGAGAAATTCGAACGCCGGCGGCCCCGCGGGCTCAGGACTGGAGGCGACTAGGCGATCGGCTACGCTCGCCAACTCGATTGTCTCCAGGTGGCGCGACCGCTTTTCAAAATGACGGCTCAGGACGCTGCGCGCGATCCGGAACAGCCAGGCACGAAATCGGGTACGATCGCGGACTTGGTCCGATTTGCGATAGACAATCAACATGACCTCCTGAGCGAGATCTTCACTCAGCGCCAGGTCGCAACCCCGCGCGCGAAAGAACGAGACCAGTTGCGGAGTGAAGATTCGAAACAGAGGACGGAACGAATCTTCCCCCGGCGAGTCGAGAAACGCGCCGGCCGCAGCCTGCGCGTGAGGGTGTTTTTCGTTTTCGATGGGTGAGCGGTTCATGCCGCCCTGAGGGGCATTCGGTTTTCCAGACAGAACACGCCTGCTTCGGCTCTGTTTCCAATGAGTTCTGCGGATTCTGGCGGTGAATTGTCGAGGAAAAATGCTCAATGCTCGGCATCGTCCGCGCATTGGGCCGGCAACGAGACATTTGGAATCGCAATCATTTTGCTCAAGTCGATCGTGAGAACGTCCAACACACCCTCGCGGTCGGCCCCTCTTTGAAAATCAGGGAGACAAAAAAATGAGCAAAATCCCGCATGTCGTCATCGTTGGTGGAGGCTTTGGCGGTCTCGCTGCAGCTAAGGCCCTCAAGCATACGCCGGCGACAGTGACCCTCATCGACCGCACGAACCACCATCTTTTTCAGCCGCTCCTGTATCAGGTGGCAATTTCGGAATTGGCGCCGGGACAGATCGGATCTCCGATCCGCAACATTCTCCGCAAGCAGTCCAACACGACTGTCATTCTTGGTGAAGTTACGGGAATGGACAAGGATCAAAATGTCGTTTTCGCGGACGGAATCGATCGATCTCGAGTTCCCGTTCCGTACGATTACCTGATACTGGCGACGGGCGCCACCTATAGTTATTTTGGACGGGACGAATTCGCTGCGCACGCGCCGGGCCTCAAGACACTCGCGGATGCTGTGGCGGTTCGCAACAGGATTCTGGAGGCATTCGAACAAGCCGAAGCCGAAGAGGATCCCGCCCGACACGCTGATCTGCTCACGTTTGTGCTGGTCGGCGCGGGTCCGACCGGGGTGGAGATGGCGGGAGCTCTTGCCGTGCTGGTCCGACATTCCCTGAGTTCCGAGTTCCGGAGGATCGACCCCAGGTTGGCGCGGATCGTTCTGGTGGATATGGCGCCGCGCGTGTTGGGACCTTTCTCCGAGAGTGTTTCAGCGGCGGCGAGGAAACGGCTTGAATTTCTTGGCGTAGAGGTAAAGCTCGGGCACGCTGTCGATCAAATCGATGGCGAAGGTGTCGTTGTCGGCGGCGAAAAAATCTACAGCAAAACCGTGATTTGGACCGCGGGAGTTGCGCCTTCACCTGCGGGCAAGTGGCTGCAAGTTCCGACGGACCGTGCCGGACGCGTGCGCATTCAGAACGATCTTTCGGTTCCCGCGTTTCCGCAGATTTTCGTGATTGGCGACACGGCTTCTCTCGATCAGGATGGCCGGCCGTTGCCGGGCGTCGCTCAGGTTGCCATGCAGCAAGGGCGATACGCCGGAAATTTGATTCATCGCAGAATCGTGGGTCAATCCGCACCGGCACCGTTCCGGTACTTCGATAAGGGCAATATGGCCGTCGTCGGGAAAGGGTTTGCGGTATTAGAGAAGGGAAAGTTTCATGCGGCCGGGTTCGGAGCCTGGCTCGCATGGGTTCAGGTTCACCTTCAGTTTCTGGCGCAATCCAGTCTTCGCGTGAGCGTCTTCGTGCAGTGGATGTGGACCTATATCACCGGGCAGCGTGGGTCGCGGCTGATTGTGAATCACAGCGCACGCAAACTCGCTCGAGTTTCGCCAGAAGATGAGCAGGTCGCGTCGCCGGAGCTGCACGCCGGCCGATAACAGCGGATCACGCAATTTGCGAGTTGGAAGTACAAGAGGTTCAGACATGAATAAGACGATGCTTGCGGCGCCGCTAATGGGGCTTCTAGCCTTGGGCGGGTGCGCCCGGGTTCGCTATCCGGACTACTACACACTGAATCTGCCCGGTCCGATCGCCCGAGGTTCACGGCCGATTTCGGCGAGCGTTACCGTGCGAGAGTTTCAAGCCCCTCAGTACCTGGCACGAGGGCCGATCGTATACCGGCCCGATACCGAAGAAATCGCTTTCTACGATTATCATCGCTGGGCTGAAGATCCGAGGCGTAGCGTGACTGCCGTTATAGTGCGCGAACTTGGACATGTGTTCGAGTCGGCTTCGTCGTACGAGGGGCATGAGGGTTCGAATTTTCTGCTGACCGGCTCCCTTGACCGCCTGGAAGAGGTCGACCGCGGGTCCGACGTCTCGGTCGAAGTCGGGCTCTCAGCAAAGCTTCAGAACCTCAGGACCGGCGAATTGCTCTGGTCGGGCACATCATCGAAAACGTCGAAGGTTGAGCAACGCTCCATTGCAGGGATTGTGGCAGAAATGTCTCATGATCTGAGCGATGCGGCCACAGAGCTCGTTTCTTCCATGCGTATAAAGGTTTCGCAGCGCCTGGTGTCGAGCCGCTAGGCCCTTTTGGCTGTTCCGCGATCGAAGGTATCTTCGGAAGCGAACGTGAACTTCTCGCGAGGAGTGAGCGGCTGGTAAGTTTTGAGGCTCGCCGACCTTCAAAGTTGGGGATCACACCCGCAATCCGTTTGGCCTCAGGCTGGCTTTGCAAGGGGGGCGCGGTGTTCCTCTCGGTCTGATCGGACACTGCAGACTGGCCCTCGACCGCCGGCCATGAGGATACCAACAGTATGTAGAAGGCGCACTTGTTGACCGTAAGCGTCGTCACTGCGGAAGAGCGTGGTTCGGGCGCCCCTGTTGGAACTCCAACAGAAACTTGATGCGGCGGATCTTAGCTTCAGAACGTATGAAACTTCCGCTAACTGTTCTGGTTCAAGTCTCGCAAGTGGGCACGCTGGTTCTCGGATGCCTGGGGATCTGGGTAGCGATGCTCAATCAACGGCGCCAATTGAACGCGCAGATGTTTATCGAGGTGTCTCGGCGCTTCCAGGAGCTCCTTCGGCTATTTCCGACCGACGCGTGGCTCGCCAATCGAAACCCAGCCCAACCATTGCCGCCGCGAAGTCGGGAAATTACCGACTGCACACTTTACTGCTTCCAATTGATCGCGGACGTTCATCATCTGCGCCAACGACGGTTCATTTCCGACAAAGTGTGGACGGGCTGGGAACGCGAAATCAAGCACGTTGTGACCGGGCGGATTTTTCAACGGGAGTGGAGCGCGTTAGAGATCGAATTCGCCCACAATCAAGACTTCATGCGCTACATCAACGTGCTGATGGACCGGAAACAGCGGACGCGCGCTGCTGCGGCACCCTGCGATCCTTTGATTGGCGAATCCTAACCATGCAGGACAAGCGTAGGATCTGGGAACGTATCGTGCTTCGGAACAAGAAAGTCCTGTTCATCATGCCCTCGGTGGCGCCGTGAATTCAGGACCAGTGGGGATATTTGCGCAAGGCAGTTCTGGGAAGAAGATTCCTATTGTCACGGAAGATTTTGAGAAGTCCGAAGGGTGGCGATTCACTGGATACTTGGTTTTCCCGCTTGCGTTCACCAAAGTGGCGGTTCAGGTAAGTAGTGCTGTTTGAATCATTCAAGACCTAAAGTGGGTCGTGTGCGGGCCGTCTGCAGATGAGCGCCCACATCGCAACAACAAGGGCGATAGCGGTCGCAATCGCGCCAACAACAGTGAAAATGGACGATAGAAGAGGCCCAAGGGTTCATTTTTTTGGACTTTGATTCTTTCACGATTGTCAGTGAGCCGTCAATCGGAGCCCACTCCTGCTCGGCTTCGGGTCACCACCCGGTGTGGAGTGAACATGTCGGTGCGCCAGCAGCTTCGGGTGTCGCCAAACATCAGGCGCCGGAAACAATTGAGTTTCGTCCGGGACTGCTCCAGTTCATGTAAATTGATGCGCGGAGTTCGCGCTCGCGTCTCTCTCCTATTCGCCGGTGCCGCGCGCGTCGCAGACGCTGGACCAGCGGTTTTGCGGGTCAGCCTTGCACCGTAAGATATGCAGTTCCGCGAATCGCGGCCCCTCGTAGGATCAGCTGCGAACAAAAGCCAGGAGGTCCGCGTTGATCACGTCAGCATGTGTGGTCATCAGGCCGTGGGGGTAGCCGGGATAGATTTTGAGGGTTCCATGCTTGAGGAGCTTCGCCTGCAGCAATCCCGCGTCTTTATACGGTACGACCTGGTCATCGTCGCCCTGCATGACGAGTGTTGGCACAGTGATTGCTTTAAGGTCCTCAGTCTGATCGGTTTCAGAGAAGGCCTTGATGCCCTCATAATGGGCCAGCGCGCTGCCCATCATGCCCTGACGCCACCAATTCTGAATGACTCCCTGCGATGCCTTTGCGCCAGGCCGGTTGAAGCCATAAAACGGCCCAGAGGGAAGATCCAGGAAAAACTGCGCGCGATTTGCAGCCAGCGCGTTCCGGAATCCGTCGAACACTTCGATCGGGGTTCCGCCGGGATTCTTCTCCGTTTTGACCATGAGCGGGGGTACGGCGGCGATCAGCACTGCCTTTGCGACGCGACTCTGGGGTTGGCCGTATTTGGCGACATAGCGCGCTACCTCCCCGCCGCCGGTCGAATGGCCGACGTGGATGGCATTCTTCAGGTCGAGATGCTCCGCGATCGCCGAGGCATCGGACGCATAATGGTCCATGTCGTGCCCGGTCTCCACGTGCGCGGAGCGGCCGTGACCGCGCCGGTCATGTGCCACGACACGGTATCCGTGGGCGACGAAGAACAGCATCTGGGCATCCCAGTCGTCCGATGAAAGTGGCCAGCCGTGATGGAACACGATCGGTTGTGCGCTCTTCGGGCCCCAGTCCTTGTAAAACATCTGAGCGCCGTCCTTGGTTGTAATCATGGACATGTTGCTTTCTCCTTCGTTTGGTTGTGAGTGTGCTGAAGCCGTGCTCGGCGGTGGGCATGGACTCGATTTGTATTCATCTGTTGGCTCCTCCTTATTTGTTAGGATGCATGCACGCAGTCTTTCGTTGGATGTCTTTTCTTAAAAAGGCTTACATGCTTTTCCTATCATTCACGCGGCCGGAGTCATCTCGGCCCAAAATCCCAGGCCGCGCCTCACAATTCAATCCAAGAACATCTCTGATCTCGCGCGCCGACACTCACCTGGCTTGTACCTGAAAGGCAGGATGTGAGATGAGTGCTGCCGACGGTACCAGGACAGCTTCAATCGCGGATCAGCTCGTCATCGAGACGGGAGATCGTTTCCCGGAGTTCGGCGAGCCGATTGACGATATTTTGAGCGTATTCCCCATAACGCGGATTATCAAAGTCGATGTTACCTGAAAGGCTGCTTCCAAGTGCCGGTAACAATGAGAGGTGGCTCCGCGCTAATGCTTCGGCCATGGAATCTAGCTCCGCAGCGAAAGCGACCCGCATCTCGACTAACCTTGGTGCGCGGAGAACGTCTTCTTCTGTGGTGACAGCCACCAGCTGGTTCCAAAACATCGCGACCGCGGAGAACGCTGCTCTCAGAATCGCCTGACTCACGCGGGTTTGTTTGTCCAATTCACCGCCGAATTCATATTCTGCTACGTCATTCAACGTACGCAGCTCTGCTACTGTTTTGCCAATTTGGTTCCGCAGCGTATTCGCCTGGCGAACCTCGTCGTCGTGGAGGCTGCCGCTGTGCCCGAGTTGAAACAGGCTGGCCCCGTTGCGTAATACCGAGGCAAGGCGGCGAAGCATGATCGTGATCGTCCGTACCGGCCAAATCTGATCGAAGACGAACCACATTGCAACCAAGCCGACCAATATTCCAACGAAGCGATCCCGCGCCGGCGCCAATTGCTGTGGAGCACCAAAACCCTGAAATGCCACGAAGTAAAATGCCAAGGCAATCTGCAGACCGATGTAGTTGAAATATCGTCCAGTGGCGAACCAAGCGGCAATAAAAGCAACGGTTGCCACCAGGACGACGAGTGAGGTGATGGAATCCATATGCGGGAAGAGGAATAGGGTTGCACCTACTCCAAACACCAGCCCACCTATTGCCGAACCAATCACCCGGAACAACAACTTCTGTTTGATGGCGCCGGTGGTGCTCAGAGCCGTGAGGAAGACCGTGGCTACGGACGTGGAGATTCCTGGCCAGTCGACCGCATGATTGAAGATGTAACAGGCAACGGCGGCCAGGCTTAGCTTGAGTGCGAAAGCAACATTCTCTCGATTTCGGAGGCCGCCTGGAACAAAGAGTGGCGCCTTTTTCGACGACAACGCTATGAGTTCCATATTGGTCATCAAGCCGGAACGCTGAGGCATGCAGAAGAGCGTCCGGAGTACGAACTCGATGCGATCCAGCAAAGTCAAAGGAGGATTCGGTTCGTCTTCGGGCGGTCCTACCGGGGTCGTAACGTCGGGCGAGGCTAACTGATGACACTGCTCCGCAATTCGGGCGCAGCGTTCAGCTATTCGCGGGGCGCCACTGCCTGGGTGTTCGGAAGCAAAAGCCGCCGCGAGGTCCATAAGTTGCGCCAGCATTGTGATGTGCACCCGCGATCCGATTGGAAGGGGCGACGAATCGAGATTCCGCTCGGCAACAGCGCTATAAAGCTCTTGCATCGCTGTCTGGCCCGAGGCTGCAAGACGAGTTATTTGACTGATAGACGGACTCAGTTGCTCTTCGGCCGCGCCTTCGGCGACTAACTTGAACAACGTTTCTAATGCTTGGTACCTGATTTGCAATTGCTGCCGCAACTGATCAACCGGGTTCGCCCCGCCAAAAAGGTATTCGACCGCTACCGAACACCCTGTTGCCAGGGCGCCGGCCGCGATCACCCAAAGCGCACCTTTGACCAGTGTGTCCGCGGGCTGATGAAACTCCCAATTTGCCATTAAAAAACAGGATATGAATCCGAATGTCGTGCCGAGATTGGGAAGCGTCGCGGCGCGCACCCACATTCCTACCACGAACCCAATGGCCCCCACACTCAGGACACGAGCCATCGGATCATTATCTGTTACACCAACGACCCCGATTACCGTGCCCACTGCTGCGGCTAAGGTAAGCAGCGACAAGATTCCCCCTCGGAAGGACACCGCAGGAGAATCACGCGAAACCATAAATACGAGATACAGGCCAATCGCGGACGACGGGATCCGCCACGTCATCAAGAGGATCAAAGTCAGGAGCGTGGCAAGCACAATCCGAAGCGACGTGCCCAGCCGCCCCGGCGTTGGCAGCAGATCCTGCCAGAGTCGATTAGGCCAGGTCACTTGAATGGCACCACCTTGTCATCTCACTACCGTCACAGACGAGGCACCGATACGAAAGAGAGAGGGATCAGGATCCTCGACGCGGATACGTACCGGAAAACGCGCTGAGAGATGCACCCAATTGAGCGTCTTTTCAATATCGGGAAGACCGTCCGAGACTTTACCATCCTCCGGAAAGACGCCGTATCCGACGCTTTCTACAACACCTCGGAATTTGTGGTCCGGGTGTTCCATCAAATAAACATCCACGCGATCGCCCTTGCGAATGCTTCTCAATTCCGCCTCCCGATAATTTGCGACCACCCACCAGGTGCGCGCGTCGACCAGTGTGAACATTGGACTGCCCGGACGGGCATAGGCGCCCTCAGAAATATTCATGTTCGTGACGTAGGCATCGAATGGCGCGAAAACGTGGCAGCGCTCAAGATCCAGGCGCGCGCTGTCTACCTTCGCCGCCTTCGCAGGACGCTGGGACTTCAGCGTTTCGATCCGATCGATCGCGTGAATTGACTGCGCAAGCTTCGCCTGCGATTCAGCAGCAAGAGAATCTGCTTCGCGGAGCCGAAACTCGGCTTGGCCTTGCTGTGCCTCCGCCTGGGTGAGCGCAGCTTGCGCTTCGTCATAATTTCCCTGAGCCACCCTAACCGCCGTCCGTTCCGTGTCGACTTGTTCAACCGTTACGTACTGCTTGGCGAGCAAGGGCTCGATACGGTTCAAATTGTTGTTGGCTAGTGTCAATTGTGCCTTGGCAGCACTAACGGTAGCCTGCGCTCGCGAAACAGTTGCTTTTGACACATCCACCGCACTGGAAGATGTTCTGATCGCGGTTGTTGTCTGCGAAAGAGTTGCGCGCGCTGCTTCAACCGCGCTGTTTTGCGCAGCAATTTTCCGTTGTTCGTCTATGATTTGCTGCTCCAGATCCTCCTGGTCAGACAACGCCTGGTGAAGGGCATATTCGTAGGGCCGCGGATCGATCGCAAACAGAAGATCCCCTTTTTTGACCCGTGCATCGTCTTTTACCGGCAGCTCAACAAGACGTCCGCTAACCTCAGCGACAATTTCGATAAAGTTTGCTCGTACGGTGGCGTCGTCCGTCCTCGGATGGCTTTCCGTTTCATGAATCGTCAGGACCAGCATCACCAAGGCCCCCGATATCGTCAGAATGCCAAGAGATCGGCCGATCCACCTCCGGGATCTACTTTCAGATGGGTGTTCCATATGTGACTTGTTAGCGAAAACACGTAAACCACAGCAGGCAGGAAAATAGAACGACAAGACAAGGATAAAACAGTGCAACTGGCCCCAGATGCGGTTCTAGTTTGTATCGCACCAGGACTCTCCGAAAGACAAAGGCAAGAGCTACTGCAGCGGTCAGGCATATCATCCAAACCGGAAAGTAGGAGCCGATGATGTCAACCGATGGAGCGCGTACACAGCCAGAGAGACTGCAAATAATTGGTAACCACGCCCATCTTTGAGTCTTCTTCATTGTGTTCTTCCGCCTGATGATTCAGGCTTGCTAACTGACGGCCTGCCACGCAACAGATTGCCTGTGGCAAACTCCAAGTTGACCGCCTGAAGAAAAAGCTCGGAACGAGCGGCCACGATCGAGAGTCGTGCTAACGCCAACTGCTTTTCGGCGGTCAGAACGTCCACGAGGTTCCTGACGCCGTATCGGTATGCGTCGAGGGAGGCTGAATAAGAAGTAGTGGCTGACTGCAAAAGCGCTACTGCAGCCTGATGCTTGCGGATCGCTGTGCGAAATGCGATATACGCGGACCACACTTCCCGTGCCGCATTGTCTCGTTTGTCTGTCATTTCGTTCTGAGCTTCGCGATACTTCGATTCCGCGGCGGCCAACTGGTGCTTCCGGGCGCCACCGTCAAAGATCTTCCATTCGATTTGAAAAGCAGCCGACCAGGTTGGCTTGCTCGCAGAGCCAAGTTGCCCAAAACTCGCTGTTGGCCAAAGTGCTGTTTGCGCCGCAGAGCCGGTAAATGTTATGCGAGGGCCGTATTCCGCTGTAGCGGCTCTGATTTCAAAATGAGTGGCGCGAATTTCGGCAGCCTGCGCCAGCAGGTCCGGGCGATCGGCTAATGCTCGATCGATTAGTTCGTCAATCGACTGTGTCAGCAATTGCGGCAGGGGGGCGCTCTCTTGAGAGTCAATTGTGATGTCTGGAGACGGGTCCACGCCAATTGCCTCACGAAGCCGGACTCGCGCAATCTGTTCATCGCCGCTTGCGGATTCCTCGTCGAAGACGGCTTGCGCGGTTTCCGCCCTTGCGTTCAGGACATCCGGAAGGGTGGATCGTCCATTGCGCAGTTGCAATTCCGCGGCGTCCTGAGTCGTTTGCGCCGTCTTGAGCGTTTCTCTGGTAGCCTGCAAACGTTCCTTCCCCGTCAGCAACGCATAGTATGCACTCGCAACTTGGAATGCTACGCTTTGATTTATTTCCATGAAATTGGCCCCGGCGACCAACGTCTCGGCCGTCGCAGCGTCCACGCTCGCCTTGCGTTTTCCAGAGTCGAAAAGAAGGTACTGTAGCGTCACCTCAGGCTCTGCCAGCCATGTGTCATTGACTGTATAGCCCGCCGGCGCCAAGGGCTTCGGGAAAGGGTTGATCGTTCGCTGATCCGCAAACGTCGCGACACCAGCAAGAATGGGGTAGTAGGCACTTCGTTCGATGCCAAGTTGCTCACCCGCCTGCTTGGCACGGTCCCAGGCGACTTTCGTCCGAGGGTTATTGCGCTCCGCGATGTCGATAAGCTCCGCCAAGGTATACGCGTGGCTGGGGTTCAGGCTGGCAATTAAAGACCGTGGCGCGCTACTTGCTGCGCAGTCCACGGTGTGGCGGGGAGTCGACACGTCTCCGGCACATTGAGCCTCCATTTTCCCCATACATGCGCCTAGCGACATCGCTAAGAAAACCTGTCGCCCGAACCGAAATAGCACTTGGATTAGACCTCACCGCCCGCTTCAGAGGCTTGGCGCGTTAGTTCGGCTACCTTCGCGCTGTGAATGACCTTCTTGCTCGGCAGGCGGGCGACGTTTCGATTCGACCCTCCAATCAGCTCCCGTTCGACAACTGCCGTGCGCTGTCCCGCTTTCGCCATCGTCCAGGCGAGAAACGTGCCGGCCTCACCACTTCCGATGATAAGTATTTCGTAGTGGCCGTTTTCCACAAATCGTGACCTCCCGTGGACTCGCTCGTGAAGGCTAAATGCTCTCAAGTATCAGTACTCAAACCACTGTTTAAGCGCTTCAACTTTGACATCGGTATATGGTGGAATAAGGTGATCGATGTCAACATCAGCTGGGGACACCAGGATCGACTTGGCGTGTGTCATCGAGTCGAACCCAGCCTTGCCGTAGTAGTGCCCGATTCCGGAGTTCCCGACACCTCCGAAAGGCATTGTGTCAATGAACAGATGAACGTTGACTTGATTGATCGCTCCGCCGCCGAACGACAAGCTCTGAAGGAAATGATCAATGATCTTTTGATCGCGGCTAAAGAGAAACGCGGACAACGGTTTTGGGCGCTTCTTCACCTCCCGAATGGCGGCGTCGAGGTCGTCGTAGACCAAAACCGGAAGGAGTGGCCCGAAGATTTCGTCGTCCATGATTCGATCGGTCCAGCTCACCGGATAAAGCACCGTTGGATCGATATAGCGTTGTTCGGGATCCGACTTGCCCCCGATAACAACCTTATCGGGATCGATCAGCGAAGCAAGCCTTTCGACGGCCTGAGCATTAATGATCTTGGAGTAATCGGAATTGTGCCGGGGGTCGCTGCCATACATCTCAACCACCGCCCGCTTGCATTGCGCCACGAATTCGTCAGCCACAGAGCGATGCACGTAAGCATATCCGGGTGAAGTGCACCATTGACCACCCCAGGCAGTCGCGCCCCAGCCAATCTTTTTGGCCGCGTTCGCGATATCGGCGGTAGGATCGACAAAGGCTGGATTCTGCCCTCCCAGCTCGAGGACAACGGGCGTAAGATTCTCCGCGGCGGCACGCGCCACGATTTTGCCGACCTTAACGCTGCCGGTGAAGAAGATAAATTCAAAAGGAAGTTTTAACAGCTCGGTGACTTCGTCTTTGGCGCCCCATACCGCTGTCAAACACTCGGGCTCGAAATATTTGGCAATCAACTCCATAAGGAGATGTGAGGTGGCGGGAATTTGCTCCGATACCTTCATGATGCAGGGATTGCCTGCAGACAAGAGTCCGACGACCGGATCGAGAGAGAGCGTGAGGGGCCCATTGAACGGGCCTATCAGGAGGCTGGGTCCATAGGGCTCCCGAATGACAGTGGCCGTGTGTCCCGAAGCAGTAAGAAATGTGGGAAGGGGCGCACTCGTGGGCTTCATCCATTCTCTAAGCTGCGATTTCGTGAACTCGATCACGCTGAGTGGCGCCATGACTTCGAAGACGTATTCCGAAGACGCTGTCTTGAAGTCCTGTCGCACGGCCTCCTGGAGACCTTTCGTATTCTCCTTAAGGAGGCGTTCCAGCCGATCGAGCTGATCGATACGCCAACCGTAAGACTTCGTCGCGTCACTGTTGAAGTACTTCTTCTGCCGTTCAAAAATCCCACGAAGGTCTTGCATGTAAACCTCCACCCTATATGAGTTACGAGCCCTTGACGCCGGGAACCTTCCCGGCGGCGCCCTCTCCATCAGCACTACGTCCTTGGCCGCTTACCAGCCCCGGATCCGTTTAATGCGTCAGGGACCAGGACTATGCGGAAGCGCGCCTTCGCTGCCATCATCCGGTCGTACGCTTCGCGAGCTTTGGACAGAGGCATGACTTCGATCATCGGCTCCACATTTTCGAGCACGGAAAACTCAATCGCTTCCTGTTCGTCCTGAACGCTACCTGTGGTCGACCCGCAGATCGAATGCATGCCAAAAACGAGGGAGCCCGTATAGATTTCGAGTGGGTCAGGGGCGAGTCCAATTACCAAGAGCTTCCCTCTTACAGCGAGCCCACTGAGGAGGCCTGACATTGCCTTGCCGCTTGGCGCCGTCGCGAGGATCGCATCCGCACCGCCAACTGCTCTAAGCTTCGCTCCCGCGTCTTCGGCCGCACTATCGATATACTGGTGCGCGCCGAGTTCCTTGGCCAACGCTTCCGACTCAGGACCAAGACCAATTGCGACGGTCCGGAATCCCATCCTTCTGGCGTATTGAATACCGAGGTGTCCGAGTCCCCCTACCCCCTGGATCGCGACGAGCGATCCGGCACGCAGGCCGGCATTCCGAAGCGCATTGAACGTCGTGACACCCGCACACAGCAGCGGTGCGGCGTCTACCGACAGGAGACCATCTGGAATCGTTACCGTGGCGGCCGCTTCAATGGTCATGACCTCCGCGTAACCGCCGTCAACCATGATGCCGGTGAGCACCGGGTTCATGCAGTTGACGAAGTCTCCTCGCAGGCAGGCAATGCAGGTGCCATCACGTCCGCCAGAGATTCCAACGCCGACGCGCTGGCCTACCGACCGGGTCCTGACATTCGCACCGATGGCATCAATGCGCCCAACGATCTCGTGCCCAGGCACTCGCGGATAAGTCAGCCCCGGCAATTCCTGGTTTAGGAGCATGCTGTCCGTATGACATACACCGCAAGCCTCGATCCGAATGCGGACCTGATCTGGACCCGGGTCTTGTAGCGGCCTTTCAACTTCAGTAAAGACTCCCGGTCGGGTAACCTCGATTGCTCTATACGTTTCGCTCATTTATGTTCCCTATCCCGCGCCCATCGCTTAATCGAGAGGCGGCACAGCCTCCACTCGTCTACCAATATTGCCTCAAGCAATCGTTTGTGACGTTTAGCCGTGTGTCTCCGAATACCTTGCCGGTCGCCGGTTCAGTTGTATTTCCTACGTGCGCTTGAACCTGACGTCACTGATGTCGATGAAAACCATCAGCATTTCCTTGATCGGCCTGCGGTCAGGTCCGCGCGTGTAGGCGCGACGCTTGGCTGGCAAATGAATTCCGTCCGCGACGATATAGTCCGACGTGAGTTGGGCGGCTGCAAAACCACCCGCAATATTCACGCTATAGTCGTGCCGTCGCAAATGTAAATCACTGTCGAAGAAGAACTCCTGAACTAGGCTGTGCGTCTCTATGGAGCCGGGGAATTGGGCCCGTAACACCCGCCAAGTTTCGGCCCCCTCCTGCCACGGTTCGCCTTCCTCAACATGTACCCCGTCCATCGCCAGAAGGAAGGGCGTAGTGAAATACGTCCAGAGCGCCTCGCCATTGAAATAGGCGAGATGAAGAGCATCCCATGGCGTGCTCATCTGATGGCCGGCGAACGAATCCCTGGGCGCATGTCGTTCCGAAACCAACGTACCGTCCAGCTTTTCAATCGCGACTCTGTCCGGCGTGGACATCGTACGCAGATCAGGTTGCCCGAATGGATGAACGGACGCGCGTTCTTCGTGCAGCCAGGCTGTCATACGGCGCGGCGTTGGGGTGGCATCCGGCATCATTCCTTTCAACGCAAAGAAGCCGCCTCCGCTGACAATAGTCGCCTCGACTTTTTGGTAGTCCCGCCAGCGATCGATGCCACCATGGGCATAAAGAATTCTGTTAAGTAATTCGTTCATCACGCCTCCACATTCCTAGTTCATTACCCGGAACTCGCGCTCGTTCGCCCACCCCACGGCTTTCTGATTTGTGCGGAGCGGCCCGCTCGCGTTCGTGTTCACTTGTAGAGAGCTTCGTTTAGCGCCGTTGGTTTAGAGTTCTGGGGTGCGCCCGACGGCTTGCTCGAGTTCGTCCCAGGCGAGGAGATAGCCTAGGCTCGTTTCCAGGTAATCGGCCTGGGCCTTGTAGGTTGCAGCCGTACTTCGGCGGCGGTCGGACACCAGCACGACGCCCTGACTCAATTGATTCCGAGATCGGGACTTTTTAGCTCGAGTGGGAAGCGGCAGCTGGGGTGCGCTACGGCCAGAGGGTAGGTGGCCATTCAACATCCGAACCCACGTGTCTCCACGTTCGGACGTCAGTCCAACGACAAATCTAGCCCCTCCCTTCCACTGGTTACGGTCCGGCGGAGGCGCCCGGCCATTTCTACTAACTCGGCCAGAGAGCCGGCTTTCATTTTTAGCATAATCCGGCTTCTATGCGTTTTGACTGTGAATTCTGTGATCCCAAGCTCAGCGGCCACTTGCTTGTTCAAGAGGCCCCTGACCACTAAAGCCATTACCTCCTGCTCGCGAAGGCTAAGCGATGCGTAACGGTCGCGAAGTCCCTGCAACTCTTCGTCTTGCAGAAGAGCAACCCGGCTCCGCTCCAGTGCTTGCCGGATGGCGCTCAACAAAACCTCATTCCGGAACGGTTTAGTCAGGAATTCGACCGCACCCGCTTTCATCGCCTGGACAGTGGACGGGATATCACCTTGACCCGTGATAAAGATAATCGGCATTTCGCTGCGTTCACTTGCGATCCGCTTTTGCAAATCAAGACCGCTGAGGCCGGGCAGAGATAGGTCGAGAATCAGGCAGCTCGGAACGTGCGGCCGCGGGCGAGAGATGAATTCGTCCGCGGACGCGAACACCTCAGGCTGCCAGCGTTGCTGGCGGATCAAAAACTCCAGCGACTCACGCACCGATACATCGTCGTCGACGATGAACACGAGGGGTGCGGAGTCGGGCATTATAAGGCCCTCGTCGCGGCTGCTGTTCCCGCGCCCTCGGCACCGCAGGGAATGGAAAAGGAGAAAGTGGATCCCGGCCCGTTATTCGGCTCCGCCCAGAGGCGGCCATGATGTCTTTCGATGATCGAACGGCTGACAGACAACCCAATGCCCATCCCGCCGGCCTTGGTTGTGTAAAAGGCGTCAAAGAGCTTTTCTATGCTCTGACGATCGAGGCCCACACCGGTATCGCGAACGGTCACCCGCACGTGGGCGTTCCCGTCTCGTTCGGTCCTGACCAGTAGTTGCCGCGGCCGGTCCTCCACACTAACCATGGCGTCGGTAGCATTGCGCAAAAGGTTCAGTATGACCTGCTGGAGCTGGACACGGTCACAACTGACAGGCGGAAGATCATTGGCGAACTCTGCTTTCAGGATCACTCCATTCCTCTGAAAATCGTGTAACGACAATGCAATCACTTCTCGTGCGGCCTCGTTCAGATCCACGGACTCCAAGGTGAATTCCTTCTTGCTGTATAAGGCACGCAATCGCTTGATCACATCCGCGGCTCGGTTGCCATCACGCAGGATCCGCTGCACTGTTTCGCGCGCGTCGTTCGCGGTCGGTAGATCGCTTTCCAGCAGCATAAGACACGTGTCGGCGTTGGTAATGATGCCCGTGAGCGGCTGGTTGATCTCATGGGCGATCGAGGCGGTGAATGCGTTCAGCGTCGAGACTCGCGCCACATGGGTGAGCTCGGAGCGGGCCTTGTCCAGGGCCTCCTCCGCAAGCTTACCTTCAGTTATGTCCTGAAGGGCGCCGACAAACAGGGGCCTGTTCTCGACGTGCTCGACCACATGGGCGACTCCGCGTACATGTTTTACAGCGCCTCTGCCGGTCATGATCCGGAACGCGAAATTCACCTGCGCGCCCGACATACCGCGTGCGATCGTGTCTTCGAACGCCGGCAAGTCGTCGGGATGGATCATATTCCTAATCCGTTGTACCGTGACCTTCGTCGCGGGAGCGAATTCGAAAATGCGGTAGGCTTCCTCCGACCAGTTGTGATCGTCCCCCACCAAGTCCGTGATGAAGCTGCCAGTTTTACTCAACCTTTGTGCATCGGCGAAACTGTTGTAGGCCCTCCTGAGTTCGTCCTCAGCTCGTTTTCGATCCTCGATGTCGAACGCTGTCATATACCATCGATCGATTTTTCCTGCTTCATTGAGCTGAGGTTTGTAGCGGAACAGGAACCAGCGATATCTTCCATCCTTACCTAACGACCGTATCTCATTTTCAAATGGTACGGGGCGCGTGAACGCCTGGCGGCGGACTTCGCGCAGCTTTTCCAGATCTTCCGGGTGGAAGATACGAGTGCGAAAGTCCTCTTTGAGCATCTCCTCCGGAGTGAGACCGGTATAATCCGTCAGTGCTTGACTACCATACAGGGGCGATCCATCGGGACGCATGACGCCGATAACAGCGGGGATAGCGTTGATCATCAGGTTCAGATTCCGCTCACTTGCACGGACCGCCTCCTCGGCGACTTTAATCTCTGTGATATCCTGAAGAGCGCCGCAGAATATGGGTCGACCCTCGATTTGCTCGATTGCATGGGCGACGGAGCGCACGTATTTCACGGCGCCTCGGGGGGTCACAATCCGATAGACGACGTCGACTTCCGTGCCGGATATCGAGCCCGCCAACTGGGTGTCGACCCACGGCAGATCCTCTCTGTGGATCCTGTCCCGAATCATCTGCCGCGTGACCTTAGTCTCGGGATCGAATTCAAAGATTCGACGGGCCTCCTCGGAGCAGTTGAACTCGTTCGCGAACAGATCCGTGATGAAACTGCCCGTCTTGCTCAGCCGCTGGGCTTCGGTCAGTTGAAGGTGGGCTTGCTTGAGCTCTGCCTCCGCCCGTTTTCGGTCGTCGATGTCGAACGCGGCCACATACCATCGATCGATTCCTCCTTGATTATTGAGTACGGGATTGTAGCGGGCGAGGAACCAGCGGTATCGTCCGTCTTTACCAAGACATCTCTGCTCGTTTTCGAAAGGTACGGCGCGTGTAAGCGCCATCCGCCGCTGTTCGCGCAGCCCTTCTACATCCTCCGGGTGGAAAAAACGAGTGCGGTAATCCTCTATCTGCATCTCTGCCACAGTGACCCCTGTGTAATCCAACGCGGCTTGATTCACGTCCAGCACCAATCCGTCGGGGCGCAAAACCAGGATAACGGTTGGGA
>Ga0335073_10001830_pt1 | contig 28749 bp, 24 predicted proteins | sample Lox_Sample_22_FD_207093 | JGI IMG/M metagenome (GOLD analysis project Ga0335073, IMG submission 207093) | Soil microbial communities from Loxahatchee National Wildlife Refuge, Florida, United States - Lox_Sample_2.2 | ecosystem: Environmental > Terrestrial > Soil > Wetlands | place: USA... | reverse complement strand
ACCTGACCCTGCTCCGGCCGGTCCGCAAAGGCGAGGCCCCCAGGGCGGGAAAGGATCTGTTCAAGCCGCTGCGCCAGGTCATCGAATCCGTGAACCAGACCCTCAAGGCCCAGCTTGACCTGGAAGAACACGGCGGCCGGACCGAAGACGGCATCCTTGCCCGCATCCTGTACCGGATCCTCGCACTCACGGCGGCCATCTGGCACAACGACAGCACCGGCCAGGACGTCAAGCGATCCCTGACCGCCTACGACCACTGACAGTGACCACACCACCGGGAATCAACCATCTAGCCCAGAAGCCGTCGTAGTAACTCGGCGATCCGTTCGCTGGCTTTTCGTCAGCACCTGGCCCATCGGCGGCTTACATGGCCTTGGGGCTAGGCCCGTGCAACCGACGTCGGGCGAACGAGAGCGTCACGACGGCGACCCACAAGACGATCAGTCCGGGCACCCCAGCCAGGAGTGTGATCCAATCGTCCTCGGACTTGACAAAGTCGGGGAACAGCAAGATGACAAGGAACGCGGCATGTGCGCTGGCCCGGACGTCCAAGACGTCATCCAGCATGCGGATGCCGAACCCGAACAGAAACATCCCGGCCACCAGCGGCAGCCAGCCTCCGTGCCGGTACAGGTCGCCCTCCGGTGTGATGGCCGATGATGTGTACACATCGGGAGGCAGGTCGAAGTACTGCTGGCTAAACTGGTAGCCAGTGGCAAGGATAGGCTTATCTGCCCATACTGCCCGCGGGACCAGGTCGGCGACGGGGGCTTCGGCAAGCTGGGCCGGGCTACTGTAAGGAACTTGGCTCGGCGTGCGCTGCAGGATGATGGCCGGGCTGTCGATTTCACTTACGCGCTGGGCCAGGTAGCTGACGGAGTGGCTGATAACGGAAGGCGACCTGTCGGTAGAGATCACCTGGCGAAATATCGACGGCGCCGCAGCGACGGCCTGCTCGGTGCTGAGCATGACCGTCCCTCGAGCGTTGCTGCGGTATACCTCATTGAATGGGATGATGACCAGCAGGAAGAGCAGGATCGCGGCGACGATGACGGCGAGCGGAAGGCGCCGTCGCGTGGCGGCGCGCGGGATCAGAACAGCCAGGATAGCCACGATGTAGCTCTGCTTGCCTCCCGAGGCTGCACCGATGGCAATCTCGGCAACGAACAGGACGGTGAGGGTGATCCTGGTCCCAGCGGTCCGCATCCGGTAAGCGCGGATGGCCGCCGCCGTGACCGACAGCGGCCCGCAGAGGGCGGCGATTCCCAGCAGTTGGCTGTACCCGGATGCCGTCGTCGACACGGCCGCAGCGTCGCCGACGTAGCCGAACCGTCCCGTGGTGGCCGTGAACGCCAGTTGTGCGGCGCTCCCAAACGCGAACAGCAGCCAGGGAACCTGCGGTCCGCGGATGTCGTTGCCGAACCGCGTGCCTAATTCTGCAACCAGACGGCCGACCTGCCGTTCGGTCACCTTGCGGGGACCGGCGCAGTAACCAGCCGTGAATACAGTCATGGCAACGGCCATCAGCCACAGCGCTCTGAGCACGCTCAGCAGCGTGATCTCTGCGGCGGGGCCAGATTGCGGGCTCACCCAGGTAATGGTGACAAGGCCGAACGTGACCGCCACCCAGGCGAGTGACCAGGGTCCGATCTTCCAGGAGGCCAGGCCGAGGCCTTCGTGACCGGCCGCGGTCACGGCGATGAGGAGCAGGCCGCTGCAGTAGGCGCCGAGTGCGACCGAGCCCCATGCGATCGCGCTGCTGGGCTGCTGCGCGGCCAAGGTCACGGGAAGCATGCCGACTGCAATGCTCACAAGGAGCATGCCCGCTACGAGACGTTTGTGCGAGAGGCGAATGCCGGGCAGATGCTGCTCGACTGTCATCGCGGAGTACTCCGTGGTCACGGACCGTGATGCTATCTTGCGGAGGGTTCCCGCGTCCTGACCTCGGCAGCAGTCCCAAAACGCTCTGCCCGGCTATCGCCGGTCACGTAACCGTCTGGCAGGCAGTCGGTCCGCAGCCTAAACGTCACCATGGTATCTGCGGCTCGGATTTCCGAGAATCGTTAGCGGTAACGTGCTGTGATTGCATATCGTTTCTTTCATGACAGCTCAAGTGACGTTACGGGACAGAATGCGCCGAATGCGACATCGGACGCCACGCTATATCTACAATCGCACCCGATTGATGTGGAGCGAGCACGCTCACCCCGATCATCCATGGCTCACTCCGGACGCCGTCCGGCTGCTGGCATCGATGTTGCGCAAAGCTGACCGGGGGGCAGAGTTCGGCTCCGGCCGCAGCACTATCTGGTTCGCCGAGCGTGTAAGTCACTTGACTAGTGTGGAGCACGATAAGCTCTGGTATAACGATATATCTGCCCGACTTAGAAGTCGTAACCTGATCAATGTCGAGTATATTCTCGCCCCGCCGGACCAGCCCCCGGAACTTGGTGGCCGTAGCAAGTACGCACGCACGATTCTGGAGTTCGATGACGCCACGCTCGACTTCGTGCTTGTTGACGGAATGTACCGTGAGCATGTTTCGAAGCTCGTCATTCCGAAGATCAGATCCGGAGGCCTCCTCATTATCGACAACATAAACTGGTATTTGCCTCCGCCCAAAACGCGCGCACCAGCCTCGCGTACTCTGGCACTCGGTCCCGCCGGTGCACTCTGGTCAGACGTTGCGACAACCCTGGCTGATTGGCGCGCCATTTGGACAACGTCCGGCGTTACGGATACGGGCATATTTATCAAACCTTAGCAGAATGTGACAAATGATGAATTAGTCAAGTTCGGCAAGCAAAAGAAGACGTCTAACCAAAACCCAGCAGCGACGCACCGTTAGTGCGTAGAATCTCTGCGTGACCACGACGAGGAATCAAGCCGCGTTGCGGAACCGGCTATATGAGGCATACGCCTCGCAGCATGCGGGCTGCAGTTCTCGAACAGCCGCTGCTTTGAGCTACCGTCGCGACATCCGGCCCGCCTTACCGTCGCCCAGCGCCGGGCCCGTCGTGGACATTGGCTGCGGTCAGGGCGAACTAGTCGGGTTATTGCTAGAAGACGGCTATAACGCCCAGGGTGTCGATGTCAGTCCCGAGCAGGTCTCCCTGGCACATCTGGCGGGGCTAGAGCAAATCAGCGAGGGGGATTATCGCGAGTTCCTGGCAGTGCGAACGGGCCAACTTGCCTCCGTGACGGCTACCGACCTGCTGGAGCACCTGGTCAAGCAAGAGGTAATCGAGACGCTTGACCTGGTAGCCAGGGCACTGGCGGAAGGCGGCGTCTTCGTTGCCCGGGTCCCAAACTCAGTCAGCCCGTTCGGCGGATACATCCGCCATGGCGATTTCACTCACGAGTCGTCGTTTACTCCGAGGAGCATCCGCCAACTCATCGCCGCTAGCGGCTTCAGTTCGGTCACGATTATGCCGTGTCCGCCGGTGGCGCATGGCTTGGTCAGCACCGTGCGCGCGGCGGTATGGAAGCTGATTAGTGCGTGCTACAAGATTGTGTTGGCCACCGAGACCGGCACCGCCAGAGGGCATATCGTCACTCAAAATCTGATTTTCGTAGCCCGCAAGGCTGGATCCACGGCCACCTCCACCGGCATGAATTCGCGGCTTCAGTGACTCACGCTGCGCCGACCCGATTGCAAGGTCTGACCAGAGCCGTGCGGCGGCCCGGCTTCGGGCAATCCATCGCGCGGACGGCAGGGTTCAACTTCGCATCAGCGGCAGTAGCCGGCCTAGGCGGAGTTGTGATAGCGCGGACGCTGGGGCCGACCGTTCGCGGCGAGTATGCCGCGATCATCGCCTGGCTTGGGATCGTGCAGATGTTCGGCGGAATGGGACAGCCAGCGGCCCTCTGCTTCTACGTCGCTCGGGACCCCGGGCGTGGGCGCGACTACGCGGCCACGTCCCGAGCGATGATGCTTGCCACCGGCGGGCTTGTTCTAGCAATCGGCATGTTGCTCGCTCAGCCGCTCGCTCACCGTCGGGCAGGCGTGGCGATCGGTTACGAGATCGCCTTTGGAAGCTCGATCATCTCTTTCGTGTCGGCCAGCTATACGTTTTCGCTTCAGGCGCGAGACCTGCACCGATGGAATGTCGTACGGCTGAGCCAGCCGTTGCTCGGGTTTGGCGCGATCATCGTGCTGTGGCGGCTCGGCGTGCTCACCCTTTCCACGGGTGTGGCAGCGGTAGCGGTAACGAACTTCGCGCAGCTCGTCTGGGCTTATGGATGCTGCCGAAGGACAGGGCTGGCACCTGGACGGACGTGCGCCAGGCTGGTCCGGCCGCTGGCCGCATACGGGACGGCACAGATCGCAGCGCTGACGCCCGCCACAGTCAACGCCACTCTGGACCAGCTAGTGCTCTCACAGACCGTGCCCCCGGCCGACCTGGGCCGGTACGCGATAGCAGTATCACTTACATCGTTGCCTATCCCGTTGGTCTCGGCCATCGGGAACGTGGCGTTTCCGCACCTGGCCGCGCAGTATGCGGTCACCGAGGCCACGCGTCGGCTGCAGCTGCGCGCTGTTCTCGGCAGCGCGAGCCTGGCCGCGGCGATTCTTGTACCGCTCGCCCTGGTCGCCTACTGGCTGATCCCGCTGGTCTTTGGGACCGGCTATCGCGGCGCTGTGCCCCTGCTGTGGATCCTGACCCCTGGTGCCGTATTCCTTGCTTGCGGTCAAGTCGTAGGGGATCTGCTGCGGGGCAGGAATCAGCCGATCGTCGTGGCCTGGGCACAGGGCTTGGCGGCTGCCTTCACCGTTGCGCTGCTCATCGGCCTGCTGCCTGTGCTCGGAGTGTCCGCCGCGGCGATCGCATCCACCGTGGCGTACGGCTTCGCTCTCGCCGTGATGGTCCGCTCACTGAAGCGGCTTCCGCGTCACGCCCGCGGGAGCGGCCCCTTAGTACCCCCGGCCGCAGTCGAGAGCCCCGCAACTCAGGTGTAGGAGGGCCAATGCCAAGCATGCGCACTGCCGCTACGACCGCTACCGACGTCGCTTGCCGTGTTGCTGGCCGTCGGCGGGTTATACGCACCGCTCGGTTCGTCCTGCGGCGCGCCCGCCTAGACGTGCGCAATGATCTGCGCACCAACGGCGAGTCACTGTTGCAAGAGTGGGTCCTCGCTCTTTCGCCATCTGGCGAGGTGGTCAACGTCATCGACGTGGGCGCCAACGTCGGCCGGTGGTCACGATCCATGCTCGCAGCGGCCCGGCGGGCAGGCCGACTTGGTGATCTCGACCTCCACGCGTTCGAGCCTTCGTCCTATACGTTCGGGCGCTTGTCGGAGGCGCTCGCGGACGAGCGTGTGAGCCTTAAACAGGTCGCCCTCTGCGATCGGTCGGGTTCCGCTACCCTCCACGTGGTCGCGCCCGGGGCCGGGACGAACTCGCTGCATCGGCCGTACCGCGAGCCCGCTGGCACCGCTACCGAACAAGTAGCTACGACGACCCTCGATGCCTTCGTTGCGGAGAGCGGGTTGGGGCACGTCACTCTGGTCAAGATAGACACGGAGGGTCATGACCTAGCGGTGCTCAAGGGTGCCCGCGGCCTCCTCGCCGACCAGCGCATATCGGTCACGCAGTTCGAGTACAACCACCGCTGGGTCTACGCCCGTTCGTTCCTCTGCGACGCTTTCGAATTGCTAGAACCATTCGGCTATCAAGTCGGGAAGCTTACGCCGCGCGGAGTAGAATTTTACCCTCATTGGGATACGGACTTAGAGACTTTTGTCGAAGGAAACTACGTCGCCTGTACGCCCCGGGCTGCCGGACGGCTGCCCTCCATTGCTTGGTGGAAACCAGCTGGATAGTGCTTCGTTCGCTATCACCGTTGCACATTGAACAAAAGTATGGAGAAGGAGAATCCGAATGCGGGTAGGTGTTGTCGGGCCGGTAGCTCCCGACTATTTCGCAGACAACATCGGTGATGCCTTGGAGCGTACCGGCCACGTCGTTACATACCTTGGGGCAGCTCACTCTCGATATCCAAGCCGTATGACCACCCGCGTCATGACTCTCGCCCGGCAGGCACTCCCAAGCCTCGATCAGCGGGCACAGCGCTCGATCGCCGATTTGGCGCTGGAGGCGCAGTGCGAGGTCGTCATCAATGTCGACGCCTACCTCATGCCTGCAGTAGTGAGCCGACTTAAGCGAGCTGGTGTCCCCGTAGCATTCTGGTTTCCCGACCACGTTGCGCTGATGGGTCGGCAGATAATGCTACTCGCGCCCTATGACGCGCTATTCTTCAAGGACCCGCATATTGTCGATCACCTGCGGGCTACGCTCGGTCTGCCCGTATACTACCTTCCGCAGGCGTGCAACCCGCGGTGGCACCGGCCTATGGTTCAGGCTGCCACCGAGCCCTACTTGGTCACTGCTGGAAACATGCATCCATGCCGGGTACGGGTGCTCGAACGCCTAATCGCCAAGGGCATTCCCGTCAAACTGTATGGAGGCACTATACCTCGCTGGCTCCCTGAATCCCCGGTTCGCGATGTGCACACCGGCCGCACGATCCTCCGTGAGGAGAAGGCAAGGATTTTCCGCTCAGCCGCGGGCGTGCTCAATACAATGCAGCTCGGCGAAGTTGCCGGCGTCAACTCGCGGCTCTTCGAGGCGGCTGGCTGCGGTGCCGCCGTCCTCACAGAGTTCCGCCCGACCGTGCCGGAATTGTTCGACGTCGGCAGTGAAGTGCTGGCTTATCACGACTTTGATGAGCTAGTTGATCTCGCCAGCCGACTGCTCAATGATGCCACTCTGGCCACGCAGCTTGGCGACGCCGCGACGCGGCGCGCCCATCGCGACCACATGTACGACCAGCGGGTAGCCACAATCCTGGAGAAAATAGCGTGACGGCCATCAGGCCCCGGCCACGGTGACCGACCGCGCGGCTTCCTCGAAGCCAGCGGCCGTGCGGTCGAGGCTGTACCGGGCGACCTGCTGCCGCACTCGTCCGCGAGTTCCGGGATCCTTGATGGTCATGAGGGCCCGCCCGAGTGCGGCGGCCAAGCCCGCGACGTCTCCGCAGGGATAAATCTCACCTATGCCGCAGACCAAATCAGGCCCGGCACCGACCCGGTCCGAGACTACGGGCAAGACGCCGGCATTCATCGCCTCGTTTACAACTAGGCCCCATTTTTCAAGTTCGCTCGGCAGCACCAGGATATCGGCCGCGTGGTAGTAAGCGGGAATCTCCGACTGGTTGACGAAACCGGTCACCGCTCCCATGCCGGGTTCTAGCGCGCACCGGACCTGGTTGGCGAGCGCGCCATCACCGACAAACAGCACCCTAACCTCGTCCGGCACCAGCTTGATCGCAGCGACGAGGTCGAGTGGCCGTTTGTACGAAACGAGTTTACCGCTGAACACGATGATAGGCTTCCTGTCGGGTAGACCCCACCGCGCCAGCACTTCGGAGCGGCCGAGGCTGGGTGGCCTGGCGAAGCGCTCGTCTTCAACCGAGTAGGGCGCGAACGTGATCCGCCGGGCACCGAACCGCCGGTAGAAGTCCTCGTTGAGTTGGCCAATGGCCAAGCCGCCAGCGCTGGCCGAAACTGTAGCCCGTGCGACGAGGTTCCGCAGATGCCGACGGCTGCCGATGATTTCGCCATCTGGCTTAGAATCGCCGCGCATTAGGTAGGGGATCCCGTATGCGCGGCACATGGCCATCGCCAAGAGCATCCAGGGGTTGTTATACCCGTACAGGACGACGACATCGTGCGACCGAAGCCACTTAGCCAGATTCCAGAAACGTTTCTGCCGCGGGGTTGTTTGTCCCGCCGTGGTCACGAAGCGGTGTGAATACCCTGAAAGGAGGTCGGTATCCCACGCAATTTCGACACCAAATAATTTGTCCCTTACGGGACGCAAGCCATTATCCGAAAGGAACAGTACGTCCAGCTCAACATTTCCTCTAGTGGCTAATCTCTGGTACAGGGGCGTGTGATACTGGATCGGATTGAAGTCAAGCACACCTAGTCTGAGACGCACGGAGATTAGTATGGCATACTTCTCCCTCTCCAGCAACACGTTCGACATCTCCCGAAGACGCGTGTATCCGGCGGAGATTCTGTTGCTTTCAACATTCCCCAGCGATTGGTCTGGAATACGGAGGCTCAGGCGAAGCCTGCGTCGAGTATTGACCGGGAGAGCTCCGGTCGATGAGGCGCGGGCTCGTTGCATCAAGCGAGAGCCGCTCCAGGATACGGAAGGACTTGCAAGAATGATCTAGCGCCCATTAGGATCGCTAGGACGCAGCCGAACTTACTTAGGAATAGCTCGTCAGGCGTGATATCTCGACTTTCGCGCTTTTAGGTCGGCGGGTTTTCGCTGTGGGTGCGGCGGCTGGGGCTCCAGGCGAACCGGTGCAGGGTCACTGGATGGCCGTCCGGTGTTGTCCGGTCTGCTTGCGCCGTGCTGACGAGGTGGAAGCCGGCTCGCTGGTATAGCGCCCGGGCGGCATGGAGGTCGGCTGTCACGTCGAGGAAGAGGTCCAGGTCGCTGGCGGCGGCTGAGCGCATCGCTGCTTCGAGTAGCGCAGATGCGACTCCCTGCCTTCTGGCTGCCGGTACCACGAAGAGCCGGCTCACTTCCGCGGAATGCTTGTCTGGCAATGGCTGCCGCAGGATCACATGGCCAGCGACCGGGATGTCGCCGGTTGCCGCGACCCATGCCCGGAGCGTCCGGGACGGCCGGAGCCACCGGGCGGGGTCGGCCGGCCAGTTCACGGGGTAGCCGCTGGCCTGGTAAACGGTCCTGAGTGCTTCGAGGCACGCGGCGGCGTCTGCTTCATCGCGGTTACGGATGCGAGTCATCGATCGGGTCCTTGCGCAGTCCGGTACGGGTCTGGGCTCTGCCCCTGGCAGCGGGGGGAACGGCACCTGGCCTGCCAGCGGGACGGGGGGGTTGCGACACGCCGCATGGCCTGGGGTGATGTCCGCTCACCGGTGAGGCAGGAGCCAAGAGGGGAGCATCGGCGGTTGCTTACGAAACCGCCGTTGAAACGGATTCCCTCCGATGCTCCCGGGCGCAACCATACCGGTCCCGGCGTCGCTGCTGACGCTGCTGGCCGCTTTCTCGCCGTTGTTCACCACCCCGTCGTCCCGCACGTTCTGCGGCCTGGCCTGCGGTTTCCTCGCCAGCCGGGGAAGCGGACGGTGTGCGGGATGCTCACCGGCGCTGGGCTTTCCCGCTGGTGGCCGCATGACCGGGTGCACTGGGTTCTTCTCCCGGGCCCGGTGGAGCGCGGACGACCTGGGCCTGGCCGCCGCGCGACTGGTGGTGTCGCTGCTGGTCCCAGCCGGGGCGCCGGTCGACGTGGCCGTCGATGACACCCTGTTCAGAAGGCGGGGGAAGAAGGTCTGGGCGGCCTGGTGGTTCCATGACGGCTCGGCCCAGGGACCTGCGAAAACAGGGTACGGGAACAACTGGGTGGTGCTGGGGGTCGTCGTCCGCCTGCCCGTGATGTCCCGCCCGGTCGCGGTGCCGGTGATGGCCAAGCTGGTGATCAAGGGGTCGAACTCAAGATCACGGCTGTGGCTGGCCCGGCGGATGGCGGAGCGGCTCGCCGCCGCCCTGCCCGGCCGCGAGGTCCAGGTCGTCGCGGACTCCGCCTACGCAGGCGGCGAGCTGAAGGGCCTGCCCGCGGGCCTGTCCTGGACGACCCGGCTGCGCAAGGACGCCGCCCTGCACACGCTGCCGCCGGCCCGGACCGGCAGGCCCGGCCGGCCAAGGGTAAAGGGAGACCGGCTCCCCTCCCTGGCGAAACTGGCCGCAGCAGCGGAGTTCACGCAGGTCACAGTCACCCGGTACGGGAAGGCCGAGGTCGTCGGCGCGGCCGTGGTCACGTGCCTGTGGTACTTCGTGTTCGGCTCCCGCCCGGTCACCGTCGTCCTGGTCCGCGACCGGCCCGGCACCGGCTTCACCATCGCCCTGGTCACCACCGACCGCACGGCCACAGCAGAACAGGTAATCGAGAGATACGCCTCACGGTGGAGCATTGAAACCGCGATACAAGACGCGAAACAGGTCTTCGGCACCGGCCAGGCCCGTAACCGCACCGCGGCCGCCGTCGAGCGGACCGTCCCATTCCAGATCGCCTGCCAGGCCGTCGCCGTCACCTGGTACGCGACCGCCGGCCACGACCCAGCCGACCTGCGCGAACGCCGCACAGCCTCTCCGTGGTACACCAGCAAGGCCGAACCATCCACCGCCGACATGGCCGCCAAGCTCCGCCGCGTCATCATCGCCGCCAGATTTAAAGCATCTCGGCCCGACCAGCCAGCACCCGAAGAAATCAGCCTCCTCCGGCTGGCCTGGGAAGACGCCGCCGCCTAACCACGAAAGTCGAGTGATATGGAGAATTGGTTAGTTCTTAATCTGGTGTTCTAATCCGAGTCAGGCAAACTTCACGAGTGCGTACAGTAAGCGTATTCAAGAGATGGTGAGTTGACAGTCGCTGGATTGCCATCGTTGTCCTGCAGTTCGACGGTGAAGCCGTGGCACCGGATTACCTCAACTAGTGATACGGCATCACCATAATCGAGATGTACCTCAAGAGCGATTTGATCGACTTTCTCTAGCCAGCGCAGGTCGCTGTCGGCGAATACCGCGAACTCTCCACCTTCGATATCGATCTTAAGTAAGCCAATTCTGTCAATTTGATAAATCGACATAAGTTCAGGTACGGATACGTCTGCAGGTCTCGTCGGAGCGCCGTGCGATGTTGCTGACCATCGCTGGTCATCTGCAACGACGCCTACGTTGGCGCCCGACGCGGTAACTCCGCTGGCTATAGCGACCTTGACATGGACTCGACTCGTGACCCCGTTATGGGCGGCAAGGCCTTCAATCTCCGAAGCGAAGCCCCTGCTGTGCCTCCACCGCTACCACCTGGGCGCCGGTCAGGGCGGCCCAGACGGCGAAGAGGCCCTGGTTGGCGCCGAGATCGATAACCAAACCTGTGGAGGGCATCGTCAGCCCGCTACGGAGATAGACTCCGCGGCAGTACATCTCACGTGCGCCAGGTGTGTAGGCGGCTGGGAGCAATACGACCGCTCCTGTGGAGGTCCGGAAGGACGTCCCGGCGCGCGCCCAGGCGCGATCCGCCGGACGCAGTGACCGGGATCCGGCGCATTCTGGCAGACGCACCATAAGAGACGCCAGCCAGTGCGTCGCTGTGGAGGGGGATGCGTTTCGGCAGACTGAGACGACGTCACCTATCGCTCCGCGTGCCATGCGTGCTTCCATAGAGATACCTCTCACTCGGCTGCGGCGAGGTTGGTTTGTAAGGCTGTCACGGTTGCTTCGTACCAGGCATGATAAAAACAGAAGCGGAATCCGACTCGTCCGTCAAGCAGGCCGAGACGTATGATATACATAAAGAGAAATAAAGCCGCTGGCTTCGCCGGAACGTATGGGAAAACAACATCCTTCAGCACTGTTCGGATTACGGGCCGAGTTTCATTGACATGACTTGACCGCAGGATGCGAAGTCGACGCGGCGCGGAATTACTGCGGCGCTGGGCTTCGAGTTGAGCATAGCGCACATGTTTGTGCAGCCACGTCGCGAGGCCTTTTTGGTCGTCGTCGACGATGTCGTTGCGCAATCGGTGGACTGGGCCGTCTATACAGGCGCGCTCGCCTACTGGACTATCGTCGTATTTCGTGTACCTTCGATCGACAAGCCTTACCACCCAGGAACCGCTGTACCAGCCGCAGTGCCGGATCCAGGTGCCCTGGAAGACGAGTCGGAGACGGTGTGCGAACCCGGCGCATGAGGGTGCGTCCATATGCGCGGCGATCTCGCTGGCCAGTTGTGGGGAGACCCACTCATCGGCGTCTACGAAATAGATCCAGTCGTTCCGGATCTCAGGAAGCCGCAGCGCGAATTCGCGTTGGGCCGAGAATCCGAGCCATGGCTGCTCTACAACCTCGGCCCCGAGAGAACGAGCGATCGGCACGGTCTCGTCAGTCGAACCGGAGTCGACCACCACGGCCTGGTTTGCCCATGCAACCGAGGATAGGCATCGTTGAATGTTCGGCTCCTCGTCACGGGTGAGCACGACGACAGTGACCGGGACGCTTTCCAGGCCGGGATCGTCGCCAGCGCGGTAAGGCCGTAGCCCGAGCTTGGTCATTGTGCTGGTCCCAGCAGCCAGTTGAAGTAGGCATCTGGTTCAAACGGGGCGGGATCCGGCTTTATCTCTGTGGTCAGGGCGAGTTCGGTCGCGCTTCTGAGCGAGTCTGCATCACCAACCATGTAGCCACATAGGGCAGGTCCAGCGATCTCCCGGTTCTGGGCGGTGTCGCGTGCGATGACGGGCTGGCCGTTCACCCTCGCCTCTGCCAGCGGGAAACCGAATGATTCGATACCGCTCGGGAAGAAGATCGCGCGGCTGCGGGCCCAGAGCCCGCGTAGCTCGCTGTGGGGGATGCGTCCCACTAGTTCGATCCGGGGATGGGCGACTAGGGCGTCGGTCACCTCCGCGCGGTCGGCAGTCACCAGTACCCGGACCGAAGGGTCTCCGTAATCGTCGAGAGCGGCAAGCAATTCCGTGAGCCGCGCGATCATGTGCTTGTACGGAGTGAATAGAACTGGGCACAGAATGATGGGCTCACGCGGCATTCGCGGGATAGAGTCAGCGGAGACCGGGTTGAGCCGCGGGATGATCCGACCACGTAAGCGCGGCATCACCCGGCTGACGCGTTCTGCCATCGCTGCCGAGGGTGTCACGAGCACGTGTGAACGTCGGGCAGCCAGTCGCACTATCGGTGCTCTAACCCGCGTGCCGGCCTTGAGAGACGGGTCCAGAGTGGACCACTCTTCATCAGTCAGGAAGTCCAGGGGATTGCCAAGTCGCGTCCACCGCTCGCCGCCTGGCGTGACGAAGCTGAAGTTGTTCAGCGCTACGATTCGACCCCGCGCGGGCTTGGACATCTCCCGGCGAAGCAGCCAGGTCGGATCAATCTGCCGGTTCGCGCCGATGAGCTTGATGTCCTTGCGTCCACTGCGTTTGAGGTAGTCGTACAACTCGACTCTGAAGCGGGCACCGCCCCCTATAGTGGCGCCGGCGGCGTCCACAAACACTGTGGTGGTCACGTGCCATACCTCATCTCATTGGGTCTCTGGAAGGTGAGTAGGCGGAGCGTAAAGCGCTCTGCGGAGTCCACCTGGTAGCGGATATGGATCAGGTCGGCCCGCGTGGCGGCGTCGTGCCACCATTGGGGCCAGTGACGTTGTCGGGAGATCCGCAGGTAGGTCAGGTATCCGTCGAGCTTGGGTGACCGGCGGACAGTTGAGCGGACGACCGGTAGCCAGGCCGCCACGCCGAGCAGCCACTCTGCCCAGCGCACCGGGTGACGGAGGTCCGGGACAGTGCAGAGTACGACGCCACCCGGGCGCAGCACCCGGCAGCATTCGCGCAGCACCGCCGTTGGATCGTCGACGTATTCCAGGAGGCTCGAGGCGACTACCGCGTCGAATACCTCAGACCCGAAGGGCAGCACCTGCCAGGCCGGGTCGAGCTGGACCCAGTCGACTGTGCCGGCCTGGTCGGCGGTGGCGGCTCGGTGCAGCATCTCCGTTGAGATGTCGCATCCGGTCGCCTGCAGTCCGGCGGCTGCGATCGTCCTGGCGAGTTCGCCGGTGCCGCAGCCGAGATCCAGTACGCTGCCGCGGGCGGGCACGTGATAGGTGACCGCGTCAGCCAGGCGGGTGAGCCGTCCTGCGAGGCGGCCGTCCTGTGCGTACTTCGATGGCCAAGCGGCGGCCTTGGCGTCGAAAAGCTGCCGGACCTGAATGGCGACGTCGGCGGTCCGGTCAGTCATAGCAGCCGACTCCTGCGGCGGCCTGGACGGTGGCGTGCATGGTCGCGATCATGGTTCGAGTCGGCAGGGGCTTGCCCCCCGTGACTGCCTGGCGGAAGGCGGCGGCGCAGGCGCGGTGGCCCTTGTCCTGGCGGCCGCGCCAGCGGGTCTTGCCGTCCAGCTTCACGGAACGGAAGTCGTCGATGACCAGCCGCCGGGATCCGGACGTGACCTCGATCCATTCCTTGCCCGCCGTCGGCAGCGCGCTGCCGTAGCAGATCGTGGCCAGCGAGCCGTCGGCGAAGCGCAGGGATACGACCGCGTCGTTGCCGGGCACGACGCGGCCGTCCCCCCCACCCCCGCCATGGCCGTCGCCGGCCAGAACCGAGACGGTCTCCTCAATGTCGGCCCCGATCAGCGCCTGGGCGGTGTCGACGAAGTGGCACACCTCGCCGAGCACCCGGCCGCCCTGCCGCCGGTCGGTGTACCAGTGACCGTCGGGAACCGGCCCGGCCGCGACCCGGTATACCAGGAACTTAGGCGAGCTCATCTCCGCGATGATGTTCCGCGCGACCAGCACAGGGAGCGACCAGCGGCGGTTGAAACCGATCATGAGCTGCCGTCCGGACCCCTCCCAGGCGGCTTCGACCCCCGCAAGCTCGTCCATGGTCAGCGCGAGGGGCTTCTCGCACCACACGTGCCGCCCGTACTTCAGGGCCAGCATGGCCAGCTCGGCATGAGTGTTGTGCGGGGTGGCGATCACCACGACCCCGACATCCGGGTCGTCGATGGCCGGGAAGGCCCCGGAGACTGCCTTGTCAAAGTGATACCGGTCGGCGGCGCGCCGGGCCGTGATCCCGCTGGCCGAGGTCACGGCCACAAGGCGCTTCAAGCCCGCGCGGCGGAACGCCGGGAGCAGCGTTCCGGTCGAGAATGCCCCGGCGCCGATCCAGCCCACGCCGGGCACCGAGCCGGAGGGCAGCGGGCCAGGAGAGGGTGAAATGAGGGATGGCGCCTCGGCGGACGGCGAGCTGGCGGACGGTGGGCGGGGCGACGGGATAGAGTGCCCGATCGAGGCCGGGAGTGAACTGGCCAAGGGTGAGCTAGCGGAAGGCGAGCCCGCCGAGGACGCCGTACGCCTGGGCAGGGCCGGCCGGTCCGAGCCGGGCTCCTCGTAGGTCAGCTGGACCGCCAGGTACGGATCGGCCCGCTTCTCGATCAGATCGTAGGCCGCGGGCGCCTCGCCGATGTCGTAGCAGTGGGTTACCAGGTCGGCCACCTTGAGCCGGCCCGCGGCCAGCAGGTCGAGCACGGCCTCGAAGTTCCTGCCCTCGGTCCATCGGACCTGCCCGGCCGGGTAGTCCACTCCCCACGCCTCGTACGACGGATCATAGCGGCCGGGGCCGTAGGAGCGGGCGAACCGCAGCGAGAGCTCCCGTTCGTAGAACGGGGTCCGGTCCAGGTTGAGGCCGACATCCCCGACGATCACGACGGGAGCCCGGTCGCGGCACAGCGCGGGAGCCCGGGTCACCGGGCCCGAGGATGAAGTAGCCGCGCAGATCAGCACCGCGTCCGCGCCCCGCCCGCGGGACCAGGCGCGAACCCGCTCGGTCGTCGGGTCGCCAAGCTCGTCCAGCGCCAGGACACCGGATCCGGCGGCGGTGATGCGCGCATGCCCGGCCGGGTCGACGCCGGCGACATCGCAGCCGGCGGCCATGGCCAGCCGGGCGGCGAGCTGCCCGACCAGGCCGAGGCCGATCACGACTACCTTCGAGCCCGGGCCGATCTCGGCCAGCCGCAGGCCGTGCAGCGCGATCGACGCCACGGTCGTGAACGCGGCGTCCTTGGCCGGCACGCCGTGCGGAACGGCGGCGCAGAGCAGGCCGGGCACCGCCTGGAACTCGGCATGGCTGGCCTTCCCGGCGCCGCCCGTCGCCACCAGCTGCCCAGCCCGCAGGCCACTGACCGCCGAGCCGACCTCGACCACCTGGCCCGCGGCGGAGTAGCCGAGCGGCAGGTCCTCGGCGAGGCGGCCGCGCACGCTCTGCGCGGTGGCGGCCATCCCCTCGGCCTTGGCCTTGCGGACCACCTGGCGGACCAGGTCCGGGCGGGCGCGAGCCTTGGCCAGCAGACTGGACTGGGCCAGCGCGGTGACGGCCCGTTCTGTCCCGGGCGAGATCACCGAGGCGACCGTGCGCACCAGGACCTCGGTCGGCTCGGGGGTCGGGCGAGGGACGTCAAGCACCTCGACCGGCCCGCCCCTCAGCGGCTGAACAACGCTCTTCACTCCTCTGCCCTCCAGGTTCCGCCACTCCCGCCGGGGGCCCGACGCCAGCAGGTGCTGACCCGCACCGGCAGCCCGGCCTCGATCCGGCAGGTCAGCACTGGCGCCTCGGTTGTGCTCTGAAAGCCGGTCGCGACTGTTCCCGGCTCGACCCCAAGCCGCAGCCGGGCCCACGCGCTGACGCTGACCTGGAAGTCGCCCGCTGCCGTGGTGACCACCGCCCCGCCCGCCCGCAGCTGCACGGCCGCCCCGGGAGCCAGGTGCCAGCGGACGGCGACCGCATGCCGCCGGTCGCCGGCCACCTCGTCGTCCACCCGCAGTCCGGCGTCCGTCAGCGACCAGCAGCGGCGGTGCACCGGGCGGCCGGGCAGCCGCCGGTACCCGTTGTGAGCCGCTTGGGCGGTCACACCGCCGGCCTCGCGGCTGGCCCCGGCGCCAGAGACGCGCGCGCGCCGCCCGGCCCGGAACCCTCCCCACACCTCGGTGGAGTCGGTGCCGTCCACCTCCACGGTGTTGTGCGCCGCCGTGGACCTCTCATAGTTGCGGACCGGTCCGGCCGCGTACGTGGACGTCGCGGTGTCGACGAGCAGTGGTGTCCCGTCGACGTGCAGCAGGCAGCCGAGCGTGTCGGCGTGCGCATGCGCGGGCAGCTCGTCCGGGCAGGGCGCTCCGACGTCGGCGATCAGGTGCCAGCCGCCGACAGCCGCCCGGATCAGCCCGGTGTCGGGCAGCGTCACCAGCGGCCCGTCCGGCGCCGGGTCCGGCCGCAGTGCCGCGACCAGCGCGGCGGGAACTGGGTAGCCATCGTTGAGCAGCGGTACGGTCCCGTCCGGGGCCAGCACCGCGCCGAGCCAGCGGCGCATCCGGGCGATCGCCCCGGTGATCCCGAGCCCGGGTGACCGCCCGGCCGCGACGAGCAGGTCGGCCACGTCGATGAGATCGCCGAGCACCTGGCAGTGGTACGCCGGTGCCCGTTCAAAATGGCCTCCGTCGGGCAAGACCTGGACGGCGAGCTGAGCGTTGAGCCGGCTGCGGGAACGGTCGAACAGCCGCTCATCGCGGAGGAAGACGCCGAGCCCGGCCAGCGCCTTGAGGTCCTTGATCAGGTGGTTGCCGCCCACGTCCGACTCGAGGTGCCGGCGCAGGAACCCGGCGTGCGCGGCGACCTCGCGCAGGAAGGCGGGCTCCAGGTCGCTGCCCGCGACCAGGTCGCGGTACAGCCCGCACCACGACCAGGCCCGAAGGGCCGTCGGGTAGGGGAGCCAGGCGTCGCCGCGCCCGAAGCCGCAAGATGCCTGCCAGGAGCGCCACAGCCGGGCGAATACTGCTCTCGCGGCGCCGCGGTCAGCTTCGGCCGCCAGGCCCCAGGCCCAGTCCCAGTAGTGCAGGTGGTACCGCCACAGCTGTGGCGCGTCGGCGTGCTCCCACCGTGCTGGCTCGCCAAGGTCCCTGGTGACGCCCAGCAGCTTGATCCGTCCGGCCGCGAGCTCGCCGAGGTCAGGCCAGCGCTGTGGCGCAATGGCATCCAGCGGGGTGAAAGCCGTCGGCCAGCCCGCCGCCGCGGCGAGCCTGGTGCCGGCCAGCAGCCGCTGGCCCAGGTGCGGCCAGCGGCTGAGTGCCGCCCGCTGCGCGCGCAGCCGCGCCCGGTGCGCCACCTGGGACGGCTGCAGGTGCACGGCCGTACGGCCGAGCAGCGCAAGCTCCTCGCCGTTCACGCGGTGCCGCCCGCTCGTCTCGTGCTCGCCGTTCGCCTCATGCGGCCAGTCCCATCGCGCGGGCCTCAGCGTGGATGCCGTCGGCGAACGAGCGGGGAGCGTAGCCAAGGTCATGGACGGCATGGTCGATCGCGAACGCCTTGTCCTCGGCCAGACGGAGCACTTGCTCCACGCGGATCCTCGGGTTCTTGCTGACCAGCTCGTAACCGCGTGCGGCGGCGACCACGGGGGATAGCGGCACCGGGACGAACCGGGTCCGGCTGGCCACGGCGCGGGCCGAGGTCCGCAGCAGCTCGGCGAACGTGAGCGGCTCGGGCCCGGCCACGTCGTAGGTGTGCCCCGCGGCGGCGGGACGCTCGGCGGCGGCCAGCACCGCGTCGGCCACGTCGGCCGCGTGCACCGGCTGCTGCAGGTTCCTTCCTCCGGGAATCGGCAGCACCGGGGCGCGGCGCAGCAGCGGAAGCAGGCGGGACAGGTTCCGGTCGCCAGGATCGCCGTAGATCATCGTGGGCCGCAGGATCGTCCAGTCAAACGCGGCCTCGCGGATGGCCTGCTCGGCCAACAGCCGCACCCGTTTGGACGTGGCCGCGAGCGTGGTCGTGACCGCGGTGGTGGATACGAACACGGCGCGCGGGATGCCCGCCCGCCCGGCAGCAGCGATGATCACCGGTGCGTGCCCGAAGCCCAGAGACGCCAGGTTGACCAGCACGTCGCAGCGTTTGGCCGCAAAGGCGTCGATCAGTGAGTGGGCATCGTTGAGGTCGCCGCTGACCGGCAGCGCGCCAAGCGCCGTGACCGCGGCGGCCGCGGCCTCGCTGCGGGCCAGCGCCACGGTCCGGTGCCCGCGCCTGGCCGCCTCGCGCAGCACGTATCCGCCCAGGAACCCGCTGCCCCCGGTGACCATGAGCTTCATCGGCGGCCAGCCTCGAGGATCTTGCGGTATTCCCTGGCCAGCTCGGTGCGGTCGAAGAACCGCTCCACGTAGGCTCGTCCCTGCCGTCCCATCGCTGCGCGGCGGGCCGGGTCGGCCGCGAGCGCGCTTATCGCGTCGGCCAGGGCCTCGCTGTCCTCCGGGGGCACCACGGCCGCGCCGGCCTCGCCCAGGATCTGTGCAGACTCGCCGGTCACCGCGGCGATTACCGGCTTGGCCGCAGCCAGGTACTCGAACATCTTCGACGGGATGAACGTCGCGAACAACGGCACGTCGCGCAGGGTCACCAGGCAGACATCAGCCGCTGCCAGAAGTTCCGGAACCTGATCGGGCGGCACGGCCGGAGCCAGGGTGACGTTATCAAGGCCAAGCTCGGCGACCCGGCGCCGCAGCCGCGGCTTGTCCGACCCATCCCCAACGAACGCGACATGGACCGCCTGGCCGGCCAGCAGCGCGGCCGCGTCGGCCACACCGGGCAGCGCGTGCGAGATTCCGTGCGTGCCCGCGTATACGACCAGGCAGTCGCCTGGCCGGGCGCCGAGCCGGGCGCGGGCCTCCTCGCGGGCCGGGGAGTCCTCGTCAGCGGCCGGGCGGAACCGGCCGAGCGAGACGCCGTTCCGGATGGTGTGCACCTTGCCGGCGGGCACGCCGCGGCCGATGAGGTTGGCGCGGAACCCGTCGCTGACCACCACGACCTGGTCGGCCGCGGCGTAGGCGGCGAGCTCGAGCCGCTCGAGCAGGCCGATCAGCCGCCGGTCGGTCAGCACGCCCAGCTCGACGAAGATCGCGGGCCACAGGTCGCGGACCTCGATGACCAGCCGGGCCCGCTTGAGCCGGGCCAGCAGCCAGGCCGAGCCGATGGAGAAGAACGTCGGCGACGAGACGAGCACGGTGTCGGCCCGCCCGCAGGCCAGGCCGCCCAGCAGCACGCTGCTGATCATGAAGCTCAGGTGCGACAGGGTCTTGCGCGCCACGCCCTCGTTGGGCGTGGCGTACAGCCAGGTGCGCACCACCCGGTAGCCATCCCGCCGCTCGCGGCGGCGGATCGCGCGGCGGTACTCCGGTGGCAGGACACCGGTCGGGTGGTTCGGCATCCCGGTCAGCACCGTCACCTCGTCCCCGACCGCGGCCCAGGCGGCGGCCAGCGCGGACAGGCGGGCCTGCGGGGCTCCGGCCTCCGGCGGGAAGTAGTGGGTGACCATGAGGATCCGGTGCGGGCGGTCGGCGCTCATCTGCGCGCCTCCGGCACGACGCTCATCACGCGACCTCCACCTTGGGCGGCAGCGCGCGGGCGCGGCCGAGCAGGGCGGGGGAGCGCAGGTACGCGGCCAGTAAGACGGCCGCGGCCAGGTCGGCGCCGGCCCGCAGGGCCGGGTGGCCGGTGAGGCTGACCGCCCCGAGCAGGCAGACCGTGGCGGTCACGGCGGCCGTGGCCATCGTCACCCGCTGATGGGACCAGCCCACGTCGCACAGCTGCTGGTAGGCATGCGTTCGGTGCGCTTCGAAGACCCGCTCGCCGGCCCGGACGCGCCGCTGCAGCGTCCATCCCGTGTCCGCGAGGTACAAGGCGACGGGGGCGAGCGCGGCCTCAAGCGGGATGTGATGGATGACGGAGCAGGCGGCCAGCAGGGCCAGCGCCACCCCGAGCCCGTAGCTGCCCGCGTCCCCGAGGAACACCCGCGCCCGCACCGCGTTCCAGGGCAGGAACGCGAGCGCGCCTGCGGCGACCGCCGCCCCGGCCGTGGTCAGGAACGCGTCCGGGCGCCACCAGCCCAGGCAGGCGTAGTATGCGCCGCCGATCAGGGCATGAGCCGCGGAGATGCCATTCACGCCGTCCATGAAGTTAAACGCGTTGACGAATCCGATCAGCCATACCGCGAGCACGACCGCGGCGGCGGCCATGACCGCCGGCGGCAGCCCGGTCCGCCCGACGAGCACCGCCGCGATCGCCAGGCTGGCCAGGCCCTGCATCGCCAGCCGCCGTCCGGCGGGCAGGCCGGCCAGGTCGTCGGCGAAGCCGATGGCGGCGAAGGCCGCGACGGCGACCGCGAACATCACCGCGACCGTGCCGTGCATCAGCAGCAGCGTCACCGCCACCAGCCCGACGGCGATCGCGGCCCCGCCGCCGCGCGGCGTGGGAACGCTGTGCGATGACCGCATGTTCGGGATGTCGATGGCCGCCCGGCGCAGCAGCGGAATCAGCACCGGCTCGGCCGCGGTGACGAATGCGGCGCATATCACCGCGGCCAGCGCGGCGGTCAGGTCACCAGGCACGTCGCAAGATACTAGCGGCGGAAACAACGTTGCGTAGCGTTTTGCTTACGTTAAGTTGTCGAACCGGCTGGCCGGCTGGCCGGCTGACCGGCCCGGCCGTGTGACAAGTCCTGGGCACGGCTTCGGGTTACGGAACCGGATTCGTGAGGCCGAGCACTTCCAGGGCGCCTACCACGATCGGGCCGGCCTGATGGCCGGTGAGCGGGCTCTGGCCGTCGCGGCGCTTGGTGAGCTCGGCGCGGAACTCCGCCCGCCGGTCGGCATCCAGCGCGGCCAGTTCCTCGTCGGTCGTCATCCTCGACCAGGGTGCGCTACCTTCGCCGCCGAGAACGAGCGCGTGGCCCAGGTAATGCCATGCTCGCCATTCGGACAGCCCCCGGTGCTCATCGGAAAGGTGCGGGCACGCCATCGCCACGGCGAACAGGCACGCGGCGTTGTACAGCTGGACCGGCCTGGCGTCCCGCAGCTGCATGTACCCGGCCAGTTCCTGCAGGGCGGTCTCGGCCTGCGCGCGGTCTCCGGACAGCAGGCGGCACTTGGTGCGCCGCAGGGCGAGCCGCTCGATCGCGTCGTCTCGCTTGCCCGCATCGGCCGTGTCGCCGCATGCGCGCAGGAGCTTCTCCGCTTCGCCGAAGGCCTCGACGGCGAACGTGAAGGCAGTTTGCGCGCGGGTGTGCTCACCGCTGTGGCGTTGCGACCACCCGTGGCGCTCGTAGATCACAGCCTTGGTCAAGCGCGGCCGGTAGTACTGCGGGAGCAGTTCCGCGGCCCGTTCCAGGTCCTTCAGCGCCTGGCCAACGAAGCCGCTCGCGGAATCCTTCTGCTCCCGGGTCGCATACACCGACATCTGGCCGGCCAGATGCAACTGCAGCCCGGTCAGCTCCCGTCTGCTGCAGCGGATCGGCGGCAGCCCGTGGCTGCGGTCAGGTTTCTGCTCAAGGTGGCGGGCCGCAAGCTGGATCGCGATCCACACCGATGCTGGCCGCAACAGCTCGTGCAGGAGCTCACGCGTGGCGGCCAGCCGTGCCGCGTCGCTGTCGGGATTGCGCAGCGCGTCAGAGGTTTCCCAGAACGTCGTGACCGCCTCCGGTGCGCGCCCGAGCCGTGCCACCTCCACGCTGAGCCCGACCTTGGCGTTGGCTCCGTAGCCACGGATGGTGGGGAAGGTACGCACACTCCATCCGCGTTGGGCCGGAAGCGCGAGATCCAGGGCGACAGCCAGTCCCTCCGCCTCGGTCGAGGCGACCGCGCGCAGGCCAGCCGACAGCGCGGACATCGAGTCCGACGTCGTACGGTCGAGTTCCGCGACAGCCGTCCTCATCCTCACCGCGCCGCCGCGAACGGTCACCAGCCCGGCCGTCAGATCCTCTCCCACGGTCTCCATTTCCGCGTGGGTGGCGTCGTCAATCTGCCGGCGCAATTCTCGCCGCACCTTGTCCCGGAGCTGCGGCGACAGCCCGGTGGCCGCCTCTGCTGGGACCCCTTCGTCCAGCTCGACATCATGGATCACGACCTGCGGACGACGGCGTCCGAGCCAGGCGCGCACCAATCCGACGGCGACCAGGACGGCCGCGGTGAGGCTGAGCAGCGCGATCACCCATGCGGTGATCACGCTGGCGGGCGCCCCGAGACCGTCGGCCATGATGCCGGTCACTGGGGCCCCCACCCTCCGGCCGCCCTAGTCCGGGTCGCCGTCGTCCACGGCTTTGTCGCGCGCGGCACGAGCGGGCCTTTCGCCCTCTTCAATCCAGGCCATGGCTCCCGGCTTGCCGTCGCCCGCCCCATCCCCGGCGCGGGCGCGGGCCACGCCTCTCGCTGCCCGTTCAGGCCGGAAGCCGTCCGGTCCCTGGGTGCCCGGTTCGGCGGGCTGGCCGGACTTATCGTCAGCGAAACCGACGACGATGGCACCTGGCTCGGCGCAGGCTGTGACGATATCGAGCGCGCTCTGATACTGCTCTTCGGTCATGGCGAACGGCTTCAGGCCGATGCGCCTGGCCTCGTTCATGTCTATCGGGAACGGATGATGGGTGTAGCCGTAGACGAGCTGATGGGCGAGGTCTCGCGATTCTTCCTCGCCGTAGTCGACCCTCGACAGCAGGGTCTGCGCGTACTTCTCGCCGATCCGCAGGGTCCGGCCCCAGCCGCCAAAGTCCAGCGCGTTCACCTGGGTCAGGATCGGGGCGATGCTCCCGATGCTGAAGTCCGCGGACGTGTTCACGAGCTGGGGCAGCGGTATGAGGGTCCGCGTCTCCGCGGCGAGAGCCCGGAACGCCCTGCTGAGGGTGGTGAGCCCGAAAGCCCTGACATAGTCGACGCTCTGGTAGCAGTCGAGAGCTGAGACCCGGTCGGTCGGGTTCCTGGGGTCACGAATCTGTGTGTCCAGCGGCCCGAGTTCGGCGAAGGGTGACATATAGAGCTCGTTGGCGCCAATGGCGATGAGCGTTCCGGCGCTCTTCGCGTGGCGCGGCACGAACACCCTGAGCCGTTTCGCGAAACGGGAGACGAAGAGCATTGTCTTGAACGCGCTGTCGAGAGATCCTCCGAACGTATCGAGGATCAGGTCAATCGTTCCGTCGAACGGGTCGCCGGGATAGCCGAACCGGGCCGTGCAGCAGCGAGCGACCGCACCCTCCGTACTCTGGTCGTCCCGGCCCGCCTCGGACACCAGCGGACCGGCCAGCAGCAGGCACGCGTCCCCGCCGCTCGCGGCCAGGAAACGCTCACCGGCCGCGATGACGTTATCGCGCTGCGCGCCAACGATCTTCGCCTGAGGGCCAGCGCCGTCGCTCAGGTACATGATCGCGCAGGTCGGCTCGTCGCCAATTCGGCCAATATTGTCATCGTTCGTGGTCATCGCATGCCCACCACCGCCATTGGCGCAATATGAGGAGCCCCGCTGGAAAGTCTTACGCCCCAGACTTCAGTGTCGGCGCCACGAGGCCGGATGTACAGGGTGCTGAGTGCTGGGCCCCGGCTCGATTTCGCCCGCCCGGCTCAGAACTGGAAGACGACGCGGGCTGGCACGCGGCCGGTCAGCACGTCGTCGATGGACTGGTTGACATCATCGATCTTGCGGTCCACGGCAATCACCTTGGTCCGTCCGGCGCCATGCAGGGCGAAGACGTCGGCGAGGTCGTTGCGGGTGCCCACGATCGAGCCGATAACCGTCTTGCCGCCCAGAACCGTGTCGAAGATCGGCAGGTTCAGCGAGGCGTCGCCGGCGGGCAGCGCGACGCAGACCAGCCGGCCGCCGCGGCGCAGCGACCGGAACGCCTGGTCGAAGGCGTTGGGGGAGGCGGCCAGCGCCACGGCGACGTCGGCGCCGCCGAGGGCCTGGATGGCCTCGACCGGGTCACTGATCCGGGCATTGACGGCGTGGTCGGCGCCGAGCTCAGTAGCCATCGCGAGCTTGTGGTCCTCGATATCCACGGCGATGACGAAGCCCCCGGCAATGCGGGCGTACTGCAGCGCCAGGTGCCCGAGGCCGCCGACACCGAAGATCGCAACGGTCTCTGCGGGTGCCACCCGCGCGACCTTGATGGCTTTGTAGGTGGTCACGCCGGCGCACGTCAGCGGCGCGGCGTCGCGGGCGGAGATGCCGTCAGGGACCGGTGTGGCGAACGTGGCGGGGGCCACGGCGTACTCGGCGAAGGTTCCGTTGACGGAGTAGCCGGAGTTCTCCTGCTTCTCGCACAGGGTCTCCCAGCCGCCGATGCAGTACCGGCACTCGCCGCAGGCGTCGCCAAGCCACGCGATGGCCACACGCTGGCCGACCGCCCGAGACGTCACGCCTGCGCCGATCGTCTCGACGCGGCCGATGCCTTCGTGCCCGGGAACGAACGGGGGGGTGGGCTTGACCGGCCAGTCACCGTGGGCGGCGTGGATGTCGGTGTGGCACAGCCCACTGGCCTCGATGCGGACCAGGACTTCACCAGGGCCGGGCTCGGGTATCGGCAGGTCCTGGATCTCAAGAGGTGAGGTGAAGTCGGTGACTACGGCGGCTTTCATGGCGAGCTCCGTTCGGTAATGGTGTTTGGGGTGACGAACGCTGTTCCCCACTGAACGCCTGAACCGGATTCGTCTGCAGGGCCAAAGGTCCTGCGCGGGCAGGCATTACTTCACCGGTGTGCCTCCCGAGGATGAAGACATCGGTGCCTGACGTGACGGCGGTCAGGGGCGCCCGCGCCCTGGTGCTTGTCGTCCCGATCTTCCGGGCGTACCCTGACCGAAAGGGGCGATTGCGGGCGGATGTACCCGCGTTGCCCCGTGTTTGTGATCCGGCTGCTCTGGACCTCGGCGGTGCGGTGTACGCGCGTCCGCCGAGGTGGCACATGACGGGATCTGTCCGCCAGCCGTCACCGGCGTTGGCCATCAACCTGAACGGATCGACCTCGTTCGTGCACTGGTCGATCTTCTACATAACAGTGGCCAACCTGGTCCTGATCGCGGTGATGGTCGTCATTTTCGGTGCGGCCTTGCTGCTGCCATTCCCCAAGGGACATTCCATTGAGCCCGCTGTGGCCGGCGATGCGGAAGGCGGCGATGCGGAAGGCGGCGATGCGGCCACGCCGGCTGACGACGACACCGCGCGGATGTGGACATCCCGGGTGCGGCGTGCCGCGCTGAAGGCGCTGCCGCCGGGCAAGCTGCTGCCCGACCGCCAGCCCGCCTACGTGGGGTCGTGGGCGTACGTGTTCGGGGTGGGATCGCTGGCCGCACTGGGCGTCGCGATCGTGTCCGGGTTCGCGCTGGCTCTCGGCGGTCCGGATTGGTGGCACTACAACCCGGGCGGGCACTTCTTCAACAGCCTGCATGTGTGGAGCGTCGAGCTGTTCATGGCGCTGCTGGTCATCCACCTGTGGGCCAAGTTCTGGATGGCGGCCTGGCGCGGCCGCCGGGCGCTGACCTGGATGACCGGTGTGGTCGCGTTCCTGGTCTCGATCGTGGAGTGCTTCACCGGCTACGTGTCGCAGCAGAACTTCGACTCCCAGTGGATCTCCACCAGCGGCAAGGACGCGTGATCCTGGCGCTCACCCTGGGCCTGGCCGCCCTGCTGTCCTCCCCGGACATGCCGCCGGTCACCATCGCCACCTGGGCCCGGGTCGCGCCCGCCGACTTCCTGGGCACCGCGGCCAGCGAGCTCAACGGGACCAGCGAAACCGCCACCTACGGCCGCCCTACAACAACCAGTCCGGCAGCGTGCAGAAGCTGCTGTTCTCCCCGCAGACCTGGTTCGGCATCACCCAGCCGGTCAGCGCGGCGCAGGACTTCGTGATCGGCCCGCTGTCCACGCTCGCGAGCACCGACCCCGCGGTCGGCGCCCCGCTGGCCAGGTACCAAGCGGCGTCGGCCGCGCAGCAGCTGACGTGGGCCAACGCCTACGCCAGCGCCGAGACGAAGGTGAAGTTCGTCAACCTCAGTCCTGTCGTTCCCAAGGCGAACGACGGGCCGGTCCCGGCGCTGATGGCCGACGAGCTCACCCTCGCCCGCAGCGGCGCGCTGGACACCGACCTGCTCGCCCAGCAGCCGTTCTACGGCACCAACTTCACCAAGCCGCTGCTGTTCATCGAGGACGGGTCTTACTTCGTGAACAAGGCCACGGCCTTGGGCCTGTCCGGTTCCCAGTGGGGCGTGATGAACGAGCCCGGCAGCTACCCCGGCCAGCCCTGGCTATGGCTGTACACCCTGTGGTACCAGATCCCCGGCTGGACCAACTCCGCCAACATCGACATGATCGCCATCTACATGACCGGCCTGGCCACGATCCTGCTGCTGCTGATCCCGTTCATCCCCGGCCTGCGCGACATCCCCCGCCTCATCCCGGTGCACCGGCTCATCTGGCGCAAGTGGGACAGCCCCGCTCCCGGACCCGGCGCACGAGCGCCCGGATCCGTCGCGGAAGCCAGCCAGGCCCACACCGGCAACGCGGGCCATTCCGGCTCGTGACGGACCACGGCGAGATGCGCCCAGAGCCATCAGCCTGGTGAACGATCCAGGGCAGCGGCGGGGACGGTCTGGGGGTAGTCATTGCTGCCGGGCGCTGGGTATGGCTGCGGGTCGTTGCTCGCGCGTCTTCGCGGGCTGGCCGGGCCAGCGCCAACCGGAATGGGGTGGATGAGCGCGGGTGCGTGCCGCCAGACCAGGAAAGCGGCTGCGCCGAGGGGAATGGGCGGCAGGTAGGTAACGGCCCGCCACAGCAGCACCGCCGCGGTCACCTGCGCGCCCGCCCGGTGGCCGGCCCCGGCGGCCAGCACCCCCACCAGACCGAGCTCGGTGATCCCGAGACCCCCGGGAGTGATGGGCAGCACGGTCAGCAGCCGGACGAACGCGAACGCCGCCAGGGAGGTCTGCCACGGCACCTGCGCCTGCGACAGGCCGGTGCCGCGCAGGCACGCCAGCAGCACCAGCCACAAGATGACGTTGGCCGCCGCCGTGGTCACGGTGATCCGCCAGCCGCGCGCGGCCACCAGCCCGGCGGCACGGCCGCGGAAGCCGGTCAGCGACCCCGCGATGGCCGACGGCGCCTTCCGCCGGGCCACCCGGCAGGCGAAGCAGGCCACCTGCGCCAGCACCCGGTCGGCGCGCAGCGCGAAGCGCTCGCTGCGCAGCAGCAGGCCGAGCCCGGCCGCGGCGGCCGCGAGCAGGGCCAGGCCCGCAGCCGCGGAGGCGGTGAGGACGGCGTCGGGCCTGGTGACGGTCAGCAGGGCCAGCAGCGCGAGGACCGGCAGGCCCAGCTTGGCGAAGACGTTCCAGATGCCCGATACCAGGGTGTACAGCACGTACTGTTCGGTGCCGATACCCCAGCTGGACAGCATCGCCCAGCTGACCCCCATGCCCAGGGCGCCCCCGGCGGGCAGGGTGTTGGCCACGGCATTGGAGCTGAGGTTGACCGTCGCCGCCTCGCGCAGCCGCAGCGACGGCAGCACCGCGCAGATCCCGAACCAGTACGAGGCCAGGCTGGCGGCGGCCGCGACACCGATTGCCGCGGCAGCCAGCCAGGTCATCCCGTGCAAGCTGTCCCACACGCTGCGGTAGGACGCGAAGCGGGGGAGTGCGAACCCGAAGGCGGCCGCGACGACGGCAACTGATACCGCGCTCCGCAGGATCTTCCGGCCGCACCGGGACGGCGGCCCGGCGGCCGCTGGCGCCATTGCGGCTTGCGGCGCTGGTCGTTGGCTCAAAATTACCCCTGGATATGCCGACGCTGCCGCTCTTGCTTTGGGTGCGGCTGCCGAGGTCCAGGGGCAGCACAATTACCGTACGTGCCCGCGGTCGTATATGGGGGAAATCGGCCAGTCGAGTTCCTGGCCAAGCGGTGGAACTACACACCGTAGCGTCGTGCTTGCGCTAAGTTTCATCACATGTCGCATCGATCTGAGCACCAAACGTGACCGCCTTATCGAGCGCCGCCGTCGTCGGGCTCGGCTACATCGGGCTGCCGACCGCGGTGTCGCTGGCCACGGGCGGGCTCGAGGTCACCGGCGTGGACGTGAACCCCAGCATCGTCGAGCGGGTCAACCGGGGCGAGGCGCCCTTCGCCGAGCCTGACCTGTCCGTCGCCGTCAGCGGCGCGGTCGCCATGGGGCGACTGCGGGCGCAGCGGGAGATGCCGCAGGCCGACGCCTACGTGATCGCCGTGCCCACCCCATTCACCATGGATGACGACGTGGACCCGGGGGAGCGGAGCACCCCCCGTGGTGCCGTCCCGGGGGAGCGACCCCCAGGA
>Ga0335073_10001829_pt1 | contig 28752 bp, 21 predicted proteins | sample Lox_Sample_22_FD_207093 | JGI IMG/M metagenome (GOLD analysis project Ga0335073, IMG submission 207093) | Soil microbial communities from Loxahatchee National Wildlife Refuge, Florida, United States - Lox_Sample_2.2 | ecosystem: Environmental > Terrestrial > Soil > Wetlands | place: USA... | reverse complement strand
CACTCGGGCCGGTGAACAGCTGCGGCGGCCACTGCCTGGCAGGCGGATCGGAGACTTGTTCGAGAATTTGGCGCCGACGTTTAGGCAAGTCTTATAAAGGAGATTTCGTGTGACATGAGTTTCGGCTTGGTAGCTTTCACGCTGTTTCATGCTTTGAGCGTGATTCGGCATCCTCGCCGGTTCGGCGTGGGTTCTCGAACTCCTCCGGCAAAAGTTGCCGAATCGCTGGACCACGATTTTTTCTGGCGACGACTGCTTTGACCAGCATCACCGGCTTTTTCTTTCCGTTCCACCGGCTCTTGCCTTCGCATGTCCTCGGCGTTTTGTCGTTGGCTGCCTTGGGTATTGCGTATTTTGCGCTGTATGCAAGGCGCCTGGCAGGCGGCTGGCGCGTGGGCTTTGTGGTTACCGCGTTCATTGCCTTATATCTGAACGTGTTTGTGTTGGTCGTATAGCTTTTCCGCAAGGTTCCAAAGCTCCGCGCGCTGGCGCTTACACAAACGGAGGGGCCGTTCAAAATCGCGCAGCTTACCGTGCTGGTACTGTTCCATCGCTCTCGGCATTCTTGCCGCAACCAGATCCCGCAATCAGCAGTTCCACGCGGCGTAACCGTTCAGCGGCTTGCGCTGGGGCAACCACACAACGCGACCTCCGCAGTGGAGAATTCGTGCTTTTTCCCATGCACAACCGCTTGTGCTGAAATGTGGATTCGCACCTACAGTCTTACCCTGATATCGCACGGGTTTCGGCACCCTTTAGCATCTCTAGGTGACAGAACACAAGGCCACCAAGGTCGCCGTGTTGTCCCCGGCGGACAACGACACTGCGGCGGGAAAGATCTCGCCGCAGGCACAAAGGCCAATGAAAAAGGCCCGGCCGCCGCTAGCGGGGCTCGCAGCCAGGATTTGGCGACGCTGTAGCTGCGACTCCTGTCCGGACTTGGCGGCGCAGGTGTCCTTTTACTTCGTGCTTTCCGCGTTCCCGTTCCTGCTGGTGATGTCCGGACTGTTGGGCTGGATCTCCACAACCTCCAAATGGGCGCAATTCGCGGTTTGGCTTACCAGCTATATGCCCATGCGGACCCAGCACGCGATATTGATCACTATGCTCGAACTTGGAAAGGGCTATGGGGCGTTCCTTTCGTTCGGCTTGATTCTCACCATCTGGAGCGCTTCGACGGGATTCCTAAGTCTGATGGACGCGCTTAGCGTGGCGTACGGCTTGACCGAGCAGCGCAGTTATCTGAAACGCAGATTCATCGCTATGTGCGCAACGATCGTGGCCGCCGTGTTCGTGGTGGCTTGTTTCGCGATTTGGAGCGTTGGCCATTCGTTAGCCAGCGTTATCAGCAGCGACTACTCGTATGTCGTGGTATTCCCGGTGCAATGGAAGATCGTCCGTTGGGTCGCTACGCTCGCGGTGATCTGTCTCGGCGTAGACCTCATCAACTATTTTTTGCCCGCGGTTCGTCAGCCCTGGAGGTGGATCACCGGCGGCACGGCGTTCACCGTGGTCATGTTCATTCTCGCGAGCATTCTGCTGAATCTGTACATGACGCACAACTCGGCCATTTCCCGCATCTATGGAACCCTGGCCAGCTTTATTTTTCTGATGTTCTGGATCTACGCCGGGAGCTTAAGCCTGATCGTTGGGGCGGAGGCGGATGTAGCTTTAAGAGAAGCGCATGGGACAACGTCGTGAGGCGCTTCGTCATCCGGACGGTTCTGAATGTACTAATTGGGACAACGGCGTCGGGACAACTTGCTGCGCAGGAGCCCCCGCTGTCTTCCGGCCTCACAGCAGCATACCAAGGTTTCGAAGGACGGACCGTGTCGCAGGTAGATATTGCCATGGCACCCGGAGGAGACGAGACGCATATCCGCTCGCTGTTGCAGCTAAAGGCTGGCGATGCATTTTCCGTCCAAAAGCTGAAAGACAGCGTCGCCGCGATTCAGAAGACGGAAAGGTTTCAGCAGATTCAGGCCAGCTTGGAACCGGAAGCCAAAGGCCTGCGCGTGGTGCTCCTGCTGCAACCGGTATTTCACGTCGGACTGCTCTCGTTTCCGGGGGCGGCGGACAAATTTCATTACACCATTTTGTTGCAGGCTTCGCAGATCCAGCTGGACGCCGTGTATACCCCGGACGTCTTACCGCAGCGCGCCGCTGGTGTGCAGGCGTTTCTGGTCAAAGAGGGCTATTTCGAAGCGAGGGTTGGGACTCGCACGGAAGTGGATTCGCCGCACCGGCTGGTCAACGTGACTTTCGACTGCCGATTGGGACCGCGAGCGAAAGTTGGTCAAATCGACATCGCTGGAGCCTCACCGCAGGACGCGGACAAATTACGAGACACGCTGAAGTCGTTGTGGGCGCGGCTCAGTTCTACGTCCGTGAAAACGGGACAGGCTTATTCCCGGCAGCGCATTGACAAGGGTATCGAACGCCTGCGTGCCTATTACCGAAGTTCAGGGCGACTTGCTCCACAAATTGAATTTCATCCGGTCTATCACGCCGGAAATCACACCGCCGACTTGGACCTGACGATCACGCGGGGACCGATTCTGGAAGTGAAACTTGAGGGTGCCCACGTTTGGAAACGAACCCTGCACAAGCTGGTGCCGATTTTCGAAGAGGGCGCTGCGGACCAGGACCTAGTCAACGAGGGCTTGCGGAATTTGAAAAGCTACTTCCAGTCGAAGAGTTACTTCGATGCGGCCGTCACGGCTTACACCGCGAAAAGTGAAGATCGACTCACCGTGACGTACGAGGTGCAGTTGGGCACCAAGCGGCGCGTGGATCACGTGCTGTTCACGAATAACCGGCACTTCAGCGATGCCGAACTCGCGTCGGCTATCGCCATCAAAAGGTCGCGATTTCCGCTGAACCGCGGAAAGTATAGCGACGCTTTGCTAAAGCAGAGCACCAACTCCTTGCTAGCGCTCTATCAGAACGAAGGTTTCGCCTCGACAAAGATCGCGCCGGAAGTCACCCGGTCCGGTCAGGGTGTCGACGTGGAATTCGTGATTACCGAGGGCCCGCAGGATAAGGTACAGAGCCTGCAGGTGCTGAATGCCAAAGGTCCCGTCTCGCCCGGAAATTTGCCGAAGCGCTTGCAACTTGCACCCGGTAAACCCTACTCAACGCGTTACGTAGACCAGGACCGCAGCCGCATCTTGGCTCGCTTTTTCAACAGCGGCTATCCCGCCGCGACGATGCAGGTTTCCGCGAAACCCTCTGCCGATGCGCCGCACGACTTTGACGTGACGTATCGCATTGAAGAAGGCCAGTTCGTCCGCGTAGCGGACGCCGTGCTTCTCGGGCCGCAACATACCAACCCAAAATTCCTCGCGACCATTACCGCGGAGAACATCCAGCCTGAGCAGCCGCTGAATCAGCAAAAACTCTTTACCGCGGAAAGCGACCTGTACGACTTGGGCGTTTTCGATTGGGCTTCGGTCACGCCCGTGGACTTTGGGCAAGGCGCCGACCAAGAACCGGCGCTGGTGCGGGTGCACGAATCTAAACGCAACTCGCTGGACCTTGGCGGTGGCTTGGAGGTGATTCCACGCGACGGCAACATCCCTGTCGGCGCGGTGGCCCTGCCGGGGTTGCCGCCGGTCAGCCTCGGGAGTAAGTTCACGGTAAGCCAGAAGAGTTTTATCGGTCCGCGGGTCACCGTGCAATATGGCCGGCACGATATTCGCGGGCACGCCGAAACGGCCACGATTGCCTTTGTGGTCTCGCGGCTGGATCAACGGGGTTCGTTCAACTACGCCAACCCGCATCTGCACAGCTCCCGCTGGTCTTCTCTGTTTAGCCTGACGGCGGAACGCACAACTGAGAACCCCATTTTCGCCGCCGCCATTGGACAAGCTTCCTTTCAGATCGAACGCCAACTAGACAAGAAGAAAACGCAAAGATTGGTGGTGCAGTACAGCTACCAATGGACCGACCTTACCAACCTGCTGATTCCCGATCTCGTCTTGCCGCAGGACCGCAAAGTCCGGCTCTCGACGCCCAGCCTGCAATACATCCGCGACACTCGCGACAAGGCGCTCGACGCGCACAAGGGACAATTTCAAACTCTGAGTTTTGCAGTCTCGCCGCAGGCCTTCGGTTCGAGCGCTAGTTTCATCCGCTTCTTCGGACAGTCGTCTTTCTACAAGCCGATTACTTCGAAGGTGGTGTGGGCCAACAATTTTCGCCTCGGACTCGCAGCGCCTTTCAATGGCAGCGACGTCCCGTTGAGCGAAAGCTTTTTCACCGGCGGCCCCGACAGTCTGCGAGGCTTCGCGATCAACGCCGCCGGTCCGCAACGCCCCGTTCAGGTTTGCAGCAATCCCTCCGACTCTTCCACCTGCACGCTGATCAACGTTCCGGTCGGCGGCAAGATGTTGGCTATTTTCAATTCCGAATTACGCTTTCCACTTCCGATTTACAAGAATTTGGGCGCGGTCGTTTTTTATGACGGCGGGAATGTCTACAGCAACATTAATTTCCGGCAATTCGCCGACAACTACACGAATTCCATCGGAATCGGGCTGCGCTACAACACCAAAGTCGGGCCTATTCGCATCGATCTTGGACGAAACCTGAATCCGATTCCCGGACTGCGAGCCACGCAATACTTCATAACTCTAGGGCAGTCGTTCTGAACGTGGGTGATCGAGAGCCATTGTGAGATTCCGTACGCGAAAACAAAAACTGGCCGCGGCAGCGGGGGTACTTTGCGCCGCTCTCGCGATAACGCTCCTGGTGATCGTCGGAGTGCTGCGCACCGCGGCCTTTCAAAACTGGGTGCGACAGAAAATTGTAGCGAGGCTGGACCAATCGCTCGGCACTTCCGTGCAGATTGACCGGTTTGCGCTGGGACTTGCTCCGCTAACGGCAGACTTCTACGGCATCGTGATTCACGGAAATGAAACAGGCCAGCAGCCGCCACTGCTGCGCGCCGAGCATTTGCGCGTGGTTTTGCAGTGGAGGCCGCTGCTGCACCACGAAGTGCAGATCGATCGCGTGCTTCTGGAAAAACCGGAGATTTTTGTGCAGGCCGCTGCCAACGGGCGCAGCAATCTGCCGGCACTTCCCGGGGCAGAGAGCCAGTCCGGATTCCATGTGGCGATTCGCTACGCCCAGCTAAAAGACGGCTCGCTGATTTATAACAATCTGACGATCCCGCTTTCCGCGGATCTGTATGGTCTACAGGCCCAGCTCGCTGCATCACTTTTGTCCACCGCCACGTACCAGGCGGAATTCCGCTACGACCGTGGAAGAGTGGTCGCCAAGGATTTCCGTCCACTGGAACACAGTCTATTTGTCCGCGCCACGATCACGCCGTCGCAGTGCAACGTGCAGGAAGTAAAAGTGGCGATGCGCCGCTCGGAGATTCAGGCACAGGGTGTGATCGAGGACTATAGCCAACCGCGTTTTACGGGAACGTATCGTGCTGCGTTAACTGGAGACGATTTGGCATTCGTATTGAAAAACACGAACCTGCCGAAAGGGCGCGCAATTCTGCAGGGAAGTTTGGCGTACGCGACCGCGCCAACCAACGCAGGCCTCTTGGCCGCCATTGCTTCCGAGGGTCAATTCAGCAGCGAGGAATTGCTGTTGCGAGAAGCGGCTACGACAATTCCGGTGCAAAAGCTGCATGGCAGCTACGCGCTACGCAACGGAGAGCTGCAATTGAAAAACCTCGAAGGCGGTATTTTGGGAGGCAGACTGCTTTCGGCATCGGACTCCATCAATTTGAATACGAATTCGGGTTCGTTGCAGGCAGAGTTACGAAATGTCTCCTTGCCGCAAGCCGGCCGGATGTTGGACCGCACGCGGCGCTTCCCCACGATCGCGAGCAGAGGAAACGTGCAGGCTGAGGCCAATTGGAAAAATGGGCCTGAGAATGCCTTGATGCAAATCCAAGCACAATTCTCAAGCCAGGGCGTCTCCCGGAAAGTTGACGACATTCCTCTCGATGGAACGGTGAATACTGCCTATGATTTGCGGACCGATACGGCCACGATCGGGAACAGCGTGCTGCGCACCGGCGCCAGCGAACTGGACGCTTCCGGCACCATCGCCAACCATTCGCAGCTCAGCGTTCGTTTTGTGACCACGAACTTGTACGAATTAGTTCTCCTGGCTTCGGAACAGGGCGCCGAAGAATTCGTCACCCGAGCCAAGCTGGATCAGCTCCGCGGCGCAGCTTCCTTTCAGGGAAGCATCAGCGGCGCCGTGCAGCGGCCACAGATTGAAGGACGCTTGACGGCCACGGACGTGGTGTTCGCAGGATCCACATGGAAATCGCTCCAGGCCAATCTCAAAGCGGATCCCAGCGTGGCACAAGTTAGCAATGGCTTGCTGCAAGGTGATCAGGGGCAACTGCAGATTGCCGGGGCCATCCCGCTTGCGGACTGGAAGCCCAATCCCTCAGCGTCGTTCTCCGCTGATGTAAAGGCCCATCAGCTCACGATCGCGGCGATTCAGCAGTTGGCCGGTACGACTTATCCAGTGAAAGGAGAGCTGAACGCAGAAATTCACGCCGATGGATCCATCGCCCAGCCAAAAGGCACGGCCCGCCTTAACCTCGCGCAGGGGGTGCTCTATGGCCAACCGGTGAGCGCCCTAGAACTGGACGCACGCGGGGACGCGAAAAGCATTCATGCGGACGCGCAGCTGCAGTCGCCCATGGGCTCGGCGAAAATACAGCTGGCCTACGAGCCAGGCTCGCGTCATTACGACGTGAATGGCACACTTCGGGATTTCACCCCTTCCAAACTGCAAACCGCGGATAACACCGCCGGCGACATCCAGGGAACGATCTCAGCGGAATTCAGCGGGAATGGAACTCTCGACAATCCGCACCTCAAGGCCAAGCTGCAAAGTCCATCGCTCGAACTGCGCGGCGAAGCGGCGAAAAACCTGCAAGCGGAGGTCACCGTGCAGAATCAGCAAGCGCAGTTCGAACTGAGCTCACTGGTGGCAGGGAACTCGATTGCCGCAAAAGGCACAGTAGGGCTTACCGGAAGCTATCCCGCCACCATCGATGTGGACACGGGCTCACTGGCCATCGGTCCGCTCTTGCAGAGCTATGTCACGGCGGCAACCGGAGTGAGCGGCGACCTGGAACTTCACGTCACGGCGACCGGGCCGCTCAAGGATCCACGGCAGATGCAAGCGCACCTCGAGATTCCCAAGCTGCGCCTCACCGGCAAGGATATGACCGTGACCAACGTGCGTCCGATCCGCATGGAATACGCGCAGGGAACCCTCAAGATCCTCGACGCCGACTTGCAGGGGCCGGACACTGAGTTGAGCGCCACAGGAACGCTGCCGTTGCAGGGCGCCGGCACCATGGATCTGAACGCCAAGGGCAACCTCGATTTCAAGTCGGTGGAGGGTTGGGTTTCCGGAGCGATCGCCGCGGGCCACGCCAAAATGCAGGTGAGTATCCGGGGAACTCGCGAAAATCCCGACATCTCCGGAAAAGTGGAGATCGCCGACGTGGCTTTTTCCTCCGATTCGCTTCCCGTAGGAATCGAATCCTTGAACGGGAGCGCGACCCTGCAAGGGAAGCGGATTCGTATCGACAAGTTGGACGGCATGGTGGGCGGCGGTGCAGCCGCCGTGGGCGGCACTGTGGACCTGGGCGAGAAGCCCGTGTACGCCTTGACGCTCAGCGCGAAGTCCGCGCGGATCCGCCAAAACGGCGTGCGCGCCATCCTCGACACCGATTTGAACTTCAACGGTAACGGTAGCACCGACACCCTGGCCGGAAGTGTGGTGGTGCGGCGCCTGAATTTTGAGCAAGGCTCTGATCTAGACGGGATCATTGCGAAGTTGTCCGGGGACAGCACGGTCAGTTCACCATCGCCTTTTAAGCAGAAAATCAAGTTGAACGTCTCGGTTCAGTCGGAGCAGGAACTCGGACTGGCCAGCAGCCAACTCAGCGTTTCCGGCGCCGCAAATCTGCAGGTGGTCGGCACCCTGGCCGAACCGGTGGTGCTAGGCCGCATAGCCTTGACGGGCGGGGAAGTGTTCTTTTTAGGCAAGCGATTTACCCTGCAGAGCGGGACCGTTGTCTTCGCGAATACGGCGCGCACCAACCCGATTCTGAATGTCGATGTGGGCGCGACGGTCGAACAGTACGACATCACCATTCATTTGTCCGGACCGCTAGACAAATTGAAGACCACCTACACCTCTCAGCCGTCGCTCGCCTCTTCGGACATTATTAATCTGCTGGCCTTTGGCCAGACCACCGCCGAACAGCAAGCGCGCTCGCCAGCCGCGGGCTCGCTGGGAGCGGAGTCGGCGATTGCCAGCGCGGTGGGTGGCCAGGTGGCCGGACAGTTGCAAAAAATCGCCGGCATTTCCCAATTGACGATCGATCCGTTGGCTGGAAACAGCCAGAACCCCGGCGCCCAAGTGGCCATCCAGCAGCGGGTCACCGGGAATCTGCTGGTGACCTTCAGCACCGACATTACTTCGGCGCAAACGCAAACCGTACAATTGCTTTATCAAATCAAACCAAATGTCACCGTCTCCCTGTTACGCGACGAGAACGGCGGCTACGGGCTGGACATCCGCTACCACAAGGCGTTTTGACGGTGTCGCATCAATCGCGCGGCATCGACTGATGTGCGAAGCCCAATGCAGTTTTCCCAGCAGCCAAGAGACGGCTAGAAGAGCAATGAACGAGAACGGCGAACAGTTATTGAAGCTGGCGATCTTGGGACTCCCCGTCGCCACCGTGACCTGGACCATTACCCACGAAGAGATTCTTCGCGACGTGCGCGATTGGTGCCACGACAAAAGCAAGTCCTGTTCGCGCTGGTACCAGCGGAAATTCTTCTACCTTTTCACTTGCGAATACTGCTTCAGCCACTATGTTTCCGCGTTTTTCCTGCTACTGGCACGTTTTCGACTATTGCTTCCGGGTTGGCGAGGCTTTCTGCTTGCCTGGTTCGCGCTCGTCTGGCTAGCGAACCTTTATATGAGCCTGTACGGCCGGCTGCGACTGGATATTCACCACGAGCGCTTGCAGATCCAGGAAAAAGAACAGTCGCCGAAGGAAACGGAGCATGGCGCGGGAAGCCCACACGGTGGCGAGCACCGCGATGCTAGATCATCACGCCCTTCTTGACGGTGCCATCCCCGCCGCGGCGCTACCCGATTCCGGGAATTTGCCGCAAGCGAACTCAGACACCGCTCCGGCCTCTTTTTTGTCTGCCGCGGGCTAGGAACTGGCCCGGTCTTTTGAGTACCAGTACTAAAAATTGCGGAGGGTTTCCGTGGCCGCCGTTTGGGTGTACCCTATCGGTCCCCTTAAAACCCATTTGGAGCTGAACCATGACCTCTTCGAGGATGCGGCAGGCGGCACTGACAGCGCGCGACGCTCATCTGGCACTACTGGAATTAAAAAGACTGGTAGATACCGCCACACAGAAAATCCACGCGGCGGAGTTGGAGATCGTCGGCATGGCCATCGGCCGCTCCCACACCGAGGACCCTTTCCGGGCCCTGCGGGCGGCCGTTCAAAGCATCGAATCGCCCGCCATCGAGGCAGCTATCTCGGAAGCGCGAACCAAGATGAGCGATGCCGCCCAGTGCCAGGCGCAAGCCCGCGCCGCGGGTCAATAGACGCCCTTCAGGATCGATTTCAGGAGGCCAGGAGCTGGAGGCTATTCGATCCACCGGCGCTCTCGTGTCGGCATTGCGTTTATCCGCCCTAGTGCGGCGTCCACATCGGGTGACTGGTGAAGAGTCCGTTGACGAAACCCATCTCGTATACGATGAACAGCCCAAAAGCAACGCTGATCACGCCGCTGGCCACGCTCAGGCCGCGGTTAAACCGCTGAAACCGCGCTTGTGATGCCGCAAAAGGTATGGCAATCGCGGCCGTGATGAGCATCATCCCGGCGATGGTGCCGACGCCGAACACCAACAAATACGCGATGGCCAAGGCAGGCACCCGAATCGTAGTCAGCACCAGCAGCGCGACCGCTGCCGAGCCGGCCAACCCGTGCACAATTCCCACCGCTAAAGGGCGCAACGTCTGGTAAAGCCCCAAGCGGCCAAAGGTACGGTCCAGCCAGCCGACCGGAGTGGCACTTTCCGAATGCGAGTGGACTTCTGGGCTGTGGGAGTGCTGATGAGTGTGGATGTAATCGCCGTGCGCGTGAATATGCGTGTGCGTATGCCCGCCGGCCGGGTCGGGCGTAAAAGTTTGCGTGACCCACTGCAGGATCCCGGAGAGATTCAGCACCCCCAGCAAGATCAGCATCAGCCCCACCGACAATTCCATGGTCAGACCAACGCGCGGCGGAATAACCAGGCCGAACACAATAATGGCCGAGCCGACCAAAAGAATCGTGAGCGTGTGACCGACGCCCCACATCGCCCCGATCACCGCGGCATGCTTCACGCTGCGCTGACGGCTCACGATGGTAGTCACCGCAATGACGTGGTCGGGATCGGTGGCGTGGCGCATGCCCAGAAAAAAACCGAGCACGATGATGGATAGAAAAGTGATCATGGGCCGCGTCCCGGTACCAAAAGCACCGAGTATTCTCGAAAAAGCGGCACAAGGGTAGCATGGTCCCAATAGTCAAGAAAGAAGGCCTCCAGCCGCGGAGCCGGACGCTAGTTTTCGGGCGGCGCCAGTTTCGTGATAACGTCCCCGTTTCGACGTCGCCGGACGTGGAGAGGATACTGAGGGCCATGGACCGAAGCAGGGCCAAGTGGATTGGTGGTTTGGCGATTTGCGCAGGCTGGTGCGTAGCGTCGGTCAGCGGAGCAGCGCCAGCCTTTGCGCAGCAGCCAGCGACGCAGCAGCCCGCGCAACAGGCTCCGGCGCAGGCAGTTCCGCGGCCAACCGGGCCGCATGTTCCCACGGAAGCGGACATTCTGCGCGGGGCGTATGGCCCGTATCGGGCGAACAACGACTTGCTGTACTACCACCTGGATATCCGCGTCGATCCGGAGAAAAAGTTCATCAGCGGCAAAGTGACCACGCGATTCAAGATGCTGGAGGACGGAACGCGCATTCAACTGGACCTGCAACAGCCGCTGCAGGTGGACAAAATTCTTTTTGGATCCGCGGAATTGAAATACGAACGCAAGTTCGGCGCGGTGTTCATTGATTTTCCCGAGACGCTAAAGAGCGGAAACACCTACTCCATCGATTTCTACTATTCCGGGAACCCGGTGCAAACGGGGCGCTTCGGCGGATTTACGTTTGGCAAGGATCCCGCGGGTCGCCCCTGGATTTACACGGCGTGCGAAGGCATCGGAGCGAGTATCTGGTGGCCGAACAAGGACCAGTGGCGCGATGAAGTCGAAAGCATGGAGATCAGCGTCGCGATTCCGAACGACCTGGCGGACGTTTCGAACGGGAAGTTCATCGGGAAGAAAGATCTCGGCGACGGCTACACTCGCTGGGACTGGCTGGTGCACTATCCAATCAACAATTACGACGTCTCGCTGAACATTGGGAAGTACGAGCATTTTTCGGATCAACTCGGCGATGTCCCGCTGGATTTTTACGCGCTGCCGGAAGATCTGGACAAGGCCAAAAAACAATTTGCGCAAGCCAAAGGAATGATCGAGGCCTTCCAGCACTATTTGGGGGAATACCCGTTCAAAAAAGATGGCTACAAATTAATCGAAGTGCCGTACTCCGGCATGGAACATCAGAGCGCAGTGACCTATGGCAACCACTTTGCCAACGGCTATCTCGAGCGCGACTGGACCGGCGTGGGCATCAGCCCGCGCTTCGATTTCATCATCATTCACGAAAGCGGCCACGAATGGTTCGGCAACTCGATAACTGCGCAAGATCCCTCCGATATGTGGATCCACGAGGGCTGGACGACGTATCTCGAGTGCCTGTATGTCGAGTACATGTACGGCCACGACGATTATCTGAAGTACGTGAACGGCTACAAATCCAAGGTGCGGAACCAGGCGCCGATTATTGCGGAGCGCGGCGTAAACGCGGAGCCGCCGCAGGACATGTATTTCAAAGGCGCGCTGTTTCTAAACACGCTGCGCAGTGCGATCAACGATGATCCGCGCTGGTTCAAGCTGATCCACAACCTATATCAGACTTTCAAATACCAAAACATCCTGACCGAAGACATCGTGCAGTTCTTCAACGAAGAAACCGGGAAGGATTGGACGCCGGTCTTCAACCAATATTTGCGCCACACCGCGCTGCCGGTGCTGGAACTGAAATTCAATGAGACGGACGGCACGGTGGCGTACCGCTGGAAGGTCGATGAACCGAATTTTGTATTGCCGGTACAGGTCGGCGAGAAAGATCACTGGCAAATGGTGAATGCGACGACCGACTGGCAAACGCTGAGGACCAGCCTAAAGAAGGACGATTTCGGCGTCGCGACCGATCTGTACTTCGTTACCGTCGAGAAACAGTAGACGAGAACGCGGGTGCCTTCGCGTTTTCAGTTTCCGCACGGCAAATTTCGACAGCGCAGCTCTGTTTGAGGCAGAGTAGTTAGTGATGGCCAGTCCCCAAAACTCCACCGGCGGCAGTCACGCCGCCTTTCGCCATCCCAACTTCTGGCTGTTCCAAACCGCTCGTTCCTCGATGGTTCTGGCGATGGAGATGCAGTCCGTCGCGGTCGCCTGGCAAGTCTATGAGATTACCAAGCGGCCGCTGGACCTCGGATTCGTCGGCTTAGTGCAATTTCTTCCCGGAATTTTACTCTTTCTCGTGTCGGGCCATGTCGCCGACCGCTACGACCGGCGCAAGCTGATCATCGTTTGCTACATCGGCTACGGTCTCAGCTTCGCCTTGTTGCTGGCCACCGCGTTACAACATTCGCAAGCGGTCGGTTTCATTTTTGGCATTCTCGCGTTGCTGGGAACGGTGCGCGCCTTCAATGCCCCGGTGAGCCGCGCGCTTTTGCCGCAACTCGTACCCGACGAAGATTTGCCAAACGCGATTACTTGGGCCTCCACCTTCTTTCAAGCTTCCAGCATCCTGGGTCCCGCGGCGGGAGGAGTCATTTATGCGGCGTTTCGGGGACCGAGCGCCGTTTACGCCACCTCGACGGCGTTGACCATCCTTTCTTTGTTCTGCGCGGCGAAGCTCAAAACCGAAACGAAGCCGCGGCCGCGCGAACCGGTCACGATGAAAACCGCGCTCGCCGGATTGCACTACATCTGGCGCGAGAAGGTCGTGCTCGGCTCGATTTCGCTGGACCTCTTCGCCGTCCTCTTAGGCGGCGCGGTGGCGTTGATGCCCGTTTACGCGCGCGAGATTCTACATACCGGCCCCTGGGGACTGGGATTGTTGCGAACCGCTCCCGGCGTGGGTGCGGCCGCGATGGCCGTATTCCTTGCCCATCGCCCGCTGCGCGAGAAAGCCGGAAGGACCATGCTGTGGTGCGTGGCCGGCTTCGGCCTTTTCACCATCCTTTTTGGAATTTCGCGCAACATCGTGATCTCTTTAGTGGCGCTCTTCCTTGTTGGCGCCACCGACATGGTCAGCGTCATCGTGCGCGCGCTGTTAATCCAGGTGGCCACGCCCGACGAAATGCGCGGCCGCGTCAACGCCGTGGACATGGTGTTCATCGGCGCTTCGAATCAATTCGGCGAATTCGAATCGGGAGTTACCGCGCAATGGTTTGGGACGGTTCCCGCAGTAATTCTCGGCGGGATAGGAACGCTGCTGGTCGTCGCCATCTGGGCCTGGCGTTTTCCGGAGTTGCGCGAAGTCGAGCAGGTCACTTCGCTCGCCGGCGCCAAACAGCCGAGCTAAATGCCCATCTTCTCCCTCGCGCACACGCGCAGCAGATCGGCGGCCGCTCAGTGCTCCGCAGGTGCCGCAGCCAATGACTGCTTCACGGAATCCGGAATTTTGTCGGCGTTGGCCAGCAGCAGGCTCACCTGCCACAGTTGCGTGTCCGAAAGGTGGTCTTTAAAGCCCGGCATTCCTGTCAAACGAATCCCATTCTTGGCTTTCCAATAGGTTTCCGAGGCCGGATCGTCCGTCACTCCCGTGCCTTTGAAGAGTTGCGGCGGCGACGGAAACATGCCGGCCGCTATTCCCGTCTTTTCTCGGCCCGGAATGCCGTGGCAAACCGCGCAATGGTCCTTGTATGTGTCTGCGCCGGCGAGAAGGTTCTGTTCGTCGATGGGAATGGGCGACTGCAGCTTGGCCGTATCCTTTTCAATGCGCGCATTGAGCGCCATATGCGCGAACTTCTTTTCCATGGGCATCATCGGGTCGGTGACCGCCACCGGCGCGTGTCCGCCGGCAAAATAAAAGTACACGCCCGCGAACATCACCACCAGGCACAACAGAATGCCAAGAATCAGGCCTTTGAACATCGTCAGTTTCACCCGCGCGTGGGATTCTTCAATGCCAGCACTCTTCCAGATGACCCGCGAATAGACAAGCGAAATTTTCGTCATCTGGCGACCCGAACAGCGCGCGGAAAATGCACCATTTGTTGCTACACTAGAGCTGGCCAGAGCGAGAAGCCGCTTCGTAACCAATTTCCGACAAAAGCCGTCTATCTAGTAGCTAGCCGCCTTTTCCGGTAGGCTCGATGGGTTGGCTCGGGTATCCCCCAAGCAGCCGCAATGGTCGTGCGTCGGCGGACTCACTCGCACAATTGGTGTGACGGACAGGAGAGAACGGATGGGCAGTTCCAAATCCCTAGAGCTAAACGATTCTCACGCCCCGGGCGCCTCAACGGCGCCGCCCGCCAAGAGCAAATGGTGGGTCTGGGTAGTCTTGCTGGCCATTGTTGGTTTGGGTTTCTGGTATTTCCATGGCCGTTCCACCAGTGAGGCCGACAGCAAGTCCGGCTTTGGGGGGAAAGGGCGCGGCAAGGGTGGCGGCTTCGGGAATATGGTTGTTCCGGTGGTCGTGGCTAACGCCCAAAAAGGCGACCTCCCGGTTTATCTCCTTGGCTTGGGATCGGTTACCGCCTTTAATACCGTCACCGTGCACACCCGCGTGGACGGCCAGATCGTCAAGGTGAATTTCACCGAAGGGCAGTACGTGCACCAGGGCGATGCGCTGATTGAAATTGACCCGCGTCCCTATCAAGTCATGCTCGAACAGGCCGAAGGGCAACTCGCTAAAGACCAAGCCCAGTTGCATGACGTGCAAGTCGATTTCGAGCGCTACACGCTGCTCTTCAACGAAGGTGTCATTCCCAAGCAGCAGGTCGACACGCAACAAGCCCAGGTCGGCCAATATCAGGGCGCCATCAAGGCCGATCAGGCCACCATTGATAACGCCAAGCTGCAACTCGTCTATTGCAACATTACCGCGCCCATCAGCGGCCGCGTCGGTCTGCGCCTCGTGGACATTGGAAACATCGTGCACGCTGCGGATACCAACGGCTTGTTGGTGATTACGCAAGTTCAGCCCATCGCCGTGATTTTCACGCTCCCCCAGGACCAGTTGCAGCAGGTGTTGGGCAAGCTCTACGGCGAACACGCCCTCCCCGTGGAAGCTTACGACCGCGACGATTCCACCAAAATCGCCGACGGTAAGCTCCTGACGATCGACAACCAGATCGATCCGACTACCGGAACCTATAAGTTGAAAGCAGTCTTTCAAAACGACCACAACGTGCTCTTCCCGAACCAGTTCGTGAACGTCCACATGCTGGTGGACGTAAAACGCAATGTGATGATCGTTCCCGCAGCGGCCATCCAACGTGGACCGCAAGGCACCTATGTCTATGTCGTGGAGAACGGCAACACCGTGAAAATCCGGCCGGTGACCATCGCGCAAACCACTGGAAACAACGTGGGCATCAGCGCCGGCCTGGATCCCGGCGACGTCGCCGTGATTGATGGTCAAGACAAGCTGCAGGACGGCAGCCAGGTCACCACCACCACATCGCCGATTGGCGCACCCAGCGGAAGAAACAGCGGCGGACCAAGCGGCCAGGGACAGAGCAACCTCGGACCAGCCGCGGGACAGTCTGGACAGGCCCAAACGCCCGCCGGAGCCCCTACCAGCACGCCGCCCGTGAATCCGAACGCGCCCGCCACCAAACACAAAGCGCAGAGCAATCCGGCCAGTAACCCCGACGGAGGCAAGCGGTAATGAGTCCGTCCCGGCCGTTTATCTTGCGGCCTGTTGCCACCACACTGCTGATGATCGCGGTATTGCTCGTAGGCTTTGTCGCCTACCGGCAGTTACCTGTATCCGCGCTGCCCCAAGTCGATTACCCCACCATTCAGATTCAGACCTTTTATCCCGGTGCCAGCCCGGATGTGATGGCCTCCTCGGTCACCGCTCCGCTCGAGCGCCAGTTCGGGCAGATTCCCGGCCTGAACCAGATGACCTCGACGAGTTCCTTCGGCAGCTCCCTCATCACCCTCCAATTTAATCTCGACCTCAACATTGATATTGCCGAGCAGGAAGTGCAGGCCTCCATCAATGGCGCTTCCAACTTGCTGCCGCAGGGCCTGCCCAATCCGCCCATCTACAGCAAGATCAATCCGGCTGACGCTCCGATTCTGACCTTGGCTCTGACTTCCGACTCGCTCCCGCTCTCCAAAGTCGAAGACCTCACCGACACCATGCTGGCCCAGAAAATCTCCCAGCTTCCGGGAGTCGGATTTGTCAGCATCAGCGGCGGCCAGCGTCCGGCCGTTCGCGTACAGGCGAACCCGACCGCCTTGGCCTCCTACGGCATGAGCCTCGAGGATTTGCGCACCGCGTTGCAAAACGCCAACGTGGACCAAGCCAAGGGCACTTTCGACGGCGCCCATCAGGCCTACACCATCGGCGCCAACGACCAACTCATCAGCAGCGACAGCTACAAACCCATCATCGTGGCCTACCGCAACGGCGCTCCGGTGCGGCTGACCGATGTGGCCAAAGTGTTTGATGGGGTAGAGAACGTCAAGCAAGCCGCCTGGGCTGGTACCAAGTCGGCCGTAATTCTGAATATTCAGCGGCAGCCCGGCGCCAACATCATTGCGGTAGTCGACCGCGTCAACAAGCTCTTGCCGCAGTTGCAGGCGGGCATGCCTGCGTCGGTGAACATCGAGACGCTGACCGACCGCACCACCACCATCCGCGCGTCCGTGGAAGACGTCGAATTCACCTTGGTCTTGACCATCGCTCTCGTGGTCATGGTCATCTTTCTCTTTTTGCGTAGCCTCCGCGCCACCGTCATTCCCGCTCTGGCCGTGCCGCTTTCCATTGTCGGCACCTTCGGCGTCATGTACCTGTGCGGCTACAGTCTGAACAATCTTTCTCTGATGGCTCTCACCATCTCCACCGGCTTCGTCGTGGACGACGCCATCGTCATGATCGAGAACATCAGTCGCTACATCGAAGAAGGTGACTCACCTCTCGAGGCCGCGCTTAAAGGGTCCGAGCAGATTGGCTTTACCATCATTTCGCTCACGGTTTCGCTCATTGCCGTGCTCATTCCCCTGCTTTTCATGGGCGACATCGTCGGCCGCCTCTTCCGCGAATTCGCCATCACCCTCGCCATCACCATCCTCATTTCCGCGTTTGTTTCGCTCACACTTACTCCCATGATGTGCGCCCAAATCCTCAAGCACCAGAAGGAAGAAGAGCAGGGCTGGTTCTACCGAAAATCGGAACACGTTTTCAATTCGGTCATCGCCTTCTACGGACGAACCCTCAGGTTTGTCCTGCAATACCGCAAGGTCACGCTCCTGGTCACCGCTGCCACCTTGGTCGGAACCATTCTTCTGTACATCTACGTCCCCAAGGGATTTTTCCCGGTCCAGGACACCGGAGTGATTCTGGGCGTTTCCGAAGCGGCGCAGAATATTTCGTTTGCGGCGATGGAGCAGCATCAACAGGAGCTCGCCAAAGTCATTCTGAAAGACCCGGCCGTGGAGTCCCTCTCGTCCTTCATTGGGGTTGACGGCACCAACGTGACCCTGAACACGGGGCGGATTCAAATCAATTTGAAGCCCTTGAAAGTCCGCAAAATCACCGCCTCCGACGTCATCCGCCGCCTCCAGCCTCAGTTGGAGAAAGTGGACGGAATCTCGCTCTTTATGCAGCCGGTGCAGGACTTGACCGTCGAAGATCGCGTGAGCCGCACCGAATTCCAGTACAGTCTCGAAGATGTGGACGCCAAAGAACTGGCCTACTGGGTGCCGCGCTTCATGCAGAAATTGAGCGCCATTCCCGCGGTCCGCGATGTGGCCAGCGACCAACTCAACCAGGGCCTCTTGGCTTCGCTCGTGATTGATCGCGATACCGCGTCCCGCCTGGGAGTTTTACCGGCCGCGGTGGACAACACGCTGTACGACGCCTTCGGCCAGCGCCAGGTCTCCACCATTTACACGCAGCTGAATCAGTACCGCGTCATTCTGGAAGTTGATCCTCAGTTCCAACAGAATCCCGAATCGCTGAAAAATCTGTATGTGGCCTCCACCAATGCCTTGCAGGCTTATAGCGGTTCCACGGCCAATATCACCAACAACTCGCAAACCAGCGTCAGCGCAACTCCCAACACCCAAGTGCCCTTGACTGCGTTCACCCGCTTTGAGCCGGGCGCCACAGCCCTCACTCTGAATCATCAAGGACAATTCCCCGTGGTGACCGTTTCCTTTAACTTGGCTCCGGGAGCGGCACTCGGCGATGCGGTCGAGGCGATCAATCAGGCCAAGAGCGAATTGAACATGCCTGCCAGCGTGCAGGCGACCTTCCAGGGTACCGCCGCGGCATTTTTGAACTCGCTAGCCAATGAACCCGTCTTGATTCTCGCCGCGCTCATCACCGTCTACATCGTCTTGGGCGTTTTGTATGAAAGCTACATCCATCCCATCACCATTTTGTCCACGCTGCCTTCCGCCGGCGTTGGCGCCATCCTGGCCCTGCTCCTCTTCCACATGGAGTTCAGCGTCATCGCGCTCATCGGTTTGATCCTGCTCATCGGCATCGTCAAGAAAAACGCTATCATGATGATTGACTTTGCTTTGGAAGCCGAACGCAAGGAAGGCAAAGCCCCGCTCGATGCCATTTACGAAGCCTGCTTGCTGCGCTTCCGTCCCATCATGATGACCACCATGGCCGCTCTGCTGGGTGCCCTTCCTCTGGCTATGGGCAGCGGCGTGGGCTCGGAACTGCGTAAACCCCTTGGCGTTTCTATCGTCGGCGGATTGATCCTGAGCCAACTCCTCACGCTGTACACCACGCCCGTCGTTTATCTCGCATTTGATTGGCTCGCACACCGCTTCAAGATCAACATCGGCAACCCGGTGGAAGAACCGGCGGCGGGTGACTGACCATGATCAGCTCCACGAATTTTTCCGCTCCCTTCATCCGCCGGCCCGTCGCCACCTCGCTCATCACCATTGCTATCGCCTTGGCCGGCATCGTGGCCTTTCGTATTCTTCCCGTAGCTCCGCTCCCGCAGGTCGACTTTCCGACCATCAACGTGAACGCCAGCTTGCCCGGCGCCAGCCCGGAGACCATGGCTTCCGCCGTTGCGACGCCTCTCGAGCGCCAGTTCGGCCGCATTTCCGGCGTGACCCAAATGACCTCCTCCAGCAGCATGGGCCAGACCGGCATCACCCTGCAGTTCGACCTGAATCGCGACATCAACGCCGCGTCCCGCGACGTGCAGGCCGCCATCAACGCCGCGCGCAGTCAGCTCCCCGCGGACTTGCCCGGCCAGCCGAACTTTCACAAGTCGAATCCCGCGGACTCTCCGATTCTGATGTTGTCGCTAACCTCGGACAACATTCCTCGCACGGAAATTTACGATGCCGCCGATTCCATCCTCGCGCAAAAACTCGCTCAAGTGCAGGGCGTCGGTCAGGTCAACGTGTGGGGCAGCGCCAGTCCCGCTGTGCGCGTCGAAGCCAATCCCTACCAGCTCAACAGCTACGGCATCAGTCTCGAGACCGTTCGCGCCTCGCTGCAATCGGCCAACGCCGACCTCGCCAAAGGGGCGCTGAGCAACGGCCAGAAAACCTGGGACGTGACCGATACCGATCAGCTCTTCAAAGCCTACGAATATCAACCTTTAATCATTGGCGGCCATCCCGGCAACCCAGTCCGCCTCCGCGACATTGCCGAGGTCGTCGACTCCACGGCCGACATTCACAACCTCGGACTTTCCGGTGGGCGCCCTTGTGTGCTCTTGGCCATTTTCCGCCAGCCCGCCGCCAACATGATCGACACCGTCGACCGCATCATGGCCCTGCTGCCTTTGCTGCGCGCTTCCGTATCGCCGTCCTTGCACTTGGACGTCGCCGTCGATCGCACCACCACTATCCGCGCCTCCGTGCATGACGTCGAGTTGACCTTGCTCGTCTCCGTAACCCTCGTGATTCTCGTGGTCTTCGCTTTTCTCCGCAGTACCTGGGCCACCATCATCCCCAGCGTCGCCGTTCCGCTCTCCCTCGTCGGCACCTTCGGCGTCATGTATCTCTGTAACTACAGCCTGGACAATCTCTCACTGATGGCTTTAACCATCTGTACCGGCTTCGTCGTCGACGACGCCATCGTGGTCATCGAAAACATCACCCGCCACATGGAAAACGGCATGAAGCCATTCCCTGCGTCCATGAAGGGCGCCAGTGAGATTGGCTTTACCGTCCTTTCCATGAGCACTTCGCTCGTCGCCGTCTTCATCCCCATTTTGATGATGCCTGGCATTGTCGGCCGCCTCTTCCGCGAATTCGCCGTCGTGCTGAGCGTGGCGATTGTAGTGTCCTTGTTCGTCTCTCTGACCACCACGCCCATGATGTGCGCCCAATTCCTCCAGCACAAAACGGGAAAACACAACTGGGTTTACAACTTGTTCGAAAAAGGCTTCAACGGCCTGCTCCACCTTTACGATATTTCTCTGCGCTGGGTTCTCCGCCGCCAGTTGCTCATTCTCGGCGCCACTTTCGCCACCGCCGTTTTGTGCGCTTACCTCTTTTTCCATGTCAATTCCGGTTTCTTCCCCCAACAAGATACCGGCCGCTTCAGCGGCATGATTCAGGGTGATCAAGACCTCTCCTTCGCCGCCATGGCCACCAAGATGCGCGCCTTCTCCGACATCGTCCTGAAAGACCCGGCCGTCGACACCCTCACCGGTTTCGCCGGCGGCGGCGCCGGTGGCAGCACCGCCCGCATGTTTGGTCAGCTCAAGCCGTTGAGCGAACGCAAGCTCAGCATTGACGAAGTGATCGCCCGCATCCGCAGATCCACCGCCCACGTCCCCGGCGCGATGCTCTTTCTCCAGGCCTCGCAGGACCTATCCGTCGGCGGGCGCTATGGCGGCGCCCAGTATCAATACACTCTGCAGTCGGACAACCTCAGCGACCTTGACCACTGGGCACCCATTCTCCTCCGCAAGCTCGCCACCGTCCCTGAGCTCCGCGACGTCAACTCCGACCAGCAGATGCACGGCCTTGAAACGCAACTCGTCATTGACCGCGACACCGCTTCCCGCATGGGCGTCTCCATGCAGTCCATCGACAACACCCTCAACGACGCCTTCGGCCAGCGCCAGGTCTCCAACATTTACAAAGGTCTGAATCAGTATCACGTCGTTCTCGAAGTCATGCAGAGCGCGCAGAAAGATCCCGACGCGCTCAAATCCATTTACGTCGCCGGCGCCGCCGGCAAGCTCGTTCCGCTCAGCGCCTTCGCTCACTACGAGCCCTCCAACACCGCGCTCTCCGTCAACCACCAGGGAATTTTTCCCGCCATCACCCTGTCCTTCAACCTCGCCCCCGGCGCTTCGCTCGGCCCCGCCGTCGAACACATTCAGATCGCCACGCAAGAAATCCATATGCCGCCCACCGTCCACGCCACCTTCCAGGGCACCGCGCAAGCCTTTCAGGATTCCCGCTCCTCGCAGTTACTGCTCGTCATCACCGCGCTCATCGCCGTCTACATCGTGCTCGGCATCCTCTACGAAAGTTTCATCCATCCCATCACCATTCTCTCCACGATTCCTTCCGCAGGCATTGGCGCCATTCTCGCCATTAAGTTCGCCAACACCGACCTCAACATGATTGCCCTCATCGGCATCATCCTGCTGATCGGCATCGTCAAGAAAAACGCGATTTTAATGATTGATTTTGCTGTGCAAGTCGAGCGCGAAGAAAAAATCTCGCCCCTCGACGCCATCTACAAAGCTTGCCTGTTGCGCTTCCGCCCCATTCTCATGACCACCATGGCCGCGCTCTTCGGCGCTCTGCCGCTCGCTCTCGGCACTGGCGTCGGCTCCGAACTTCGCCGTCCTCTCGGCGTCACCATCATTGGCGGCCTCATCGTCAGCCAGATGCTCACCCTCTTCACCACCCCCATCGTCTACATCTACATGGACCGCCTGCAAACCTGGCTCATGGGCGCCCGCAAACACGGCCACCACCCGGCCACTCCGCTCCCCGCCGCCACCGACTAATTGCTTGCCGCGCGCCTCTTTCCTCAGGAGGTGGGGGCTTCAGCCCCCCACGTAAACGCTCTCCGGCAACCGGCTTTAGCCCCTGAAGAAAGCTTCCGATTGCCTGCGTGTAATCCGCGCCACGCTCACCGCGACACGCAATCGCCCACCCGCTTTGCGCTCCGTCCCTCCAGAGGCATCCCCACTCTTCTCTGCGTCCTCCGCGCCTCTGCGTTTGGCTCTCTTCGCCTTTTCCGCAACAACGACAATCATCCGCCCGCGCGCTTTATTCCTTTACCTCCTCTACTTCCTAAACCTCCTCTACCTCCTTTCCTCACGCGCTCCCAATCAAATACCCCGTAAAAAACACCAGCACTCCCCCCACAATCACCTGAAACGCCGCCTGCAAAAACGGCGTATCCATGTACCGGTGCCGGATGTAACTGATCACTCCCAACTCCACCGCCACCACCGCAATCGCCACGATCGTCGCCAAATGAAAATTCGCGATCAAAAACGGCAGCGTATGCCCGATCCCGCCCGCCGTCGTCATCAGGCCCGTCACGCTTCCCCGCAGCCACGGCGACCCGCGCCCCGTCAGCGACCCGTCATCCGATAGCCCTTCCGAAAACGCCATCGAAATTCCCGCCCCGATGGACGCCGCCAGCCCCACCACAAACGCATCCCAACTCTTGTGCGTCGCAAACGCCGCCGCAAAAATCGGCGCCAGCGTCGACACCGACCCGTCCATCAACCCGGCCAGCCCGGGCTGCACCACTTGCAACAAAAACAGTTTCTTGTGCGACTCCGCTTCCTGCGCGCGCGCCGCGTCCGTCAGGTGCTTTTCTTCTAGCCCCTCCGCCGTCGCGGAATGCTTTCGCTCTTCGTCCGCCAGCTTGTTCAGCAGGTCGCGGATCGGCGCATCCGTCATCCGCGCCGCCGCCCGCGCGTAATATCGCGCCGCTTCCATCTCCATGATCTTCGCCTGCCGCCGCGCCACACTCACGCCCAGCGGCCGCATCAGCCACGTCGGCTTCCGCTGTAAAAAACCTTTCACGTTTTCCCGCCGGATCAGCGGTATGTGGTCGCCAAACCGCTCGCGAAACATCGCCATCAGCCGGTCGCGGTGCCCCGCCTCTTCTTCCCGCATCTCTTCGAACATCTGCGCCGTCGCCGGATAGCCTTCCCGCAGCGCATCCGCAAACTCCCCATAGATGCGCCCATCCTCCTCCTCCGAAGCGATCGCCAGCGCCACAATCTCCCGCTCCGTCAACTCCTTAAATTTCTTCGTAATCGCCACTCGTTTCCGCTCCTAACGCCGCCTTAACGCGAAGAGAATCGCACAAACCGAAGGAATACGCCAAGCTCGGCCCCGGCATCGGCCACGCTTTGGCTCTGTGTTCCAGCTGTACTCGGTGAGCACATCTAAGGTAATCGCTGTAGAGACTCCACACACTTGAACCGGAATAATCGCGCCTGGCTTTCCCAGCAAAAATGCTTGAGCCGCTCAACATCCTGTTGGTCGACGATCAGCCAAGCAAGCTCCTCACCTACGAAGCTGTCCTCTCGGAGCTCGGCGAAAACTTAATCAAGACGCAATCGGCCCAGGAAGCTCTGGATTGGTTGTTGAAAGCCGACATCGCCATGGTCCTGCTGGACGTCAGCATGCCGGAGATTGACGGCTATCGTCTCGCCGACATCATTCGTGAACATCCCCGCTTCCGCGAGATCGCGATTATTTTCATCTCCGCGATTCACTTAACGGACCGCGATCGCCTCAAAGGCTACGAACACGGAGCCGTTGATTACATTTCCGTGCCGATCGTGCCCGAGTTGTTGCGAGCCAAGGTCAGGATTTTCTCCACTCTCTATCGCAAGACTCGCGAGCTGGAAGCTGTGAATAACGAGGTGCGTCGTTTGTCGGGCCGCATACTTCGCGTACAGGACGAAGAAAGACGCCGGATCGCCCGCGAGATTCACGACGGTCTTGGGCAGGACCTGATGGCCGCGAAAATGATTGCCGAGGGCATTCCCGTCCCGGAGGTCAGCGGCCCGTTGGGGCGTTGCATCGACAACGCCATCAAGCAGGTTCGCAACATTTCCTTCCTGCTTCACCCGCCATTGCTCGATGAATGTGGCCTCGGTATGGCCCTGCAGGTTTTTGTCGACGGTCTAAACAAGCGCAGCGGTATCCCTGTATCGTTACAAATTGAACCGGCCCCTTTCCCGAGAGTTCCTCTCGAATTAGAGACCGCCATCTATCGCATTGCGCAAGAGGCCATGACCAATGTATTTCGGCATTCTCGAGCGCAGCACGCCTCGGTGAATATTTCTTTGCGGAACACTCAGCTCACGATCGAAGTTCGTGATGATGGCCAGGGCATCTCCAACGATATTGCGCCGTTTCGGCCTGGCGCCGCCGGAGTCGGACTGGCGGGTATGGCTCAGCGCTGCAAGGAATTTGGCGGCGAATTCAAGATTTGCAATGGCCATCCTGGCACGGTCGTTGCGGCCAGCATTCCCGTGCCCGCTACCGTGCGGGCCGCGTCCAAACGCCCGGCTGAGCCTCAGAAACTCCGGGCGAAACCCGTCGCCTCGTGACCATGTCCTCCCGAAGCAGGGATGAGCGCACCAAGCGGAAGGTCTGCTCAACCGCATCTACACCATCACCACGCCAAATCTCGCGGCGATAACCGTCTCAATATCGTTGACGCTCGCGCTTGCATTTTGCAGTACACAGGAGCGCATTGGTTCGTTCAGCGACTTTCCGACCCGGGACATATTTTCAGTGGCTTTGATTTTTAGCCGGAGGTCATCGGCCAGATCCAGCGCTTGCGGTTGGCCCGTAAATGATTCTTGCCCGAGCACCGAACAGATGCTCTCCAGCAGTTTGACCAGATTCGCAATTCGAATGTCTAGCTCCGTCTGCGGAGCATGGGTGGCTTTGCTATGGACTCGCGGTTCACCTTCCGCGTGGCCAGCAACCGCGCGGTCTAAACGCATGATTGTCCCTTCCACTAGCTGTTCGGCGGGCTGACACCTTCGGGAACTTCGACGCTCAGTGGAGTCTTCTGCAAGGAACGTGCCATCCGTCAGTGGCTATGCAAGATGAAGAGCGACGGAGGTTTGTTGGCGAAACTGTCCATCCACAGCAGAACCGCAGCCGTACTAGCACTGGAAAGTTATGCACACGCCGCGTCAGGTTGGCTCCATCAGGGCGCTTTCCTACCGCTTCCATCAACTCCGATATCCCCTCCGGTTTCGGAACGATCGCGTGAACGCCGGCGACCAGCGCCAGGCTTTTGATCGCGTCCCCGTACATCGTGAAGAGCACCGTCTTCGTCTTCGGCAGGCTTTCTTTCAGAATGGCCGCAATTTCCAGGCCGTTCACTTCGGGCATCACCACATCGAGAACGAGAAGATCGGGCTGCATGGCCAGCGCGAAAGTCAGCGTGGCCTGGCCGTCTGCGGTTTCCGCGCAGATTTCCACGTTTCCCTTCGACTCTAAGCGCGAGCGCAGCAGGTATCGAACCGTATCGTTGTCGTCGGCAATAAGCACGCGTCTGGGCATCGCGTCACCTGAGTGCCACGGAAACTTTATTCAATCGGCGACGGCCACCTGCGGGTTTCCCGGCTCTCGCAATAGCCGCTCAATTGCTCCCACCAGCGGGGACAATCCATCTGGCTTTGGCAGTACGATGTCCGCCCCGGCAGCGAAACCCAGAGTTTTCACGTAATCGCCGTACATGGTGAACAAAATCAATTTCGCGCTCGGAAGCTTTTTTTTCAGTACCGACGCCACTTCAATCCCGTTCAATTTGGGCATCAGCACGTCGAGGATGACGACGTCTGGCTGCAGCGCCAGTGCCCAGTCTAGGGTTTCCTGGCCGTCCGCGGTTTCCGCGCAAACTTCCACCTCCATCCGCCCTTTCAGGAGCGCGCGGATCAATTCGCGTATCAGATCGCTATCATCTGCGATGAGGACGCGCTTCACAATTGTACGTTTCCCTTCGTAGGCTGACCCACACCAGAAAGTACATCTTTCGGCCGCAGCCGTAACTACAGCAAGCGCTGTATTAAGTGCCGTTCTTGCAATTCCCCACAAATCGCGGAAGAACACCTACGGATCCCAAAAGGCTAGTGGACCGCTCTTCTCTTTTCTGGGGCCCCGTCGGCAAGACAACTCGTTTATCTTCAGTTTAAGTATCCGCCCTCAAAATCTACCCACGCTCCATGGGGGAGTGTGTCGTGGTGGTGTCTTTCGACATCTTCAAGATCGAAAAGGAAGGTCCGCTCTGGCACGGCACCGCGAACACCCTGGACGAGGCTAAAGAACGCATTCAACTCCTCGCCAAAACTGACCCCGGCGAATATCTCATCTTCAACGCCCGCACCGGTGAGCATCTCACCATCCGCGCCGGCGATCAGCGCTCCGACTAAAGCTTCCCCGCGATCCCCTCCTCTACACAAATCACCGGATTGCCCTCGCCTGCACGGTTGAACCAATCTTCTGAAATAAACAGTGCCATGACCCGAGTTCTCATCGCCGATGACAACCAAGATGTCCGCAAAACCCTGCGTTCCTTTCTCGACGCTATGTCCGGCGTCGAGGTTTGTGGCGAGTCGCGCAGCGGCTACGAAACCATCGAGGCCGCCCTCAGCCTCAAGCCGGACTTGATTGTCTTGGACGTCGTCATGCCCAAACTCAACGGCATCGAGACCGCGTCCATCCTCAAAAAAGTTTTGCCCGCCACCAAGATCGTCTTGTTCACCATGTACGACGACTACGTCCAAGGCCTTGCCTCGACTGCTGGCGTCGACCTCGTCGTCTCCAAGCCCGACGGCATCGCCCCCTTGATCGGCGCAGTGAAAACGGTTCTCCACGAAGCCGCCGGCGAGACGCAAATCAGCACCCACTGACCGAACCGCCCCAGCCTCTCGCCCAGTCCGAACCCCGCGACTTATCTGTCCTCACTGGCTCACGCGACAAAAGCCTGTCCCCGCTCCCACGCGTTAGGCCATTGGCCGTTCAAATCATTGTGACGCGGATTACAGACACCACCGACCGAGTTGCCGACACTCAGCACCGCCTCGCGGGCGCTCTGCATTCTTAGGCGCCGGACCTCCGTCGAGGCACCGATGCCGCGCCCAGCGAGGCCTGCTTTCCGATCCGGCACTCCACTACAAGTGTGCTGCCTCCCCTCCGTCTTATGCGCGACGAACCCAGTCGCCTACCGATGGAAACAGCAACAGCCGCCGCGCAGGGCTCCATCTGAAAATCACTCCGCACCGGCCACAGGCCACGCATCACGGAACACGAATCCACCCGCGGCTGCCGCACCACAGCACCGCCCGTTTATCTCCAGTTTAGGCAGCCCCCGTCACAATCTAGCCTCGCTCTGTGGGGGAGCGCGCCGTGGTGGTGTCTTTTGACATCTTCAAGATCGAAAAGGAAGGCCCGCTCTGGCGCGGCGCCGCCAACACACTGGATGAGGCTAAAAAGCGCATTCAACTTCTCGCCAAAACCGAACCCGGCGACTATCTAATCCTCAACCAGCGCACCGGCGAGCATCTGGAGATCCGCGCCGCCGGCGAGCGCTGATCACTTTTCCGTCTGCGTCGTCATGGAAAGCTCCCGGACCTTCTTTCCCGTTTTCGCGTCCCACCATCCCACTGTTTTCCGCGCTTCCCCGGACACGATCCAGCGTCCATCTGGACTGAACGCGGCTCCGCCTTTTGTAATGCCTAGGTCCACCCGCGTCCCTGCAGGCGTTGCAAGGCCCCACAAAAATAACTGGCCGTCGCGGCTCCACGATGCCATCTGTTTTCCGTCCGGGCTGAACGACAAGCCATCCACATAACTCGCATGGCCCCGCAGAATGGCGAGTTCATCTCCCGTGTCTGCCTTCCAGATCCGTATACCCGCGTCCTGACCACCGGTGGCCAGAACCTTCCCATCGGGAGAAAACGCTACACATAGGCTCGCGTAGCTATCGCGCGGCCTCGACCAGACTTCCGCTCCCGTTTGTGCGTCCAGCATCTTCACCGTGTGTCCTGCCAAAGCGATGCGTTTCCCGTCCGGGCTGAAAACGCTAGCCCCGTAGACTCCCGCATCGGCATCGCCGAAATCCACTGCCGCGCTCCCTTCCTCCAGGTTCCAGACGAGAAGTCTTTCCGCGGACGAAACTGCCGAGATGCGTTTGCCGTCGCGACTGACCGCGACACCTCCGAAGGCGAACGGCGGCACGCCGATTTCCGGCGTGGGTTTTGCTCCGCCAAAAGAGATCATGGTCAGCGTCTGCCCCGCATAAACGGCGAAGTCCCTCTAGGTCCGAGCCCAATCGAATTAAACGGCGCAGGTCTCCGGTCGAACCACGAT
>Ga0335073_10001828_pt1 | contig 28763 bp, 26 predicted proteins | sample Lox_Sample_22_FD_207093 | JGI IMG/M metagenome (GOLD analysis project Ga0335073, IMG submission 207093) | Soil microbial communities from Loxahatchee National Wildlife Refuge, Florida, United States - Lox_Sample_2.2 | ecosystem: Environmental > Terrestrial > Soil > Wetlands | place: USA... | reverse complement strand
CGGCCCCCTGAGTCGTGGTCAGGGCGAGCCCGCCAGGCCGACCGTGAAGCTGGCCGGCACCGCGGCCAGTGCGTGCCAGGCCGGGACCGGCGGGCCGCAGGAGGCGCTGCCCAGGCCGTGGTGCGCCGCGTCCACATGCAGGTGGATCCGCCCGTCCGGCCGCAGGTCGCAGGTGTGCCGCGCGCTGGCCAGCGCCGCCGTGCTCCACGGCCGGGCCGTCAGGTCCACGACCGGGTCGCCGAAGACGCTCAGCACGGCCCCGTCGGGCCGGGTCAGACGCGCCCAGCGGACCGCCCGGCGGTTGCCGTTCTCCTGCGGCCGGATGTACGGCGTCTGCAGCTCGGCCAGCGTGCGCCGGTACCGCCCGACCCGTACGGCGGTCTGGCTGTCGCGGTAGGCCTCGCCCGGCCCGAGCCCGAACCACTCGATCTCCGCGTCCTCCCCGGCCAGGCTCAGCGCGACCCCGAGCCGCGGCAGCGGCACGCCCCATTCACCTCGCGGCGTCACCGCCACCGTCAGCCAGGCCACCTCATCCTCGGCCCGCCAGCGGTACGCGACGTCCATCCCGGCCCCGGTGCCCGCCGCCCCGACCCGGGCCCGGACCGACAGGCCCGTGTCGTCGGGTTCAACCCCGAGCACCCGGTGATGCAGCCGGTCCAGCCCGGCCCGCCGCCAGCCCTTCACCAGCGGCCGGTCGTTATCGATCGGCGCCCGCCACAGCTCCAGCCGCGGCCCGTCCAGCTCGAGCCCGCCCAGTTCAAGCCCGCCGAGCCCGGTCAGCTTTCCGCTCCGCCCGTCGAACCTGGCCGGCCCCACCGTGATCAAGTCCCTGCCGACCGCCGTCCCCGACCCCGCCGGCGCCTCCGACTCCGCCCGCGCCCCCGACCCCGCCCGCGCCCCCGGCCCCGTCCGCGGTCCCGGCCCCGCTTCAGCCCTGGCGCGCCCCGCCCGCCGGTCAACCCGCTCCTGCGCCCAGGCCACCTCGTGCCCCGCGGGAGCCCAGCTCTCCGCCTCGCCCAGCACGGCGCTGACCGTCAGCCAGACCTCGCCGCGGCCCGCCCGGCCGGCCGCCCCGCTCAGCTCCTCCGGCCATCCGATGCTCCCCGCGGTCCCGGCCCGCACGACCGGTACCTCCAGCTCACCGGTCCCGAGCGCCACACCCTCCTCTTCGAGGACCCAACGCCAGCGCAGGTAACCCGTGTCACGGGTGTGGTGCAGGTTACGGACGCCGATCGTCCGGGCGCGCGGGTCGACGCTGATCCGGACCGGCTCGATTACCTTGGCGTACTCCCGCAGGCCGGGCGACGGCGCGCGGTCGGGGAAGACCAGGCCGTCGATGACGAAGTTCCCGTCGTGCACCTCCTCGCCGAAGTCGCCGCCGTACGCGTAGTACGCGGTCCCGTCGGCGGCGCTCCGCGCGATGCCGTGATCGATCCACTCCCAGACGAACCCCCCGGCCACCCGTGGATGCGCCTCGAACAGCTCCTGGTAGTCGGACAAGCCGCCGGGACCGTTGCCCATCGCGTGCGCGTACTCGCACAACAGGAACGGCAGCCCCCGGCGGTGCGCGTCGTGGCGCGGGTCGGCGGTGCCCGGTTCCTGCCGGTGGCCGATCGCGGCCACCTCGGCGTAGCCGGCGTACATCCGGGAGTACACGTCGGCGTAGGAGCAGTTCTCGTGGTCGCCTTCGTAGTGGATCAGGCGGCTGCCGTCCCGGCCGCGGATCCAGTCGGCCATGGCCGCCAGGTTCGTGCCGGTCCCGGCCTCGTTGCCCAGCGACCAGGCGATGACGCACGGGTGGTTCTTGTCCCGCTCCACCGTGCGCGCCGCCCGGTCCAGGTACGCCTCCCGCCAGGCCGGGTCGTCGCTCGGGTTGCCGCGCCAGCCCTCGGCGATGAACCCGTGGGTCTCCAGGTCGCATTCGCCGATCACCCACAGCCCGTGGCGGTCGCACAGGTCGAGGAAACGCGGATCGGGCGGGTAGTGGCTGGTCCGCACCGCGTTGATGTTGTGCCGCTTCATGGCCAGCACGTCGGCCAGCATCGTGCCGGCCGACAGCGTCCGGCCGGTGCGCGGGTCCCACTCGTGCCGGTTGACCCCGCGCAGCAGGATCGGCGTGCCGTTGACGGTGAGCACCCCGCCAGTCACCGCGACGCGCCGGAAGCCGACCCGGATCGCGATCCGCTCGCCGTCGGCCGCGATCTCACCCGCGTACAGCCGCGGCCGTTCGTCGGACCACGGCTCGACGCCCTCGAATACGTTCGGGCCCGCCGGGTCGGCCCCGGCCAGGCCCAGCTCGGGCACGCTGAGCCAGGCCGGAGCGGTCGTCTGCACCGACAGCGTGCCCCGCCCGGTGGCCGGGTCGAAGTCCGCGTGGACGAAGAAGTCCGCCAGTCCCCGGGCCAGGATCCGCACCGGGCGGAAGATCCCGGACAGCCACCACATGTCCTGGTCCTCCAGGTAGCTGCCCGCGGACCACTGGTGCACCCGGACGGCCAGCACGTTCCGTCCGTGGCGCAGCGTCCCGGAGACGTCGAACTCGGTCGGCAGCCGGCTGCCCTTCCCGTCGCCGAGCCGCACCCCGTTGAGCCACACCGCGAAGCACGAGTCCACGCCGTCGAAGCGCAGCACCGCGTACGGCAGCGGAAAGTCGTCCGGCACGTCGAACCGGCGCCGGTACTCTCCGGTCGGATTGGCGTCCGGCACCCGCGGCGGGTCCACCGGAAACGGGTAGATGACGTTGGTGTAGGCGGGCTCGCCGTAGCCCGCCAGCTGCCAGCACGACGGTACCTCCAGCTCGGCCCACCCGGAGTCGTCGAACTCCGGCCGCTCGAACCCGCGGCTCAGCTCGGACAAGCCGGCTGCGAGCCGGAAACGCCACCGTCCGTTCAGGTCAATAGAGGGCAGGCTGGAGGCGAACCAGGCCCGGGGCCTTAGCCGGCCCCGGCCCGGGCTACGGTCCTCGACGTAGCCGAATTCCGCCGGCACCAGGCGATTCTAAGCAGTCGCCTGCCTGTAGCGTTGGAACCATGGCCGAGCCACATGTGTCCCCGACGTGGGAACCGCCGCCGCAGGACGAAGAGTTCAGCGGTGAGCTGGACGCCGCCGAGCGCGATGAGCTGCCCGCCTCGGCGTTCGCCTTTCCCGAGCAGCGCAAGGAGCCGCTCACCTCAGCCAGCCACGTGCGCGACGCGCTGGCCCGCTTCGACCAGGTCCAGGACGTGACCGACGCCGATCGCGCCCTCGCCTTCGAGAACATCCGCCGCGCCGCCGGCTACTACGACGTCGACATGACCGCCCGGTCCTGGACCGACCTGCTGCACTAGCGCTCAGGTCTCACACCCCGGCAGCAGTCGTCAGCCCCCAACCGGCGAGGGCGCTTCCATGATCAAGCGGCCGAGCCGGGCCGCGCATCTCGCGAGGTACTGTGGGCCCCAAGGGGAGGTCCCGCATGGATCGCGCGCGACTGCTGGCCGAGCTCGCCGATGCCGGCCCCGAGCCCGGAGACGTCGTGTTCGTCGAGCGGCGCGGCGCGGACTACCGGTGGAGCCGCCTCCCGCCCGGCGAAGCGCCCATCCTGACCTCCCGCGAGCAGCCGGATCCCGACGCCTGGATCTACTACTGCGGTCCGTGGCCCGCCGCGGACCGCCCGGCGGACCTGCCCCCGTTCCTTGAGGACCTCCTGGCGGAGATGGAGTCGATGTGCGGGGGAGCGGACCGGTGCCGGTGGCCGCTGGACCAGCCCTACCCGCCGGGACACTAGCGGCATGCCTGTCGTCGTCACCGCGGCCGACCGGGCGTCGTTCCGGCGCTGCCGCCGGCAGTGGGACTTGGGGGCCGGGATGCGCCAGGATCTCGAGCCGGCCCGCCGGCCCGCCGTCCCGGACCTGGACCGGGCCGTCCGCGACGCGCTGGCCGTCTACTACTTCCCTGGCATGTGGGACTGGGACCGCAGCGTGCGGCTGCCGCTGGTCGGCCAGGAACTCGAGCGCGCCCTGCAACGCCAGCGGCAACGTGCCGACGCCGACATCAGCACGGACGAATGGCGGCAAGCGCAAGACCAAGGCCAAGCCCTCCTGGCGCGCTACACCGACTGGGCGCCCAGGACTGACCGGTTCGCCCCCGTGCTGGTGGAGACCGACTTCGAGGTTAACGTTCTTGATCCGCACAGACCCGACGCCGCCGTGACCGCCGGGCACGGCGAGCCGATCAGGTACCGCGGGCGCATCGACATGATGGCCGTCGACCGGCACGACGCGTACTGGATCGTGCGCCACCGCGTGGTCGATCCGGACTGGCCGTCCACCGAGCAGCTGGCCGCCGACGAGGAAGCCCTGACCGCGTGCTGGGCCTGGGAGCAGTTCTACCTCGGCATGACCATCACCGGCACCATCTACAACGAGCTGCGCCTCCCGGCCGGCGAGGCCGACGAGACGAGCGCTCCCCGACGCCGCCGCTGGCCCTGGCGGCGATCCCGGGCCGCGGTCGCCGGGCCGCGCGTGCGGCAGCACGAGCCGAGCGGCGGCGGCCGGTCGATTCCCCAGCACCGCCGGATGTACGCCCGGGCCACCGAGCCGGACCGGGCCGAGCCGATCGAGCAGCTCACCGGGGACGGGTTCCGCCGCACCTGGCTGCGCCGCACGCCGGCCGACGTCGCCGAGGCGGGCCGCCGCCTCGGCGAGGACGTAGCCGAGATGGCCCGTCCCGAGCTCGACATCTACCCGGAGCCCGATGACGGCAAGTGCCCGCCGTGCCCGTTCCTCACCCCCTGCCAGGCCATGCAGGCAGGTCGCGACCATGAGCGCATCCTGCGGGAGAGCTACCGCCAGCGGCCGCCCGAACCCCCGCAGGAAGGCCGCCTCGGCGGCCGCGCCTGGGGCCTGGGCCGCGGCGCCGCCCCGCCGAAGTTCCCGAGCCGGGACGCCTCAGTCCAGCCCCCGGATGACCGCACCCGGCCGGCGAAGGATATAAGGGTGTCTGGCGGCAACGGGCCTAACCTCGGGAGGCGACATGAGCACGGACCAGACCAGCCAGGTTGACCGCGTTGACGCGCTGGTGATCTTCGGTGCCACCGGTGACCTGGCCAAGCTCGAGACTTTCCCCGCGCTGGTGGGGCTGGTCGATCGGGGCGTCCTGGACGTCCCGGTGATCGGCGTGGCCAGGAGCGGCTGGGATCTGGCCCAGTTCCGCGACTACGCCACCGCGTCGCTGAAGCTGAACCACATCGATCCGGCCAGCCCGGCCGCGGCCAAGATGCTGCAACTGCTGCGCTACGTGGACGGCGACCTGGACGACCCGGCCACCTATCAGGCCATGTCCGACCAGTTGGGCCCGGCCCAGAAGGCGCTGTTCTACCTCGAGGTACCGCAAGCGCTGTTCGGCCGCATCGCCCAGGGCATCTCCCAGGCCGGGCGCGCCAAAGGCGGCCGGATCATGGTCGAGAAGCCGTTCGGCAACGACCTGGCTAGCGCCCAGCAGCTGAACGCCACCTTGCAGACCTACTTCCCCGACGACGCCATCTACCGGGTCGACCACTGGCTGGGCCTGGAAGCGGTGGACAGCCTGATGTTCGTCCGCTTCGCGAACTCGGTCATCGAGCCGCTGCTGAACCGGACCTACGTGCAGAGCATCCAGATCACGATGGCGGAGGCCTTCGACGTCTCGGACCGGGGCAGCTTCTACGACAAGACCGGCGCGATCAAGGACGTCGTCCAGAATCACCTGCTGCAGGTCCTGGCCACCGTCCTGGCCGAGCCGCCGGACGGCACCGGCCTGGATTCCTGGCGGACGTCGAAGTCCGAGCTGCTCGGCGCGCTGCGCCCGCTCACCCCGGAAACCACCGTCAAGGGCCAGTACCAGGGCTACCTCGACGTCAAGGGGGTGGCGCCGAACTCGAAGACCGAGACCTACGCGGCGATCCGGCTCGCCGCCGACTCCTGGCGCTGGGCCGACGTGCCGATCCTGATCCGGGCCGGCAAGTGCCTGCCGCTGACCGCGACCGATGTCACGATCACCTTCAAGCGCCCGCCGTACGACCCCTTCGGGGTCGACCAGCAAAGCCCGCGCAATTGGCTGCGCTTCCGGATCGACCCGGACAACCGGGTCAGCCTTTCCCTGGTCGGCAAGAAGCCCGGCATCGGCTGGCTGCCCGAGACCGAGCAGCTCAGGTTTGCCGAACACCCCGGCTCCGACGCGCGCTCCTACGACCGGCTCATCGGCGCCGCGCTCGAAGGGCAGCGCTGGCTGTTCGCCTCGGAGGCCACGGTCGAGGCGGCCTGGCGGGTCGTCGACCCGGTGCTCGGCGACGTGGGTCCGGTGTACCCGTACGCCCGGGGCAGCTGGGGCCCGGCCGAGGCCGACCGCCTGCTGCCCGCGGGCGAGACCTGGCTCGACCCGGCCAGCTAACTGGCACGACCCGGCCAGCTAAAGAGCCGCTCACGGCCGGTTCTGCTCCGCGACGACCATGACCACGTCGCCGATCGAGCGGACCAGGCCGTACCGCCGCCGGATGACGTCCGCGACCAGCCCGGTCCAGCCGGTCTGGTGCGAGGCGCCCAGCGCCGCGGCGTTGTCGCCGTTGAAGTACTCGCCGAACACCAGGTTGTCCCGCCACGCCGGGTCGTTCTGCAAGACCGGACTCTCGCCGAAGCACGGCCGCCGGCCGTCGGGCCCGCGGGTGAAGATCGAGATCAGCCGCTCCTGCAGGTCGAGCGCCACCTTGTCCAGGGTCAGCCGGTTCCCGGACCCGGTCGGGTACTCGATGGTGAAGTCGTCGCCGAAGAACCGGTGGTACCGCTCCAGCGCGCTGATCACCAGGTAGTTCAGCGGGAACCAGACCGGCCCGCGCCAGTTGGAGTTGCCGCCGAACAAGGGCGTGGTCGACTCGGCCGGCTCGTAGTCGATGCTGGCCGTGACCCCCTCCACCGACAGCACGTACGGATGGTCCCGGTGGTAGGCCGACAGGGCCCGCAGGCCGTGCGGGGACAGGAACTCGCTCTCGTCGAACAGCCAGTTCATCAGCCGCGCCAGCCGGCTCGGCCCGGCCAGCGACAGCAGCAGCCGCTGGTCGCCCCCCGGTCCGCGCAGCATCCCGCGCTGGCGCATCGCGTCAATATCGGTCAGGTCCTGCCGGCCGAGCAGGTCGGCGAACTGCTTGCCGAAGACAAGGGCCTGCTGGAGGTCGGACTCGCTGACCACCGCGGCGGCCAGCACCGGGATCACGCCCACCATCGACCGGACCTTGATCGGCACCTGCTCCCCGGACGGCGTGACCAGCCGGTCGTAGTAGAAACCGTCCTCGGGATCCCACAGGCCCTGGCTGTCCAGCGCGTCGCGGATGCCGGCGAAGTGCTCGAGGAACTTGACCACCAGGTCCGACGCGGGCCGCCCGCTGCGGGCCAGCACGGTGGCGATGCCGCCCAGCGCGACCGCGTAGGCTCCCATCCACCCCGTGGCGTCGGACTGCTCCAGAACCCCGCCTACCGGCAGGTTCGAGCGGTCCAGGGGGCCGATGTTGTCCAGGCCGAGGAAGCCGCCCTCGTACACGTTCTTGCCGCCGGCGTCCTCCAGGTTGACCCACCAGGTGAAGTTGACCAGCAGCTTGTCGAAGACCCGCGAGAGGAACTCCAGGTCCCGGCCCTCGTCGATCGCGAACACCTCGAGCGCGGCCCAGGCCTGCACCGGCGGGTTGACGTCGGAGAAGTTCCACTCGTAAGCCGGTAGCGTCCCGCTCGGGTGCTGGAACCACTCCCGGCACAGCAGGATCAGCTGGTACTTGGCGAACGCCGGGTCCACGTGAGCCAGGGTCACGCAATGGAAGGCCAGGTCCCAGGCGGCGAACCAGGGGTACTCCCACTTGTCCGGCATCGACATGATGTCGAACGCGTCGAAGTTGCGCCAGTGCGAGTTGCGGCCGGTCAGCCGTTCGGCCGGCGGCGCGGGCTGGTCCGGGTCGCCGTCCAGCCACCGGGCCACGTCGTAGTAGAACAGCTGCTTGCTCCACAGCATCCCGGCGAAGGCCTGCCGCATGACCAGCGCCTCATCCGCGCTCGCTTCCCGGGGCGTCAGCTCGTCGTAGAACTCGTCGGCCTCGGCGCGCCGCCTGGCCACCACCCGGTCGAAATCTGCCCCCAGGGCCGAGGCGGCCGCACCCGAAACCGGAACCGGAACCGCCGAGCCCAGCGCGGTGCCCGCGGCACCGTCAGCCGACGCCGGGCGCAGCCGGACCCGCAGCGCGGCCGTTGCTCCGCCCGCCAGCGTGACCTGATACCAGAAGGCGCACTTGGTCCCGGTGCGCGCCGGGTTGACGGTGGGCGAGCCCGCGATCACGTGGTCGTTGATGCCGTCTTTCGGGTACGGCGTGAGCGGCTCCGCGCCGAACAGCCGGGCCACGTTCGTCTCGTTCTCGCAGAACAGCGCCGTCGGCACCATCCCGTCCGGCCCGGGCCCGGCAATCAGCTCCAGCTCGCCGGCGAACGGGTGGGCGACGCTGACCACGCCCGGGTCGCCCGCGGCCGCCCCCAGCACGGGCCGCTGCGAATCGTCCCAGGACCAGGTGTTACGGAACCAGGCCGTCGGCAGCACGTGCAGGGTGGCCGGGTCTGGCCCCGCGTTCGTCACCGAGATCGACATCAGCAGGTCGTCGGGCCCGTCCTTGGCGTAGTGCACCTCGACGATCCAGTACCGGTCATCGGCGAACACCCCCGTGTCCAGCAGCTCGTACTCCGGCTGCCGCCGGTTCCGGGAGGCGTTCACGTCGATCAGGTCCTGGTAGGGGAACGCGGCCTGCGGGTAGTGATAACGCCACCGGTTCCAGGCGTGGCTGGGGATGGCGTCCAGGTACCACCAGTACTCCTTGACATCCTCGCCGTGATTGCCCTGGCTGCTGGTCAGCCCGAAGGCCCGCTCCTTGAGGATCGGGTCACGCCCGTTCCACAGGGCCAGGGCCAGGCAGAGCCGCTGCTCGATGTCGCAGAACCCGGCCAGGCCGTCCTCGCCCCACCGGTAGGCGCGGGACCGGGCCTGATCGTGCGACAGGTAGTTCCACGCGTCACCATCGGCGCTGTAGTCCTCCCGGACCGTGCCCCACTGCCGCTCGCTCACGTACGGCCCCCACCGGTACCAGTCGCCGGCCTGCCGGAGCCCGTTCTCGAGTTTCCCGAATTCCGCCACCCGGTCTCGCTCGGCGCCCATGGCCGCCCCTCTCCGTAGCCGGTTCTCGCCGTAATCTCGGCCGCCGCCGCAGCCCCTCTTTTTTTATCCGAACGGATCGTGGTACCACCGCCCGGCCCCCTCCAACTACCCCGGGGTTAGGCTTGAACCGCACGCAGGCAGCACACCGACATCGGGACGGGCGCCATGGCTTATGACGACACGCCGGATTCCTTGTCAACCGGCAGCCAGCCGACCGGGAACTGGCCCCAGGTAAGGTCCGGGCCACTGCTGGTCGGCGGGATCCTCATCGGGATCGGCGCCGTGGCGGCGATGGCGGGCGCGGCCGTGGCGGGCACGCACCTGGCCGCCGCCACCCGGGCCTGGATCAAGGACCTGGAGACACCGCCCAGCCAGCTGGCCCGGCTCAAGTGGGAGCAGGCCAAGGCCGCGGCGGCCTCCGGCGCCGCCACCTGGCAGGACCACCCGAACGCCAAGATCGGCCTGGCCCGGCGGTCCTCCAGCTGATCATGTTCCTGGCCCGGCCGGCGCGGTTGCCGGCCGGGCCAGGGGCCTGGTTCGCTACTGCTGCGACGGCCCGGTGTCGGGCAGGCTCTTGCACATGAGCGGCTCGCCGACCTTGATGAGGGTGAAGGAGATCTCACGTTCCTGCGAGCTCTGGCGGTAGCCGATGCTGAGCTTCACCCCAGCCGGGATCTTCGAGCCGTAGATCACGACCGGGCCGGGACCCTGTCCGGCGGGGTGCTGTCCGGGCTGCAGGTTCTGCTGTCCCGAGAACACCGCCACCTCGCCCACGCCGGGGGCCGGCTGGTCGGCCGTCCGGCAGAACTCGCCCGCCGTGACCACCGCCGGGATGCCGTGCTCGGCCAGCGCCCGGCGGACCGCGTTCGGGTTGGCCACCTGCCCCGGGTACAGGGTCAGGGTCGTGCTGCCGTCAGGGCCGGCCGCGACCGAGAACGCCGCCAGCTGGACCGAAGGCGCTCCGTGGTGTGAGGCTGCCTCGCCGGACCTCCCGCCGGGCCCTGCGGCCGGGCCCCCGCCGCCGGCCAGGCCGACGGCCAGCGCGGCGCACGCCCCGGCCGCGACGACGGACAGCCCGCCCAGGTGACGGCGCCGGCGCGCGCGGCCCCGGGCCGTGATGGCCTCCAGGCGCGGCGCCGCCGGCAGCGGCAGCCCGCAGATTGAATCGCGCACGGCACTCAGCACGGCGCCTTGGTTCAGTTCGTCGTCATCGTTCATCGGTCGACCTCCGCGGCCTGAGAAGGGGAAAGTTCGTGGCGCAGCGCCGTCACCGCCCGGGACAGGTGCACCCGCACCGTGGGCGGGGCGATCCCCAGCTGCCCGGCGATGGTGTCGATGTCCAGGTCGAGGAAGACGCGCAGCGCGATCACCTCGCGCTGGCGATCCGGCAGGTGCCGTAGGGCGGTCAGCAAGACGGCGTCCAGGCCGTCGTCCGCGTCGCTGGGGACCGCGGCGTCGTGACCGGCCAGCGGCAGCTCACGGATGCGCCTGCGCCACCACGACGCCCCGGCGTTGAGCGCGGTGCGCACCACCCACGCCCGGGGAGCCGGATGGCAGCGGACCTTCCGCCACGACAACCACGCCCTGGCGAACGCCTCTGCCACCTGATCTTCGGCCAGCTGCACGCTCCCCGTGCTCGCGACCACCGCCCGCAGGCACGGCTCCCAGCTGGCCTGGAAGAACTCGGCGAACTCCGTCTTGTCCTGACTCACAACCCTTTAACTCACCAGCCCCGGTGTCCCGCTTACCTGTTGAACGCGGGTCATCGTGAACCGTTCCGTCCGGCGGCCCGTATCCGTAACGGATGCGGATGGGGCTACCGGGAAACCGGTTCACGATGGGAGCGGGTATGCGTACTGGTTTGCGTGCGGGCGTGCTGGCCAAGGAACCACGCTGACAGCGGGTTCGAGGTCGTCCACCCGGCGCCGTGGCAGGCCCCAAGCCCAAGCCAGCCCCCACCCCAACGGGAATGTACTGACGGCCGCACGGCGTCGTTGATGATCGTGGCCAGATTGGGGCCGTATTTGGTCCTTTCTGGCCACGATCATGCAACAGCCGGAGCCGGCTAGCCGTCGCGCCGGGTGAGGAAGCGCCCGATTCCGTCCTGCGCGAGGCGGTCCGCGTCAGGGCCGCTGGCCGCCTCGGTCTCGACCGCCATGGCCCGCTCGACCTCGGCCAGCGGCGGCCGCAGCAGGCGCAGGTGCGCGGCCGTGGCCGCGCCGGGCTGGGTCCACCGGTGGATCAGGCCGATCGCCGCCTGGATCAGGTCGGCCTCCTCGACGATCTCGTCCAGCAGGCCCAGGGCCAGCGCCTCGCGGGCGCCAATCCGCTGGGACTCCAGGACCAGCCGCATGGCCCGCGGGCCGACCAGCCGGGGGAGCAGGACGCTGGACCCGTTGGAGATGGTCAGCCCGATGGTGTTTTCCGGCAGGAAGTACTCGGCCGCGGGTGTCCCGAGGCGGGCGTCGAAGCACAGCGTCATCTCGCAGGCGCCGCCGACTGCGATCCCGTTGAGGGCGGCGACGACCGGTACCTGCGTCTGCAGCGCCGCCCGGGTGATGTCGTGGAACAACTCCACGTCCGCGATCAGCCCGCCGGGCGGGAGTGCCGCCGCCTCCTTCAGGTCCAGCCCGGCCGAGAACGCCCGCCCGGCGCCGGTGACCACGATGCCGCGGGCCGAATGTCCGCCGCCGAAGTGACGCAGGATGGCCGCGAGTTCCCGCCGCATGGCGACGGTCAGCGCGTTGAGCTTGTCCGGCCGGCGCAGCGTGACCACGGCTACGGCCCCGGATTCGGACACCTCGATGTAGCCGGTTTCGGCGCCCCAGTCGGCCATGACCAAAAACTCCTCTCGCTCAGACCCATGTGCCGGTCGCGGCGTCGAACACGCCGGTGCGCTGGTCCCGTCCCGGTTCGGTGAGCTTGCGCTTCTCCACCCGCGCCGACGGCGTCATCGGGAAGGACTCCACGAACTCCAGGTAGGCCGGGACCTTGAACCGCGCCAGAGCGGCCCGGGCATGCTCCAGCAGGCTCACCGCGGTCTGCGTATCCGGCTCGAGGCCGGGCCTGAGCTGGATGAACGCCTTGGGCAGCTCACCGAACAACTCGTCGTGGATGGGTACCAGGGCGGCCGCCGCGACCGCCGGGTGCAGCGCGAGGACGTTCTCCACCTCGGCCGCGGAGATGTTCTCCCCGCCCCGCCGGACCATGTCCTTCAGGCGTCCCGCGTGGTAGATCCAGCCCTCGGCGTCGGTGAAGCCGAGATCGCCGGTGTGATACCAGCCGCCGCGGAAGGCCTGCTCGGTGAGGTCCGGATGATTCCAGTACCCCGTCATCATCGGCTCGCCGCGGATGAGGATCTGGCCGACCTTGCCGTCCGGCAGCGTGTCATCGGCCTCGTCCGCGATCCGGACCTGCTTGCCCGGCGGCGGCCGGCCCATCGCGCCGGTCCCCACCGTCTGGCCCGCGCCGGGCGGCACGGCCAGGTCCAGGCCGCTCTCGGTCGAGCCGTAGAGTTCCCGCCAGGGCGCACCCCAGCGTTCCTCGAACCGCCGGTGCAGGTCCGGGACGATCGCCGAGCACAGCACCAGGCGCATCAGGTTGTCCCTGTCCAGCGGGCCGGCCGGCTGCGCGAACATCAGCATCGGCATGGCGCCCAGCACGTAGGTCAAGGTCGCGCGGTGCTCGCGGGCCGAAGCCCAGAAACCGGAGGCGGAGAACCGGGGCAGCACCACCAGCGGGCGGCCGCCCATCAGGCACATCACCGTGGCCCACTGCGGGTCCATGTAGGAGAACGCCTGGGCCATCAGCATCACATCGTCGGCCCGCAGTTCGGCCTCGATCGCGGTCAGCCAGCCGGTTCGCAGCCAGTACTCGTGCGAGAGCATGCAGGCCTTAGGGAAGCCGGTCGTGCCCGAGGTGTACTGGAAGTTGGCGATGGCCGCCGGCTCCCGCGCTCCGGCCAGGTCGCCGTCCCGCGCGCCGGGCCGCGCGCCGGCCCGTTCCCCGGCCAGTTCGGTGACCGTCCGCACCTCCCGGACCGTGCCGACCGTGGCGGCCACCGCCCGCACCAGGCCGGCCTGCTCCTCGGCGGTCAGCACCAGCACCGCGCCCGAGTCGGCGAGCACGAAACCCAGGTCGGATTCCCGGTAGCGCACGTTGACCGGGACCGCGATCGCGCCCGCCTTCAGGATCGCGAACCAGCTCAGCGGCCACTCGGGCACGTTGTCCAGCATGATCGCCACCCGGTCGCCGGGCTGGATCCCGTGCGCGACCAGGACGTGGGCCAGCCGGTCGCTGGCCTCGTGGACGTCGGCGAAGCTCAGCGACGCCCCGGGGAAGCGGAGGCACTCCTGGTCGCCGGCCCGCTGTGCCGCGTCGCGGACCAGCTCGCCGATCGTGGCCCAGCGCGGCTGCGGGCTCGACCGGGCGCGATCGAACAAGATCCCGCTCACGCAGGCACCCTAACAGCAACGTCCCGGCCGTCTGACGAGACGGCCGGGACGTTTTCAGCGACTAGCAGTTACCGCGGGAAGACCGAGCACGCGGAGCCCGGCCGGAACCACCACGGGCAGGCGCGAGCGACGTTCTTGGCCAGCGTGAACGTGCCGCTGCCGTTCTCGCTACCGGTCTCCGACCAGGTGCCGGACACCGACCCGCTCCGGGACACCCAGTAGAAGTGCCATCCGTGCTTCCAGTACCACACACGGTAGAACTTCGCCTTGATGTACCCGTTGAAGGTCCGCGTGCCCTGGATGGACCCGGACGGGTACTTGAAGGAGAACGTCACGTGGTTGCCGTTGACGGTCCCGTAGATCGGGCCCGTGGTCGGGTAACCAGAGTCGGTCAGCGTCCCGGACAGGCAGCTTCCGAACTGCTTGAAGGTGACGCTGTAGCTGTAGTTGTTGCCCAGGTAGACGGCGTCGACCGTGTTGGAGCCGTTCAGGTTCCACTGCTCCCGCTGGAACGGGTTGCAGCCGTGCTGCCAGGAACTGGCGGTGGATGCGCTGGGGCTGGTCGTGGCGGCGCTCGCCGCCCCCGCCCCGCCTGCTACGAGTCCTGCCGCGACCGCTAGGCCGGCGCAGGTCCGCAGCATTGTCTTGCTGATACCTCTCATTGTCCCCTTCTCCCTGAAGCCGCTTGCCGGAGTCCAGGCTCTCCGCACGTGACCGCTCACTGTCGCGCCCCTAGCGGCTTTTGTGTCGTAAGGGAGACGCGGAACCGGGTGAAATGGTTGTCCGGGAACAAGCAAAAACACACATGCCTTAAGAACTCGTTAAGAACACTATCGGACAAATCATTATTTACCTGCGCGGACTCTCCTCACATACCGGCACGAGCAGGTACGAGTCGTACTCGCCGCCGGCGTGGATAACGTGCGGGCCCCGGTTCACCGAGTCGTCGTGCAGCGCCTGGATCAGCGGCCGCGGGTAGCGGTAGACATCCCGGCCCTGGATGACCAGCCGCAGCGTCTCACCCGGCGGCCGCCGCGAACGCCGGCAGGTAGCCAAGCTCCTGCCCGGCGGCGGTGGGGTGGTAGGACGAGCTGATGTCGAAGATGTCCACGGAGTGCAGCCAGCTCCCGGAGTCGCATACCTCGTGCCCGCCGAACTGGCTGCGGACGTCGGCGAACGCGTCGTTACTGGCCTTCGCCGCGGCCTGCAAGGCGGCGTCGAGATCGGCGGCGCCTTGGTTGAGCGCGGTTCGGTCGCTGGTGCTCAGCCCGATGCACGAGCCCGACTTGGACAGGTCGTACAGGTCGGGGTAGCCGAGCACCACGACCGTCGCGTTCGGCGCGTCGGCCGCGATCGCCTGCAGGGTCTGGTCCAGCCTGGCCGGCAGCTGGTTCGCGACGAACGCCTCGGCGGTCGCGACGGCGTTCAGGCACGTGCTGGTCGAATGCAGCACGCAGGTTTCCATGACGCTGGAGAAGCCGGCGTCGTTCCCGCCGATCGTGATGCTGACCAGCGTGGTGCTCGTGCTCAGCGCCGAGACCTGGCTGCTGAGCACGTCGGCCGTGGTCGCGCCCGCGCAGGCCACCGAGACGAAGGAGGCCGGGGAGTGGGCGTCGGCCCACTGCTCCGGGTAGGCGTCGGTGCTGCGATCGCAGCTTCCGCTGGCCGCGATGTAGTTCCCGGCGCCGAGTCCGGAACTGTAGGAATCCCCGAGCGCCACGTAATTGACCGCGGCCGCCCCGCTCGCCGCCGGAGCCGCCAGTCCCGCGGAAACCGCGATCGCCGCGCCGGAAATGAAATAAAAAATATGCACGAATCACCCGCCATGACCACGAAAGACATCGAAAACCGCGCCTCATCCTTGTATCACGCACCCGCCCGCCAGATCAATGTCCAGCTACTCCCGGCCCGTCCCGCGTCACGCTCATGCGGGCTCGCCGCAGGCCGGGATGCCGAAGATCCGCTCCGCGTTGCGGTGGTAGATCTTCCTCCGGTCTTCGTCGGAGATCTCGGCCTCGTCGAGGAAGCGGACGGCGCCCTCCGTGTTCTGGTACGGGTAGTCGATCGCGAACATGATGTTGTCGGCGCCGACCGCCTCGATGCAGAACCGCAGCACCGGCGCCCAGTTCATGCCGCTAGTCGTGATAGCGAAGTTCCGCCTGATGTACTCGCTGGGCGTCAGCGACAGCGCGGGCCGCTGGTGGTAGGAGGAACGTACCGGGTGCATCTGATCCAGCCGGTACAGCCAGTACGGCAGTCCCTCGCCGAGATGCCCGAGGACGATCCGCAGCCCGGGGAACCGGTCGAAGACGCCGCCGCAGATCAGCCGGAGGCCGTGCAGGCCGGTATCGGCCTGGAACCCCCAGATGCCGGTTTCCAGGCCGTACTTCCTGAACGCCGCCGCCATCGGGGCGGCGGGGGAGCGCGGGTGGAGGTAGATGGGCGCGCCGAGCGCCTCGGCCGCCTCGAGCAGCGGCCAGTACTTCTCCTCGTCCAGGTACTCGCTGCCGGTATGCGAGTTGATGATCACGCCGTTCAGCTTCAGCTCCGTCACCGCCCGGCCGATCTCCGCCGCCGCGGCCCGCGGATCCTGCGGCGCGACCGCGGCCAGGCCCGCGAACCGGCCCCGATGCTTGCCGATCACCTCGGCCAGCCGGTCGTTGGCCAGCCGGGCCAGCGCGGTGCCGTCGGCGGGCGGGAACGTCTGCACGCCCGGCGCGGTGAGCGACAGCAGCTGGACGTCGACGCCGTTCGTGTCCATGATCTCCAGCCGCTCCCCGCCCAGGTCGAGCAGCTGCCGGCGCACCCGCCGCAGCCCCGGCGTGTCCTGGGTGAATACGAAGTCCCAGAAGTCCTGGTCCGGCTCGGCCGGATCCGCGCCCGCCGCCCAGGCGCGCAGCGCCTGGTACACCTCGGGCAGCGAGAACGCCTCTTCGGTCGCGATCCGCCGGTACGGCCACGGGAGGCTCACCACGTCGGAGTCCGGTGCCTCGCTCACCGGGTTACCGCCCGCACCGCCTCGGCAATCTTCTCCTCGTCGGGCAGGATGTACTCCTCCATCGGCTTGCTGTAGGGCACGGTGGCATCCAGCGCGGTGACCAGCTTGACCGGCGCCTTCAGGGATCCGAAGCCCTGATCGGCGACCTCCGCGGCGATGACCGCGGCCGCGGAGGCGTGCCGGGTGGCCTGGTCGACCAGGACCAGCCGCCCGGTCTTGCGGACCGAGTCCAGGATGGTCGGCATGTCCAGCGGGACCAGCGTGCGCGGATCGATCACCTCCGCCTCCACCCCCGAGGCGGCCAGCGCGTCCGCCGCGGCCAGCGCCCGGCCCACCATCGCGCCGGTGGCCACGATCGTGACGTCGTCCCCGGCCCGCCGCACGTCGGCCTGCCCGAATGGCACCAGGTACTCCCCTTCCGGTACCTCGCCTTCCTCCAGCGTCAGCAGGTAATGATGGAAGAAGCACACCGGGTTGTCGTCCCGGATGGCCGTGGCCATCAGGCCCTTGGCGTCGGCCGGCGTGGCCGGCAGCGCCACCTTGAGCCCCGGCACGCCGGTGAACATGCCGTAGATCGACCCGGTGTGCTGCCCGGCCCAACCGGCCGTGAACCCGTAGCCCGCCTTCAGCACCAGCGGCACGGATACCCGCCCGCCGCTCATGTACCGGAACCGCGGCGCCTCGTTCACCACCTGGTCCATGGCCACGAGCATGAACTCGGCCATGTACAGCTCGACCACCGGCCGGTACCCGGCTAGCGCGGCCCCGACCGCCATCCCGATCTCCGCGGTCTCCGAGATCGGGGTGACCCGGACCCGGTCGCCGCCGAACGCCTTGAGGAACTCGTCGTTCTCGGTCGTGGCGATGTTCTGCCCGAAGTACAGCACGCTGTCGTCCCGGGCCATCTCCAGCGCGATGGCCTCGTTGATCGCCGCGATATAGGGAAGCTGCCTGCTCATGCTGGCTCCTGTCTACGCGTAGACGTGACGCAGCGCCGCATCCGGCGCCGGGTACGGGCTGTCGAGAGCGAACTGCTGGGCCGCGCCGATCTCGTCCCGGACCTCGGCGGCCATCGCGTCGGCCGCGCCCGCGTCGAGGACGCCGTCCGCGATCAGCCGCGATCGCATCCGCGGCAGCGGATCGGCCCGCCGGGCCGCCTCGTACTCCTCCGCCGCCCCGAACACCGCCACCGCCTCGTGCTCGGGAAAGTGCAGCGGCACGCCGGGCGGGGCGATGATGTTGCCGTGCGCGCTCAGCCGGTAGACCTTCGACTCCACCAGGGTCGGGCCGCCGCCCGACCGGGCCAGGCTCACCGCCGAAGAAACCGCGCCGTACACCGTCACCGGGTCCCCGCCGTCGATCGTGACCCCGGGCATCGAGAATGCCCGGGCCTTGACCGACAGCGGCTCGCCGGCCGCGGCGTTCGCGTCCTCCTGCTCCACCCGGGTCACCACGTTGTAGGAGTTGTTCTCCAGCACGTAGACGATGGGCAGCTTCCACAGCGAGGCCACGTTCAGTGCCTCGGCGAACGCACCCTGCTTGGACGCGCCGTCGCCGAAGAAGCAGAGCACCACCTGCCCCTGCCCGCGGATCTGCGCCGCGTACGCGGCGCCGGTTGCCTGCGGGATGCCCTGCCCGACGATCCCGGACGTGCCCAGGAACCCGCGCTCGGGATCGGCCAGGTGCATCGAGCCGCCGTAGCCGCCGCACAGTCCGGTGGCCCGCCCGTAGATCTCGGCCATCATCGCGCCCGGATCGCTGCCCAGGACCAGGGGATAGCCGTGACACCGGTACGTCGCCATCACCTGATCGCCGGGCCCCGAAGATGTACGGAGCGAGGTCCGCAGCGTGGCCAGCGACCCGACGATCGACGCCTCCGCCCCGTCGGCCAGGTGGGTGTGGCCGCGGATCACGCCCGGGTGCTCGGTGAACGTGGCCTTGACCCGCTCCTCGAACTCCCTGATCCGCAGCATCTGCCGGTACATCCACCTCAGCCGGCCGGGGTCCGGCTCTGCCACCGTGTCGTTCATCGCATGCTCTCCTCACGAGTCAGCATCACCAGCAGTTCGTCGACGCCGCGCACCTGCAGGTGCGGCCGGCGGGAGGCGGGCCGGGCGTCGTAGGCACGCGGGCCGCCCAGGCCGGTGCCGACCGCGATGGCCAGCGCCCGGCCTCGGTGCGCCATCGGCACCTCGAGCTGGGGATCGTCGCCCACCACGGCCAGCTCGGCGGCCCGGACGCCGAGCCGGTCCGCCGCGCAGCGCAGCGCGTCCAGCGACGGCTTGCCGACCACCCGGACCGCGCAGCCGGTCAGCGACTTGATCATGGCCGAGATGGCCCGGGAGGTGCCGAGCGCCCGGCCGCCGTCGACGGCGAAGAACGGCGTCTCCGAGGCGCTGTACAGCTCGGCTCCGCCCCAGACCGCGTGGCAGGCCGCCTCGAGCGCGGGCATGGTGAACTCGGGGTACCAGCCCACCACCACTGCGTCTGCCGCCGTGCTGGCCGCCGGCGGCACGACCTCGAACCCGCCGTCCTGGAGCGGCTCGATCAGCCCGGGCCCGCCCAGCACCATGACCCGCCGATGGCCCCGGCGGCCGAGCACCCGGATCGCGCTGCTGGCCGGCGTCATCATCGCCTCGTCGGGCAGGCCGAAGCCGATCTCCCGCATGACCTCGGCCAGCCGGGCCGGCGCCCGCGTCGTCCCGTTGGTGAATACCACGAACGGCAGTCCGCGCGCCGCCACCCAGCTGGTGATCTCCACCGCGCCCGGCAGCGGGCGCAGCCCTCGGCCCCCGGAGTCGCCGAGCACCAGCGTGCCGTCCATGTCGAACACGAAGCCGCGGGCGCCCCTCAGCCGGGCCAGCGGCTCAGGACCGGGCACGGCCGGGCCCCGTGAGCTCAAGCCGGAAACCGGGCTTGTCCACCACCAGCCGCCGGGCTGGCGGCCGGGAACCAAGCTCGCGCAGCAGCCGCAGGATCGGTTGCGTCTCGGGGTGGTAGTGCCGCGGGGCGGGCGCCGCGGCGAGCATGGCGTCCACTTCCTCGCCCGGCATCCCGAAGCGCAGCAGCAGTTCCTCGTCGGTGATCCCGCGCGGCAGCCGCTGCCGGAGCTCGGCCACCGACGGCGGCGGCGGCTCGGCGGCCAGCTCGCGGGCTCGCGGCCGGTCCAGGACGCGGTCCAGGACCCACGGCTCGACGTCCGCCGTCGGCTTGCCGAAGCTGCCCAGCACGTACCGGATCACCTGGTCCGGGACCACCTCGTAGCGGTTCCCGCTGATCACGTTGGACAACGCCTGTCCCATAACCATCTGCGGGAACGGCGTGACCATGATCGGGTAGCCGAGCTCAGCCCGGACCTGGGTCACCTCCTGGATCACCGCCCCGAACCGGTCCTCCAGCCCGATCTCGGCCAGTTGCCGCGCCAGCGTGGTCAGCACGCCCCCGGCCAGCTGGTGCCGGGTGAACGCCGCGTCGTAGGCTCGCGGCTGCCCGGACGGCAGCGACTCGGCCGCGGCCAGCCGGTCGAAGTACCGGGCAGCCCGGGCCAGCAGCCGGTCGTCCACCTTCACCGTATGCCCGAGCTCGCGCAGGTTGGCCACGGTACGCGAAGCGTCGGGCAGCGAGGATCCGTCGCTCAGCGCACCGCACGCCACCTGGAGAACCGAAACCCCCAGGCCCGGCGCGGCCAGGTAGACCAGCGGCGACAGCCCGAGCGTGGCGTGCGCGTGCAGCTCCAGCGGCTTGCCTGCCAGCCGGGCGCGCACCGCGGGGATCAGCGTGCGGGCCCGTTCCGGGGTCAGCAGCCCGGCCGGATCCTTGATGTAGGCCCGGTCGATGTCGCGCGACGCGGCGACCTGCCCGGCGATCCCGGCGTAGAACGCGTCGTCGTGGACGGCCGAGATCGTATAGGTCAGCGCCGCGATGATCTCGGTCCCGCCGGCCTGCCGGATCATCCGCGCGGTAGCCAGCACCGCGCCCATGTCGTGCGTCGGGTCAAGCACCACGAAGCGCGAGATCCCGGCCGCGACCAGCCGCTGGTAGACCAGCCGCATCACGTCCGGGTGAGCCCGCTCCCAGGAGATGAACCGGAACCCGGTGCCGATGAACTGCAGCGGGGTGTCCGGCATCGCGGCGCGGGTGAGCCGGATCCGCTGCCACGGATCCTCCCGGTGGGTGCGCACCGCCACGCCCATGGCCGTGCTCGAGCAGTAGTCCAGCGCCCGGAACCCCACCCGGTTCAGCACCGGGGCGATCTGAAGGATGTGCGCCGTCCGCAGCCCGGTCGCGCCCCACAGGCTCTGGTTGCCGTCCCGCAGCGACACGTCCACCAGCTGTACCTCAGCCGCCGGCCCCGCCCCAACCACCGGCCCCGCCCCGGCTGCCGGCCCCGCCCTAACCACCGGCCCCGCCCCAACCACCGGCCCCGCCCCAACCACCGGCCCCGCCCCGCTCCAGGTACCGCTCCAGCCACCCCACGTCGACGCCCCCCGCGGCCCACTCAGCATCGTCGACCATTCCCGACAGCATCGGAACGGTGGTCGTCACCCCGGTGATCCGGCACCGGGCCAGCGCGGCCCGCAGCCGCGCCAGCGCCTGGATCCGGTCGGCCCCCGTCACCACCAGCTTGGCCAGCAGGCTGTCGTACCGCGGCGGTACGGCCGAACCCCCCTGGATATGCGTGTCCACCCGGATGCCGGGCCCGGCCGGGAAGGTCACGCCGGTCACGGTGCCGGGGCTGGGCCGGAAGCCGGCCGCGGGGTCTTCGGCGTTGATCCGGCACTCGAACGCGTGGCCGTCGAAGCTCACGCTGGCCTGGGACAGCCCGAGCCCGCGGCCCTCCGCGATCGCGATCTGCTCCGCGACCAGGTCCAGGCCGGTGATCGCCTCGGTGACCGGATGCTCGACCTGGATGCGCGCGTTGAGCTCGAGAAACCAGAACGCCGCCCGCTGCCGGTCGACCAGGAACTCCACCGTCCCCAGGCCCTGGTACTTCAGGTGCAGGCCGAGCGCCACCGCCGCCACCCGCATGCTGACCCGCAGCGTCTCGCCGAGCAGCGGCGCCGGCGCCTCCTCGACCAGCTTCTGGTAACGCCGCTGCACCGAGCAGTCCCGGTCGCCGAGGTGGATCACGTTGTGGCCGTCGCCGAGCAACTGCACCTCGACGTGCCGGGCGGGGGAGACGTACCGCTCCAGGTAGACCCGCGGGTCGCCGAACGCCGCCTGCGCCTCGGCGCTGGCCACCGCGACGGCGTGCTCGAGGTCCGCGGCCTCCCGGACCACCCGCAGCCCCCGGCCGCCGCCCCCGCCGGCCGCCTTGACCAGCACCGGATACCCGATACGCCGGGCCAGTGCGCCGGCCTCGGCGGGCCCGCACGGCCCGCCGGGCAGCACCGGCAAGCCGGCCGCCACCGCATGCGTCCGGGCCGCCAGCTTGTCCCCGGCCGCCTCCAGCACCTCGGCGCCGGGCCCGATGAAGATGATCCCCGCCGCCTCACAGGCCCGCGCGAGCCGCGGGTTCTCGGCCAGGAACCCGTACCCGGGATGGATCGCGTCCGCCCCTGCCGCGACCGCCGCGTCGATGATGGCCGGCACGCTGAGGTAGGTGTCGGCCAGGCCCTGCCCACCGGGCCCGCCACCGGCCGGCCCGAGCCCGATCGTCCGGTCGGCCAGCCTGGCCGGGACCGAGTCCGCGTCCGCCGCCGACACCGCGAGCACGGTCTCGATGCCGAGCCGCTGGCAGGTACGGATGACCCGGACGGCGATCTCGCCGCGGTTGGCGATCAGCACCCGCCGGATGATGGACACTAATCCGCCCTGATCCGCAGCAGCGCGGCCCCGTGGGCGGCGAACTCGGCGTTGCCCAGGCAGATCTCGGCCACCGTGCCGTCCACACCCGCCGTCACCGAGTTCATCAGCTTCATGGTCTCCACGATCCCGACCACGGTGTCCGGGCCGACCCGGCTCCCCACCTCCACGAACGGCGCCGCCCCCGGCCGCGGCGCCCGGTAGAACGTCCCCGGCAACGGCGCCCGCACCGCCACCAGCTCCCCATCAGCCCCATCAGCCCCATCAGCATCCGAGTCCACCCGGCTCGATGGAACATCGGACCGGTTATAACCGGCTGGATGTTCCATCGAGCCGGTCCCGGGCGCGGCGGCAAGCCCCTCGGCAGCCCCCTGGGCAGCCCCCTCGGCAGGCCCCTCGGCAGGCCCCTCGGCAGGCCTCGCGAACGCGCTCGGCGCGGAACGGGACTCAACGGACTGCGTCCACCCGTCGGGCGTGCGCCGCAGGGTCAGCCGGAACCGGGGGGTCTGCAGGTCGAGTTCGTCGTACGGTAGCGAGTCGAGCAGCGCGAGGATTTCCGTGACGTCCTCATCGGTCAGGTCCATCACAGGGGCTTCTCCAGCCAGGCCAGGATGTGATCGCTGGCGCGGGGTTTCGGTGTGGCCACAGGGCCTGGCGAACGGGCCGCCCAGACCGTCTCCGGTCGGCTTTGCAGCAGCCGGATCCGGTCCGCCGGATCGCCGTGCATCGGCGGGCAGGCCGGGTCGTCGCCCAGCAGCGCCCACTCGATGTCCTGCGGCACGCCGTAGTGCTCCTCGACCCGGCGCCCGACGGACGACAGGGCCCGGGCCTCGTCGTCGGTGAGGCAGGGCCGCCCCCGCAAGCTGGCGGGCATGACGCAGGAGGTGATCCCCGGCTCGTTCGGCCCAAAAGAATGCAGCCTGAGCTTGGCCCCGACGCGCCGCCCGGTGATCTCGCCGGTCACCTTGCTGACCGTGAAGCGGTCCGGGGTGACCTCCCCGGCCACCAGGGCCGAGCCGAGGCCCCAGGTGCCCTCGATGGCCACCACCGAACGGTCGCCGGTGACCGGGCCGCGGGTGAACATCACCCCGGCCGCCCGCGGCCGGACCATGCGCTGGACGACGACCCCTATGGCCAGGCCGTCCTCGGGCAGCCCGAGGCGGCGCCGGTACGCGACCGACTCGTCGTTGTACAGGCTGGCCCAGCACCGGCGTACCGAGTCGAGCACCGCGGCCGTGCCGCGCACGGCCAGGTAGGTGTCCTGCAGCCCGGCGAAACTGGCCGCCGCCGAATCCTCCATGGTGGCGCTCGACCGCACCGCCACCGGCACGGCGGCCGCGCCGGAACCGGAAACGGAACCGGAAACGGAAACGGAACCGGAGCCGGTACCGGAACACAGCGACTCATGCGCCGCCGCGATCTGCGCCGTCACCTCCTCCGGCAACGGCCAGCACCTGATCCGCTCGCGCACCCCGGCCGCCACCCGCGCGATCCCCGCGGCGTCCGAAGCCCCAAGATCGGCCACCGAGCGCACCAGTGCCCCGGCCGGATCCACCGCCGCCATCGTCTGGCCGAACGCCTCGGCCAGCACCACATAGCCCGGCGGCACGGGCATCCCGGCGCGGATCAGCTCGCCCAGGCCGGCCGCCTTGCCGCCGACCGCCGAGGCCCCCGAGGCGGACGTCGCGCCCAGCCGGACCACCCAGGGATTCAATCGAGGACCTGGACGGTCCCGCGGTCACCGTCGACGCGGATCCGCTGGCCGGTGCGGATCCGCTTGGTCGCGTCGCCGGTGCCGACCACGGCCGGCAGGCCGTACTCCCGCGCGACGATCGCCGCGTGCGACATCGAGCCGCCGATGTCCGAGACCGCCGCCTTGATCTTGCCGAACACCGGCGCCCAGCTCGGCGCGGTCACCGGGCAGACCAGGATCTCCCCGTCGCGGATCTCGCCGATCTGGTTCACGTCCATCAGCACCCGGGCCGGCCCCTCGACCACCCCCGACGACGCGCCGAAGCCGCGTACCTCGTCCGACGACGGCGAAAGCCAGGCCTCGATCCGCTCCTGCGTCACCCCCCACAGCATGCGCACCGCGGGATCGTTCAAAGCCTCAGGCACCGGCCCCAGCGCGGGCGGCGGCGACCACTCCCGCAGAGCCGCCAGCATCCGCTTGCGCGAAGAAACGATCGGCTGCCAATGAGCACCGCCCAGCGGCGGCCCGCCCGCGGCCCAGGCCAGCATGACGTCCGACAGTGCCTGGTCGACCTCGGTGTGGTGCAGCTGGAACACGTCCTCGGCCTCGGCCAGCACCCCGAACCGGGCCAGCAGCGCCCCGAACTCGCGGATCTTGCCGAAGAACTGCGAGGTGAACCAGTGCTCGCAGTAGAACTTGTGGTCCTCCACGAACGGGAACACCCGGCGGCACAGCCCCAGCATCTGGTCGAACGCGGCCTGCTCCTCCGCTGAGGAAAGCAGTGAACGGTACGCGGAAGAAAGCCGCTCCCGCTCGGCCCGCAGCTCCTCGGTCGGCCGGACCCCCAAAGACCCGGACCGCACCTGGGCCACGTAGCGCGGCAGCGCGGTGAACGGGACGGTCAGGTCATCGGCCCAGCTGCGGTGGTGATGGTAGAAGCCGTCGCCGGTGGAGACGTTGAACCACGGCTCACGCGCCTCCTCGAAGGCCGCCAGCCACCGCTTGCCGCCCTCGCCCCGAGAAGCCAGAGCCGCCAGCACAAAACCAGGGGAGCAGCCCTCGGTGAACAGGTCGTCCACCCCGGCCTCGACGGCCAGCCGGGCCAGTCCCCGCAGCTCGTCGTCGGGCCGGTACATGATCACGTCGATGCCGGCCACCATCCGGGCCGCGGTCTGGTCGCTGATCTCCGGGAAGGCCTGCCTGCAGAACTGGAAGAACACCACGTAGGCCCCGTACCCGAGCATCAGCATCTCGGTGTGGTGGTGCCACATCTTGGAGAACAGGTCGATGCACTTGTGGAAGTTCTCCCGCAGGTAGTGGTTCTGCGCCACGCCGGTCGAGGAGAAGACCACCGACGCGTCCTCGAACTCCGGCAGCGAGGGCACCGTGATCGCCGAGATCTCGTCGATCAAGGAACGCATCCGGACTTTCCAGCCCTCGTAGAGCGAATCCCAGTTCTCGTAGTAGTAGCTGGCCCGCTCGCCGAAGATCGCGGCCCGTCGGCCGATCTCCGAGGGGTCGAGAACCGGGATGGCCGTGATGTAGACGCGCCCGTTGACGATCCGGTGCTCGATGCCGAGCGTGGTCGGGAAGACGAACACCCGGGCCGTGTTCGCCCCGATCGCGCTGTAGGGCACCTCGGCGGTGATCGTGTCGAAGGCCGGCATCGGCTCCGGGAAGTGCATCGAGTTGTAGAACCAGAAGCGCTGGTCGTCCTCGGGCTGGAAGCGCGTGAAATAGGGGTACATGGACCGCCAGTCCGCGGCCCCGGGCGCGTCCTCGATCTCCGACGGGAGCAGGAACCTATCCATGGCCGCCCTCCTCAGCTGGTCCGCACCGCCGACGCTGGCATAACGGCACAGCGCTGATCAATGGCGCAGCCAACCATTTCGGCCCGCCCGATCTTGGGTCATCCACCAAGGCCGGGAAAATGGAACACTAGACACGAGGGATCGGAGCGCAGCAGACATGGCCCGCAGCGGGAACCTGGCCGAATGGGAGCGCCGCCTGGCCGAGCAGCGCCGGGAAGAGGGGCGGCTGGCCCGCGAGCGCCGGCAACAAGAACGGGAGCGGGAGCGGGCCCGCCAGCAGGAGCACGAGGAGTCCGCGCAGCAGGACGCGGAGGAGCAGACCGCCGCGCTGGACGAGCAGGTCAAGACCCTCGATGAGGTGCTGACCAGCGTGCTGGACCTCCCGCCGATGACCTTCGACCGGCTCCTGGTCACCGCCGAGCTGCCCGGATTCGACCCCGGCCCGCTGGGCGTCGCGCAGCCCGGTCCGGACTGGAGCGACTTCGCGCCGCCCCGGCCGCGCGGCCTGCGCCGCCTCATCCCGGGGACCGCCCGCCGCCAGCGCGCGATCACGCAAGCGCGGGACCAGTTCGAGGCCGCGACCGCCGACCACGGCCGGCGCGAGGAAGAGCGACGCAAGGCGCTGGCCGTGGCCAAGGCCAAGTACCACGGGAAGGTCTCCGAGGAGCGGGCCCGGGCGGCGGCGCGGAACGCCTACGTGGCCCGCCGCCAGGCCGCGGTCGCCGCGTGTGACGCCGAGTCCGTGGCGTGGTTCGCCCGTTGCGTGCTCAAGGCGTCCCGCTATCCGGACGGGTTCCCCCGTGAGTACCAGGTGGCCTACGATCCGGCCCGCCGCACCGTCGCGGTCGAGTTCGAGCTGCCCCCGCAGCGTGTCGTGCCGCCGGTCCGCACCTACCGCTACGTCAAGGCGCGGGACGAGATCGAGCCGGTGCCGCGCCCGGACCACGAGATCAGGCAGCGTTACGAACGGCTCATCTCCGCCATCGCGCTGCGGACGCTGCACGAGATCTTCAGCGCCACCGCACCCGACGTGGTACAGGCGGTGTCGTTCACCGGGTACCTCAGGACCACCGACCGGGCCACCGGCCAGCCCGTCCGCCCGACCCTGCTCAGCGCGTCGGCCGGACGGCCCGCCTTCGAGGCCCTGGTGCTGGCCGCGGTGGACCCGGCCGCCTGCCTGGCCGCGCTGGGTTCGCCCGTGCCCGTCCGCACCCATTAAGAAGAACATTCAGCCGAACGGGCCGTGGTATCACCGCCTAGAACTCGGTCTCACGCTCCGCGCTCTCCAGCGCGTCCATCATCCGGCCCAGAGCTTCCAGATAGGCGCGGGATTGCTGGGCCAGCGGCGTCCAGTGGTCGGCCTCGAACTGGCGGGCCACCTCGTCCCGCCAGTGCTGGGCCGCCCCCTCCCAGGCGGCGCCGAGCAGGCGCAGCTGCTCCTCCCCGTCGCGGTCCGGCCGGGTGTTCATCGCGGGCGTCAGGACCCGCCGGCCTGGACCCGGCGAGCGGCCTCCAGGTGGGCGATGCTGGCCAGCAGCTGGCTCTCGGACCGGGGCACGCCGGACTCCAGGAGGTTCCGGAACACGCTCGCCACACCGCCGAACTCACCGGCCTGCACCTCGACCCGCTGCTGCCAGCGGCGGACGTGCTCCAGCCGCTCCCGGCTCTGCTCGACCGCCAGCGCGTACGCCGAGCAGTCCGCCCCGCCGCGGGACCGGCAGGCGTCGAGTTCGGCCTGGTCCTGCTCCAGCTGAGCCTGCCAGCGGCTGGCCTTGGCCGCCAGCGAGGCGCGGGTCATCTCGATCTCAGCCTCGCCGCGGTCGGCCGCCTCCCGGGCCGCGTACCGGAACCGGACCAGGGCCTCGTGGAACCCCTTGAGCGCGTCGATGTCGGCGTGGACCGGCCTCACGTTTGCTTGCCGCGGTCGGTCTCGGCCCGGCTCGTCCCCGCGCCCGCCCCGGTGCCCGCTCCCAGGCCCGTCTCGAGGTACTGGCGGAGCCGTTCGATCAGCGCGGCCAGGTGCGCCTCGTGGCCTTCGGTGGCCGACAGGTACACGCTGATGCCCGGGGTGACCTCATCGAGCGCCTCGCCGAACTGCCGGTACATGTCGTCCCGCCACACCTCGCCGAGCTCGCGCCAGTGACCGCGCATGGTGGCGAAGTTTTCCGCCAGGTCATGGTTGAACCGCATCAGGTGGGCCCTGAACTCGGTCAGCGCGTCAATATCGTTGATAACCCCGGACATGCCTGTTCTCCCGTTTATCCATTTCCAGGCCGGTGGCAGGTGCCTTCGAATTCGGCGGCAATCTCGTCGAGGCTCAGTTTCACGATGTCCGGATATCTCGCGACCCCGCCGGAGGCAATGTGCTCGATCCGGCTACTGTACGGTATGTCGGTCCCCTGCCCTCGCATGATCGCGTGGACGGACGCGGCCAGCGGCGCCAGGAACCGGTTGACCTCCCGGTTCCGGTCGGGAACGTCCTCGGGGACCTCGTGCACCACGGCCCGCAGCGCCTCGATGGCAGCCGCGATGGCCGCGGGCGGCATGGTGTTGCTGATGTCCTGGAGGGGCTCACGGTAGGCGGCCCACACCGCCTTACCCAGCTGGGTCTTCAGCTCCGCGGCGGTGCCGTCTTCCCCGGCGTCGGCCAGGACGCCGGCCAGCCGGCGCACCCCATCCCAGTCCCCGCGGTCCAGCAGGGCCCGGGCCAGCGCCATGGTACTGCCGACCACCTTGGCCCACAGCAGGCCGGCCTCGGCGTAGGCCCCGAGCAGCAGCGCCTGCCGGTCACCGCCGTCCTCCTCCGTCAC
>Ga0335073_10001827_pt1 | contig 28792 bp, 25 predicted proteins | sample Lox_Sample_22_FD_207093 | JGI IMG/M metagenome (GOLD analysis project Ga0335073, IMG submission 207093) | Soil microbial communities from Loxahatchee National Wildlife Refuge, Florida, United States - Lox_Sample_2.2 | ecosystem: Environmental > Terrestrial > Soil > Wetlands | place: USA... | reverse complement strand
GCGCGATGAAATGGACGAGGCGCGCAAGCCCCAGATCCTGCTTGGCGACGTCGAGATGGGCGGTCGCCGTGTCGCGCAGCCCGGGCGCAAGGCCGGCGTTGTTGGTCACGATCAGCGCCGCGCCCGCGACCGTCGCGGCGCTCAGCGTCACCAGCCAGGGGGTGGGCCGCGGCGGACCGTCGCGCCACAGGACCGCCGCGACGAGCCCGAGCGTGAATACGAGCTGCCAGGCGATCGGGTTGAAGAACCAGCCGCCGGCTTCCGGCCAGTTCGGCAGGTTGAGGCCGAAGACCCGGGCGGCGGCGTAGAGAGCGGCCGAGACGATGAGGGCGAAGAGCGGGTCGCGGCGCGCCATGGCGAGGGCGACCGGGGCCCACAGCATCAGAACCACGTAAAGCGGCAGGATGTTGAAATAACCCAGCTGATGGCTGAGCAGGGCGAGGCCGAGAAGCCCGTCGGCCGGCGAGCCGAAGACGAACGCGCGCCCATGCGCTTCGATCAGGTCGCTGACGCCGCTCATCCAGTAGGCGGCGCCGAAGACGGCGAGGGCGGCAAGCGTGAGCGCGATATGGACGCCATAGATCTTCAGCGCGCGCCCGAGGCAGCCGCCGGCAACCGGCTCGATCCCGTATTTGCGCGCTCTCGGCATGTAGATCAGGCCCACCGACAGGCCGGACAGGAAGACGAACGCCTCGGCGCTGTCCGAGAGGCCGAAGTTCCTCGGAGTGAGATGTTCCAGCGGGTTGCCGGGGATGTGATCGATCAAGATCACGATCAGCACAGCGCCCCGCCAGAAATCGATATCGCGGATGCGGTTCGGGTTCATGTTCAGGCGCTTCGCCGCAAGAACGGCGCCACTCCTTGACCGGTTCCATACGAGGAAGATTACGGCGGCCGTCGAGCGTTCGATTCGCCGGCGCCGGACTGCGAACTGATATAGCGATCCTGCGTCGCCCTCGCCAATCACGTTCGCGCAAGGCAAGCCTCGCTCACTGCGATTTAATCTCGAGGCTGCATGCGGCCGGAGCGCTCGGCGATTTTCGTCCGCCGCTCAGCCCGCTTCGATGAGGCGCGCCGCCTCGTCGCGTTCGAAGAGGTAGAGCAGGAGCCTCAACCCCCGGTTCTCGTCGCCGGCGAGCCGCTCGCTGCGCCTGAGCGCGCCTTGAGCCTCCTCGCGCGCCCGGGCGAGGAGGCCGGCGTGGACGTCGAGGCGGGCGAAGCGAAAGCCCGGCGCGCCGGCCTGCCGGGCGCCGAGCACGTCGCCTTCGCCCCGCAGCCGCAAGTCCTCCTCGGCGATGAGAAAGCCGTCCTCCGTCTCGCGCAGGGTCTCGAGCCGCGCCCGCGCCGCCTCGCCGAGCGGACCTTTATACACGAGCACGCAGGACGAACGGCCGGCGCCCCGGCCGACCCGGCCGCGCAACTGGTGCAATTGCGCGAGCCCAAATCGTTCGGCGTGCTCGACGATCATGATCGTCGCTTCGGGCACGTCGACGCCGACCTCGACCACCGTGGTCGCAACCAGGATGGTCGTCTGCCCGCGCTCGAACCGCTCCATCGCCGCGTCCCGCTCGGGACCGGCCATCTTGCCGTGCATCAGTCCGACCGCGCGGCCGAAGACGGCGCCGAGCGCTTCCGCGCGTTCCTCGGCCGCCGCAACGTCGGTGGTTTCGCTCTCCTCCACCAGCGGGCAGATCCAATAGGCGCGCGCGCCCGCGGCGGTCGCCTGCCCGAGGCGCGCAACCACCTCGCCCAACCGTTCGACCGGCATGACCCGGGTGTCGATCGGCTGGCGGCCCGGCGGCTTCTCGCGCAGGGCGGAGACATCCATGTCGCCGAAATAGGCGAGCACGAGCGAACGCGGGATCGGAGTCGCGGTCATCACCAGGAGATCGACGGCCGCGCCCTTGGAGGCGAGCGCCAGGCGCTGGCGGACGCCGAAACGATGCTGTTCGTCGACCACCGCAAGCCCGAGATCGGCGAACGCGACGCTCTCCTGGATGAGCGCGTGGGTGCCGACGGCAATGTCGATTTTCCCCTCCGCCAGCTCGGCGAGCGCGGCGCGGCGCGCCGGCGCGCGGTCGCGGCCGGTGATGAGCTTGATGCGTAAGCCGATCCGCTCGGCAAGCGGCGCCAGGCGCTCGTAGTGCTGGCGGGCGAGGATCTCGGTCGGCGCCATCATCGCCGCCTGCCGTCCCGCTTCGACCACGTCGGCCATCGCCATCAGCGCGACCACGGTCTTGCCCGACCCGACGTCGCCCTGCAGCAACCTCAGCATCCGCTTCTCGGCCTTGAGATCGGCGCGGATCTCGGCAATCGCCTGCTCTTGCGCTTTGGTCAGCGCAAACGGCAGCGCGGCCTCGAGGCGGCGCGAGAGAGCGCCCTCGCCGCGGTGGGCGCGGCCGGGAATGGCGCGCAGCCGCGCGCGCATGAGAAGGAGCGCGAGCTGGTTGGCGAGCAGTTCGTCATACGCCAGGCGGGTCGCCGCCGGCCCCGCGGGGTCGATGTCCTCGGGCCTCGCCGGCCGGTGCATCGCCCCGAGCGCCTCGGCGAAGGATGGAAGCTTGAGCCGGCTCAGGGTCTCCTCGGCGATCCATTCCGGTAGCCGCGGCAGGCGCTTGAGCGCCGTCTCGGCGGCGCGGGCGACGGTGCGCGGATAGAGGCCCTCGGTCAGGCCATAGACCGGCTCGACCGCGGGCAGGCGGGCGAGCTCCTCGGCGTCCATCACCCGGTCGGGATGGACGATCTGGCGCCGGCCGTCCCAGAGCTCGAGCTTGCCCGAGATCCAGCGCCTGGCGCCGATCGGCAGCTTCGAGCGCACCCATTCGTGGTTGGCGAGGAAGAAGACGAGCTCGACGTCGCCGGTGTCGTCCTCGACCAGCACTTTGAACGGGGCCCGCGAGCGCGCGCGTCCCGGGTCGCGATGCTCGGTCACAACGGCCTCGATGGTCACGATCGTGTCGGGAACCGCGTCGCGGATCTTCGGCCGCGCGCGCCGGTCGACGGTCGCCTTGGGCAGATGGAAGAGGACATCGACCACCCGCGATCCTTGGGATTTATCGAGCAGGCGGTCGAACAGTTTGGCGTTCTTCGGCCCGATCCCGGGCAGCGAGCCGGCGGGCGCGAACAGGGGATCGAGCAGGGACGGACGCACGCGCGCCCTCTAGCCCCGCCGGTCCGACGCGGCAAGCGCCGCCCCTATCGGTCGGCCGGCGAGCCGGTCGAGGAGTTCAGGCCGGAATGACGTGGAAACCCGCGCGGGGAAAATGGACGACGACCTCCCCGACCCGATCGTCGACGCGGCGGATCGCGATGTGCTGCGCCGAGAGGGATACGATCTCGCCGCCGACCTCGACTTTCCCGTAATCGTCGGGCACGACAATCACCCTGTCGCCGACCTTCCGGCCGTTCGGATCGTCGGGATCGTCCCTGGCGACCGTCTCCGGGCTTGCCTTCGCCGCGACCGCGAGGGCCTCTTCGGCGGACATTTCCTCGCGCCGCCCGTGTCCGACCGCCCGCATGCGACTTTCCCACGCCGCGACGCGCGCAAGGCCGGCGAAAATCTTCTCGAGTCCGGCGACGGCCCGGTCCTCGGCCGCGACGAGGCTCGAGCGCGCGTACCAGACGTTCATGTAGGCGCTGACGTCGGCGAGGCTGAAATCGCCGAGGAGCCATGTCCGCTCGTCGCCGAGCTCAGCCTCGATCCATGCGAGATAGGCGCGAACCTGGTCGCGCATCTGCGGAACGGCGGCGCGCATTTTCGCGACATCGAACCTCGCTCCGCGCAATTCGCTGCGGTCATCGATGAACGCCTGTGGAACCTTGTGGCCGAGGGCGCCGAAGACGAGGTTGACCGTGCTCTGAAAAAACGGGCGATCGGTCCAGAAGCCGAGCGCCCATGGGAGGCCGGCCGCGCCCGAGGGAAAGAGGCTCGGCGACGGAAACCCGCGTTCGAGCTCGCGGATGATGATCTGGGTGTCGCAGAAAATATCCGCGCCGATCTGCATCACCGGCGTGCGGCGGTAGCCGCCGGTCAGCGGCATCAGATCGGGCTTGGGCATGATCCGCGGAACGCGCACCGACGCCCAGGAAATTCCCTTGAAGCCGAAGATCGTCCGGATCTTCTCCGAGAACGGGGACTCTTCGAAATGGTGGAGAATGACGGGATGCGGCATGACGCGATCAAAAGCTCAAATATCCGATGACCGCGCCGCCGATCGGTTAGGGCCGCCTGAAGCCGCCGTGATACGCGCCGCGGTGGAAACCGCCATGGTAAGCGCCGTGGCCATAACCGCCCCGATAGTAGCCGGCGCGGCGATAGACGCCGCCGCGATAAAGCCCGCCATGATAAACTCCGCCCCCGTAATAGGCGGTGCGGTACCCGCCGTAATAGCCGCCGCCCCACCCGTAGCCGCCGCCATAATAACCGCCGCCGTAGTACGGCGCGCCGTAGTAGCCGCCGGCGTAGAACGGCGCGACGTAACCGGCCGACGGATACACCGTCGTCGGCTCGCAACCCGCGAGCGAGACGGCAAGCCCCGCGACGGCCGCGCTGAGAAGAATCCGACTGCGAACCATGGCGCTCTGTTCTCCCTGCCTGAGCCGCCCCGGCCCGCGTTCCGCTGCGACGGAGATTAGACGCTTCGCCTCTCGCCGTCGAATGCTTGCCCGAAACGGCCGAAGAAACCTTACGCTTTGGTGAACGATAACGCGCAGGCGCGCGGTCCGTTGCGCGTGCCTGAGCCGCTGTTCGCATCGAAGTGGACGTTGGCGGTGTAGCGGAATGGCGTCCCCGGGCGTTTGTGGTAGAGCGCCATCTCCTCGGGCCCCGTCCTCCCGACCAGCGTCAGCAGCGCCTGGCCGTCGGGGCGGATCCGCCCGCTCAAATTCCCCATCGCTGAGTTCGTCGACGACTGGTAGTGGCCAGCGAGCACGCCGCCGGAGACCTGGGCTGAAAACCGCCAGTTGTAGCCTCGGACGTCGCCGACGTCGGGACAGTCGACTTCCACATTCCACATTCCGTCGAATGGTCCGGCGGCCGCCGCCAGGCCGCGCCCGGCCGGCGCGAGCGACAGCACAAGGCCGAGCGCCGCCGCCGTCGTGATCATCGCCGTTTTCCCCACCGCGAGATTCTGCATCTCCAGGCCTCCTCGTGGTGCCGCCGCTGCGCCGATGCTATGCCGAAGCCGAGCCAATCGCCAGCGCTTAAGCCGTGCAGCTCATGGGGAACTCATGTCGCTTCTCGATCGCATCAACGCAAACCCGCTGCCGTTCGCCAAGCTGCTCGGGATCGAGTTCATCAGCGTGGAAGAGGACGCGCTCTCGGCGCGGATGACGATCCGGCCGGATCTGTGCACGCTCGGCGACATCGGCCACGGCGGGGCCATCATGAGCTTCGCCGACACGCTCGGCGCCGCCGCGGCCTTCGTCAGTCTGCCCCCGGACGCGAAGGGAACGACAACGGTCGAGAGCAAGACCAATTTCGTCGCTTCCGCCCCCGCCGGCGCGACCGTCATCGGCCGCACCTCCCTCGTCCATCGCGGCAAGCGAACCTCGATCTGGCAAACGCTGGTGGCGACCGAGGAAGGCAAGCTCGTCGCGATGACAGTGCAGACCCAGATGAGCTTGTGAGCTTGGGGCTAAACAATCTCTTGCGAGAATCAGAAATTAGCGCTATGGTTTTCCCTCTCGCCGGATCGAGCCCCCATCTTGTGGGGCGGCCTTGCGGGCAAGAAGAGAGTTGACGGAGAATCTTTGCCGGGAGTCGGCATAACCTGTTGAAAAATCACGATTCACGGAAGAAGATTTGATTTGGTTTTTGTTGCGCCGGCCTTGGGTTTCGTTGCGGCCGGCTTGGATTTTCGCGCCCCGGCCTTGACAACACCGAAACAATCAGTATAATATGCCTGCTCTTCCGGAGGCGGCCTGGGCCAGCGCGAGGAACCCGGACGTCTCGACCTCTTCCGCCCGCATGGTTGGGTCCAGCCCGGCGGCCGCCAGCAGCGCGGCGACGTCGACGCCGCGGGAGGCGGCAAACGCCTTGAGCGACTGGCGCAGCATCTTGCGCCGCTGGCCGAACGCGGCCTGCGTCAGGCCTGAGAGCATCGCCGGGTCGCACGGTTCGGGCTTGAGCCGCGGGATCAGCTCGACGAGGCTCGACGTCACCTTCGGCGCCGGAATGAAGGCTGAGGGTGCGACGTCGAACAGGATCCGGGCCTCCGTCCGCCATCCGGCGAGGACCGCGAGGCGGCCGTAGTCGGCGCGGTTCGTGGGGGTCGCGACGATGCGGCGAGCGACTTCGCGTTGGAACATGAGCGTGAGCTTGTCGTAGAACGGCGGCCACGGGCTCGCCTCGAGCCAGCCCGTGAGCAGCGCGGTCCCGATGTTATAGGGCAGGTTGGCGGCGATCCTGAGGGATGCGCCGCCGGCCTTCTCGACGAGCCGCGCCGGCGGGACGCTGAGCGCGTCGCCCTCGATGACTTCGAGCTGGCCCGGCCAGCGCGCGCCGATTTCGGCAAGCGCCCCGAGGGCGCGCTTATCGCGCTCGATCGCAATCACCTTGCTGGCTCCCTCCGAGAGGAGCGCGCGGGTGAGGCCGCCCGGACCGGGCCCGACCTCGACCACGGCGACGCCTTCGAGCGGCCCGGCGGCGCGGGCGATCCGCCGCGTCAGATTGAGGTCGAACAGGAAGTTCTGGCCGAGCGCCTTTCGGGCCTTAAGGCCGTGCGCGGCGACGACCTCGCGCAAGGGCGGGAGCCCGTCAGAGGCCAGGCTCATCTCGTCAATTGGTCCGCGAGCCTCACCGCGGCGATCAGGCTCGCCGGATTGGCCAGGCCCTTCCCGGCGATGTCGAACGCCGTGCCGTGGTCCGGCGAGGTGCGGACGAACGGCAGGCCGAGGGTGACGTTGACCCCCTCGTCGAAGGCAAGCGTCTTGGCCGGGATGAGGCCCTGGTCGTGATACATGGCGAGCGCGACGTCGTAGCCGGCCCGCGCCCTCTCATGGAACATCGTGTCGGCCGGGAGGGGTCCGACGATATTGATTCCCTCGGCCCGCAGCGCCACGATCGCCGGCGCGATGATCGTGATTTCCTCGCGCCCCATCGCCCCGCCCTCGCCCGCATGCGGATTGAGGCCGGCGACGGCCAGACGCGGCCTCTCGATGCCGAACCGCGCCCGCAGGTCGCGGTCGACCACCCGCGCCGTCCTGACGATGAGTTCAGCCGTCAGCGCTTGGGCCGCCTCGGCGAGGGGCAAGTGGATCGTCACTGGCACGACCTTGAGGGCCTCCGACCAGATCATCATCACCGGAAAGGCCGGCGCGCCCCAGGCCTTGGCGAGTTCGCCGAGATATTCGGTGTGCCCGGGGAATTGGAACCCGGCTTCGTAGAGCACGGCCTTGGCGATCGGGTTGGTCACGACAGCGCGCGCGGCCCCCTGACGGACAGCCTCGACCGCCCGGGCGATCGATTCGATCGTCGCCGCCGCGTTGGCGGCGCTGGGGCGGCCGGGATTGTCTGCGACTGCGCTTTCCAGCGGGACCACCGGAAGACCCTTCGAGAACGCCGCCGCGGCCCCAGCGGCGTCGGTTTCGATAACGGGCGCCGCGAATTTCAAGCGCCTCGCGGCTGCATTCATGAGGGCGGGCGCGGCGAGGACGAAGAACGGCGCGCTCGGGTTCCGGTCGCGCCAAGTTGCGAGCGCCAGTTCCGGCCCGATCCCGGCCGGGTCGCCCATCGTCATCGCAAGCGGCGGCCGTTCGCCGGTCATGATCGGGGCTCCAGGGGCGGCTTGGCCGAGGACGATGGGACGATCAGAGGCCGACGTTCGATTTGACGTCGCCGAGCGTGCGCAACACGATCTCGAACATCAGCGTCTGATTGCGCGTCGCCGGATTATAGATGACCGGACCGCCCGGAAATTCGCTGTAGACGGCCGGCTGGCTGACGTTGGACGAATACCTGATGTTCACCGTCGTGCACTCGTCCTTGTAGCCGAACCCGACCGAATAGCCGACAGGATAGAGGATCGGGGTCGTCTGGCCGAGGGTGTCGTAATAGTGGCGCGACATATCGAGCACGAGCGAACCGTCGACCGACCAGCGATCCAGGAACTTATAGCCGAGACTCCCGCTCAGGCCCTCGCGCGGGTACTCGAGGCCCAGCGCCGGCTGGGCGGCGTAGAGCGCATAATCGACGGTGCCGCTGACCCCGGCGTATTCCGCCTTGGCGATCCCGTCGAAGCGGGCGAGCTGAAGCGTCGAGCTGTCGAACTGCTGCTTGCTCATCAGCGAAATCGGATTCGAGGTCGGCTGCAGCGTTTCGCCGAACACGAAGTTGGAGAACGTCTTGTCCAGGCCGGAATCGAGGCCGGTGTTGGCGGGATCGTAGAGGGTGTAGGAATTCTGCCCTGCAACCTGGATCGATTCCCCGCCGACGAAATTCGCATGGCCGCCGTTGGCGAAGTCGGCGGTATATTGCATCCCGTAGTTGAGCCGCGTCCCGCCTTCGACCCGGTCATAGCCGGAGAACTTGTCCCAGGCGAACAGGTTGGTGTCGTCGAAAACGAGGCTCTGCGAATCCTCGTCCGGCTGGATCCTGGGGATGACCTCGCTCGGCCGGGCGATGAACTGGGCGATCGGCGTGATCGTCTGGGTGCCCCACGACGAAGTCGAGACGAAGGGATACCGGTATTCGAGCCCGGCGCCGGCCATGTAACGGGCGAAGGCGCCTTGATCCGAGCCCGAGAAGAATGCGGCTTGGCTTGAATTGGCGACGGTGCTCACGCCGACTGCGCTCGCATACGTGATCGATCCAGTTTCGTTGAGCTCGGTCGCCTCGCCGTCGAGGCGGCCGAACAGGAACGGCTTCCACACCTCGCCGACGGGATCGATGTAGGAGCGTTGCCAGGAGAGCTGTCCGGTGGCGCGCGTGTAGTCGCCGGCAATGCCGCGCAACAGGCACTTGCCCGGAAAGTACGTATTCACGAAGGTCGAGCCGACCTGCGTCTCGCAGACATTGTAGAGGTGATAGGCGTTGTCAAAGGTCTGCAGGCCGGTCGATTGGAACGCCGCATTGGTCTGGTTGATGTTCGCGACGTTTGAATCGATCGTCAGCTCCCCGCCGATCCCGTAGGTGCGGTCGGCCGGAACGTTGATAACGCGATTGAAGTCGAACACCGGCGCGGCCGCGGTCGGAAGCGTGCGATTGTCGTCGCTCGCGGTCGTCCCTTCGAAATGATAGGCGCTGAGGTCGAAATAGGCTTGGTCCGACTGACCGCGCAGATAGATCGACGAGATCACGTCCTGGAAGTAGAAATTGTCGAAGTCGATGCCCTGAAGCCGGTAATCGTTGAGAAAGAATTTGTCGCTCATCCAGGTGCCGTTCCAGCCGAACTGCCACATGGGGTTGAGCAGAAAATTGCCGTTAGTTTCGATCGACCCGCGTTCCCGATAGCCGCCCGCGCCGTAGGGATAGGTGGAGAATGCGTCGGGCTGCTCCTGGTCGATCCCGGTCGCGCGAATATTGTAGATCCCGTTCTCCGTCCGCTGGCGCCAGTCGATGTCGCCGAGCAGGCCCTGTCTCGACAGGTAGGTTGGAGTGAGCATCACGTCGTAGTTCGGCGCGAGATTGATGAAATACGGCATGCTGAAGCCGTAGCCAAGACTGGTCCCCGAAACGATCGAAGGCGCCATAAGGCCGGTCTGCTTGTTGACGGTCGCGTCAGGCGAAGAAAAATAGGGCATCCAGAAAACGGGAAACCCCCAGAACATCAGCTGGGCGTTCTCATAGTAGATCGTGTGGGTCACCTGGTTTTCGATGATCTTGGTCGCGCGCACCTGCCAGAACGGCGGCCAGTCCGGATGGGCCTTGCACGGTTCGCAGGCGGTATAGGCGCCGTTCTGCAGCACCGTTATGCCGCCCTCCGACCGCTCGACGCGCGGCGAAGTGAAGCGCGTCTTGTCGCTGGTCAGAACCTGGACGCTGTCAATGAAACCGTCGCGAAAATCGTCGCTGAGTTCGAACCGGCTGCCGTACATGACGTCGCCGTGTTCGTCCGTCATCTTTGCGTGGCCCTCGGCGTAGACCCGCTTGGTCGCCCGCTCATAGATGACCTTATCGGCCTGAAGCACGCGGCCCTGGTAGAAGAGCTGAACCGAGCCGGCGGCCGTGACCGTGTTCTTGTCTTTGTCGTAGATGAGTTCGTCGGCGTCGATGACGAGCTTGTCCTGCGGCTTGGCCTGGGTCGCGCCGGCGGTCGTCGATGGCTTTGCCTGCGTCGCGCTCGCGGTTGTCGGCTGGGTCTGAGCCGCCGCGGGACCTGGGCTCAAATCGGCCAATGCCGCGAGCGCAGCGACGGCGAGCGCCACGAGGCCCGCCCGTGCTCCCCGCTCCCGGCCGGGAATGCGCTTAAAGGAAAAGCTGACGGCCAGGCCCATCAACCATCCTCTTGTTGCAGCAGCACATACACGCCAAACAAGCAACCGATGATTCCAGGCGCCCACCCGGCGACGGTCGCGCTAAGAAAGCCCGCGCCGCCGAGATCGCTGACCACTTTGGACGCCACATAAAGCACGAACCCCGCGATGACGCCACCCGAAACCATATACTCGATCCCACCCATACGGAAAAATCTTAACGAAAAGCAGGCGGCGACCAGCACCATCGACGCCAGCGTCAGCGGGCGCGCCAAAAGCTCCTGATACTTCAGCTCATAAGCCGTCGGATCGAGCCCGGCGCGGGCAGTCTGGGCGGCGAGGGCGGGCAGGCGCCAGAACGACACGGTCTCGGGAGGCACAAACGCCTGGGCTACCTCCGTCCGGTCGAGATTTGTCGCCAGGAGGTAGGTTGAGACCGGCAGGGCCTCGAAGCCCGGCGCAACCACCACGGCGTCGTGCAATGTCCAGTAGCCTTCGCGCAATTCGCCGGAGCCGGCCTCAAGGCGCTCGAGGAAATTCCCCTTGTCGTCGAAGTTGAACACGTGGAGCCCGCGAAACTCCACGCCGTCCCCGCTCCTGGCGTCGGCGCGGATGACCGCCTGACCGTCAACGCTTTTCTGCCGGATCCACATTCCCGCCGAGCCGAGAGCGGGGCCGCCGAAGACGCTTGACTCGATGCTGTCCGCCCTTTCTTTCATCCATGTCGATGCTGGGTTATAGGCGACGACCGACAGGATCCCGATGGCGACGATGACCCCGATTGGGGGAATCAAAATCTGCCAGACTGACACGCCCGCAGCCCGAGCGACCACCAGCTCCATCTTCCGCGACAAATTGAGGAATGCAATCATTGAGCCGAACAGAACCGCAAACGGCAAGGCCTGCTCGGCGAATGTCGGCGTTCTCAGGAACGACAGACCGGCCATCATGATGCCGGTCGCCCGCTGCGAGTCGCCGGAGCGGCGCAGCAGTTCAACCAAATCGACAGCGTAGATAAGGACGAAGACCAGCATGAACGCGGCGATGACCGTCCGCGCAAAGCGTTGGGCGAGGTAGAACGAAAGCGTCGGGCCGATCAAGCCGGGCTCCTTACCGCCCGCGGTGCCCGAGCCGCCATCAATCGCCGCAAGATCAGCGCCAGCGCTCCCAGGCAGGCGGCGACCGGGACCAGCCAGACGAATATGGCGGCGGTCGGATCGGCGACCGAGAGGGTTGTCGCCGCGATCCCGAACATCCGGAGGGTGAAGAACGCGAGAACCGCGCCGGCGATCGCAAGGCCGCGCCCCTGCCGGGTAGTTCGCGCCTCCCCGAGCGCCGCGAAAGCGATGAGGCCGGCGACCAACGCGTAGAGCGGGCTTGCGAGGCGATCGAGCAGTTCACTCCTGATGTGGCCGAGCAGCGCCGGATCCGCGCGGTCGTGCGAACTGGGCGACATCAATTGCGCGGTCGAGCGTTCGCGCGGCCTTTTGATCGCGCCACTGACCTCGTGCATGAATTGCGAGAGGTCGATCGTATAGTCGTCGAAGGTCACCATCGCCGAATCGCCAGCCGATTGCGGCCGCAAGAGTACGCCTTTGGACAGCTGGAGATAGCTCGTCCCATCGCGATCGACCGTCTTTCCCGCCTCGGCGATATATGTCGTCACTTTGGCCGGGTCGCGCATGTCCTGCATGAACACCCCTTGAAGCGCCCCGTCAGGCGTCCGGTCGCGAAAATGAAACACGAATCCGGACTCAAGCTGGGAGAAAGCGCCGGGACGGGCGAAATTGGCGATGAAATCTGCGTGAACGAACGTCGTCAGGGTTTCGATGGCGCCAAAACTCCAGGGGAGAACCTGGATGTAGAGCGCCGCGACGACCGCGAATACGATCCCGGAAAGCAGCGCCATCGGGCGCAGCAGCCGAAGAGGCGAGACGCCGGAAGCCGCCATCACGACCAGCTCGCTGTCGCCGTTGAGCTTGTTGAGGGTGTAGAGGATCCCGGCAAACAGCGCGACCGGCGCGATGATGGCGACAAGGGCGGGCAGCGTCAGTCCCGTCATCATCAGGAAGATCAGAATCGTCTGGCCTTTGGTGGTGATCAGGTCGATCTGCCGCAGCGCCTGGGTGACCCAGACGACGCCGGTCAGGACAGCGAGCCCCCAGACGCACGCCGTGGTCGCCGTCCTGAAGAGATACCGTTCGATTTGGATCATCGCGGTCGCGTCGTCTCACGGGAGAAGGGGCGCGTCAGCGCATGCCCCGGCAGCGCCTAACCGGTGCGCGCGGTCCTGGCAAGGCGACTTGCTCCTGACGCTCGGCCCGGGATCCTAACTGGCTGAAAGGTGCCGCTCAATCGCGGCGGCTTATTGACGACGGCCGTAAACCCCCTGATATGTCGCCCGCCGCCCGCGTCGTGAGCCCGGTCGGCCCTAAGTCATGAAATCGGGACCAGGGAAGCGCGTTCGTCATGAGCGGAGTCGTCAAGGTCGCCTTTGGGTCTCTGTCCGCGCCCAAAGGCAGCGCGCTCGTCGTGTTCGTCGGGGCCGAGATGAAGCCCGCCCCAATCGTGACCGCCCAGTTCGGCGATCTCGAGCCGTTGATCCGGGCCGCGGCCAAGGCGTCCAACTTTCGCGGCGCCCAGCGCACCGCGCTTGACATCCTCGCGCCGGCCGCCCTCGACGCTTCGCGACTGCTAGTTGTCGGCGTCGCTCCTGGCAAGGACAACGCGCCGGTCGACTTCGTCACGCTCGGCGGCTTCACGTTCGGCAAGGTGACCGGCGCGAAGCGGGTCGAAGTCGCGTTTGAGGCCCCGGCCGGAACCTGGGACGGCCCCGCGGCTGCCGACTTCGCTCTCGGCCTTCGGCTGCGCGGCTACCGGTTCGACAAGTACAAGACGCGCAAGAAGGAAGGAGAGAACGACAGCCCCGACGCGCCGGATTTCGTGATCGGCTCGAGCCACGCGGTAGCCGCGCGGGTGGCCGCGCAAGACCGCTTCGCCGTCGCCGAAGGCGTCGAATGGGCGCGCAACCTGGTCAACGAGCCGCCGAACGTCCTTTTTCCGGTCGAGTTCGCCGATCGGGTCAAATCCTTGGAGAAGCTCGGCGTCGAGGTGGAGACGCTCGACGAGAAGGCGATGGGCAAGCTCGGGATGAACGCTCTTCTCGCGGTAGGCCGAGGATCGGCGCGCGAGAGCCGTCTCGTCGCCATGCGGTGGAACGGGGCGCGATCAAAACGGACCAAACCGATCGCCGTCGTAGGCAAGGGCGTGTGTTTCGATTCCGGCGGCATCTCAATTAAGCCCTCAGCCGGCATGGAGGACATGAAAGGCGACATGGGCGGCGCCGCTTGCGTCGTCGGACTCTTGCACGCGCTCGCCGCGCGCAAGGCGAAAGTCAACGTGGTCGGCGTCGTTGGCCTGGTCGAGAACATGCCCGACGGCGACGCGATCCGGCCCGGCGACATCATCACCTCGATGTCCGGGCAGACGATCGAGATCGTCAATACCGACGCAGAGGGACGGCTTGTCCTGGCCGATGCGCTTTGGTACGCGCAGCAGACCTATTCCCCCCGCGCGATCATCGACCTCGCGACGCTGACCGGCGCCATCATGGTCGCGCTCGGGCATGAAGTGGCGGGGCTCTTCGCTAATAACGACGAATTGGCCCAGCGCCTTGTCGGGGCAGGCGAGGCGTCGGGCGAAAAGGTCTGGCGCATGCCGCTCGGGGCGGCTTACGACAAGCTGATCGATTCGAAATTCGCCGACATGAAGAACACCGGCGGCCGCAGCGGCGGATCTATCACGGCCGCGCAATTCCTGCAGCGATTCGTCAAGGAGACGCCATGGGCGCATATCGACGTCGCGGGCACGGCGATGGCTTCGCCGCCTTCAGACATCAATCAGTCGTGGGGCTCGGGCTGGGGTGTGCGGCTTCTCAATCGTCTTATGGCAGACTCCTACGAGGATTAGGCTCTCGTTGACCATTTGATTCGAGAATCGGCGCAGAGGGCGTCAGGATGCGGTTAGGGTCGACGATCTTCGCGCTTGCCGCCGCCGCCTGGAGCGGGTCGGGCGAGCGCGCTTGGGCGCTCGCCGGATGCGACGCTTTTTCCGCCGCCCTGCGCGCCGAGGCGAGCGACATGCAGGTCGAGTTCGGACGCGCAATTGTCGTCTCCCGGACGCGCTCCGACTCTAACGTGTTCGACGTCACGACAAAGGTCGATGTCGACGCGACCCTGAGTTGCCGCGGCGACGAATTCCTCCGCTTCGAGGCGCGCATCGGCGAGCCGGCGAACGCCCGCACGAACACGAATTTCGAGCGCTTTCAAACGGCGGCGCTGAAGGCGGCGTTGGGTTGGGATCCGGGCAAGAGCCGCGGCGTCCTGCGCGCCATGACCGCGGATGCGCACGAATATCTGACCGCCTCGCGCGAGCGGGGCGACGTCTATGTCGCCGGAAAGACCGAAGAGCACGAGCCCGGCGGTGTGAGCCTTGGGGTCATGGCGACCGGCTCCGACCGCACCTTCGTCATCGTCGGCCCGGCTGGCGAGTGAGCGAGGTTCGCTTTCATCATCTCGAGCGGCGGCGCGTCGATGAGGCGCTGCCCCGCCTTATCGAACGCGCGCTGGAGGAGGGCCAGCGCGTGCTCGTCCGCGCCCCGTCCGAAGACATGGCCGCAGCGCTCAACGAGCGATTGTGGACCTATGACGACGCGAGTTTCCTCCCGCACGGAGCGGCTGGCGACGGCGATCCGACGACCCAGCCGATCTTTCTGACCAGCGAAGTCGCAAACCCCAACGGCGCGACGATGCTGGTCAGGCTCTCCGGCGCCGAGGTCGCTGAGGGCGCCGAGGCGTTCGATCGTATTCTTCTGTTGTTCGACGGACGCGACGAGGCGTCGCTCGCCCATGCCCGGGCCGAATGGCGGCGGCTCAAGGACGGGGGCCACGCGATCAGCTATTGGCGCGAGAGCGACGAGGGCGGGTGGGAACGGGCGCGCTGACCAGAAGGCCCTCCAACCAGTCTCGGCGCGATAGGCTGGCGGACGCAAAAAGCGACGCCGCGGCTTCCGCCCGGCGTCGCTGATCTTACTTGTTCCGTCAGGAAACGGCGGCGCGCTTTCCCTCCCAGTCGGCGCGCCGCCGCCCGTCCCGTCAGGCGCAATGCGGGTCACGCCTTAGGGAACGGGACCGCCACATATCGGTCGCCTTCGGCGGTCTGGATCCGCATCAGCACCGACTTCTTGCCCTGGTTCCGAGCGTTCGCGACCTCCGACTTCACATCCTCTGGCGTCGCAACCGGCTTGCCGCCGACGTCGAGGATGATCTGCCCCGCAGCGAGACCCTGCTCGGCGGCCGAGCCGTTCGGGTCGACGCCGGCAATGGCGACGCCCTTGTCTGCGACGGCTCCGGCGACGTCCTTGGCTGGCGCGAGCTGGATGCCGAGCGCCGGCGTTGCGCGGTCATTCGTCCCGGAGGTCTCGGCGGAGGCGGTCTTTTCGTCCTTCTGGGGAGCGAGCGTCGCCTCGGCGGTCTTTTCGGCGCCGTCGCGGATGTACGTCAATTCCACCTTCGCGCCGGGCTTGAGTCCGCCGACCTGGATGGTCAAATCCGACGCGGTCGCGACGTTCTTTCCGTCCAGTTTGGTGATGACGTCGCCGTACTTGAGGCCTGCCTCTGCAGCCGGGGTTCCCGGCATCACCTTGTCGACGAGCGCGCCGGCGGAGGACTTAAGGCCCATATTCTCCGCGATGTCCTGGGTGACCGGCTGGATCTCGACGCCGAGATAGCCGCGCGCGATCGTGCCGCCGTGCTCGAGCGCCGTCGCGACGGTGCTCACGGTCGAGGCGGGAATGTCGAACCCGATGCCGACGCTGCCGCCAGACGGCGAATAGATGGCGGTGTTCATGCCGACCACTTCGCCCTGCATATTGAACGTGGGTCCGCCGGAATTGCCCCGGTTGATGGGCGCGTCGATCTGGATGAAGCGGTCATAGGGACCGTCGCCGATGTCGCGGCCCTCGGCCGAAACAATGCCCGCGGTCACGGTGCCGCCGAGGCCATAAGGATTGCCTATCGCCACGACCCAGTCGCCGATTCGCGGCGTCTCCTTGGCGAAGGTGACGAACGGATAGTCGCCCGGCTCGTCGACCTTAATAACCGCCACGTCGGTCTTGGGATCCGTGCCGACGACCTTGGCGTCGAGCGTCTTGCCGTTATCCATCGTGACGGTGACGGTCTTGGCGTTCTGGACCACGTGATTGTTGGTGACGATGTAGCCGTCGGAGGAGATGAAGAAGCCGGAGCCTTCGCCCATCATCATTGGCTGGCGGGCCTGCGGCGCGCCATTCATGCCGCCCATTCCGCCGAACCGCTTGAGGAACTGCTGGATTTCGGGCGGCAGGTTGTCCATTTGCCCCGACAGGTCCTCGCCGGTCGATGTGGCGTTGGCGATCTTGACCTTGACCGAAACGACGGCCGGCTTCACGCGGGCGATCAGATTCGCGAACGAAGGTACGCCCTGCGTCGCGCCCTGGGCATCGGCGGCGGTCGCCGTGACGTTCGCCGCATGGGCCGGGTGGGAAGCGGTCAGGGCGCCGTCGGCGAAGGCGCCCGCCGCGGCAAGCGCCGCGACCGCGACCGAGGCGAGGATCGTTTTGCGCGCGGGGGAATTGGCGAAGCGGGAGTTAAGCATGGGAGGCCTCCAAATGGTTTCTGTGACCGCGTTGAGCGGACGATCGGCCGAACCATGCCCCTTTCCGTCTAACCGGATTTTGGCCGGGGCATTAAGGTTTCTCAAGGAAACCGGGATGTTAAGAATTGTTAAGGGAATGGAAGGGTGCGGGTCACGCCAATCCCGCTTGCGAAGGCGCAGGCCGCCTGAACTCCCCCTTCAAAGCCGAATAAAGCGCCCCGAAACGCTCGCGTTGCTTCATGAATCGATCGGCGAGCTTCGGGTCGGGTGCGGTCACATCGGCGATTTCCGGCGTCCGGCAGACGACTTCGGGCGGCTCTCCGGTCGCCGCCATGCGCGCGAGACGCGCGGCGCCGAGGGCGGGGCCGGTTTCGCCGCCCCTCATGCGAACGACGGAAAAGCCGGTCGCGGCGGCGATCATCCGAGTCCATAACGCGCTCTTCGCGCCGCCGCCGATAAGCCCGACGCTTTCGATCGAGGCGCCCGCCGCGGCGAGACAATCGCGTGCGTCGGCAAGCGTCAGCGCGACCCCCTCCATCACCGCGCGCGCGACGTCGGCGCGCGAGGTCGTCTCGCTCAGGCCGAACAGCACGCCCCGCGCGTAAGGATCGTCGAGCGGCGTGCGCTCGCCGGAGAGATAGGGAAGGAAGAGAAGCGCCCCCGGCCCATGATAATCGGCCGCCGCCTCGCGCTCGAGCGCCTCGGTCGGCGCGCCAAGCAGCCGCCCGGCGAAAGCGAGCGCGCCCGCGCCGTTGAGCATCGCCGCCATCGCATACCAGCGGTCCGGCAGCGCATGGGCGAAACTGTGGACGAGCTTCTCCGGCGCGCTCAAATAGCGGCCAGTCGCGACAATCAGCTGGGTCGCAGTGCCGAGCGAGATGAACCCTTCGCCCGGCCCGATCGCGCCGAGGCCGATCGCGCCTACCGCCGCGTCGCCGCCGCCGGCGGCGAGAACGCCGCCGCGTGGCAGGCCAAGCGCGTCGGCGACCCTGGGCGCAATCCGTCCCGCCGCCGCCGATCCTTCGATGAGCCGTGGCGCCCAGGCGGGATCGCCCTCGCAGGCGAGGAAGGCTTCCGGCGACCACGCCCGCGCCGCCTCGTCGAGGAGCCACATGCCGGCGGCGTCGCTCATGTCTGTCGCGAGGTCGCCGCCAAGCTTGAGACGCAAGTAATCCTTCGGCGCGAGGACCGAGGCGACGCGGCGGCGATTGTCCGGCTCATGCCGCGCGATCCATTTGAGCTTCGGCCCGGTGAAGCCGGGCATCGGCTTCACCCCGACGATCCGCGCGAGTTCGGGATGCTCGCAGGCGAGCTCATCGGCCTCGCGATGGGCGCGCGCGTCGTTGTGGAGGATCGCAGGCCGGACCGGGTTCATGGCGCGGTCGAGCAGGACCGCGCCATGCATCTGGCCGGAGAAGCCAATCGCCTTCACGCCCGTGAGCGCCTTGGCGGCGGAATCCCTGAGGTCCGCGATTGCGCCGGTCATGGCGGCCGCCCAGACCTCGGGATCCTGCTCCGACCACCCCGGGCGCGGACGATCGGGCGAATAGGCGCGCTGGGCGCTCGCGACGGGCGCGCCGCGCTCGTCGGTCAGGAGCGCCTTGAGCCCGGAGGTTCCACAGTCGAGCCCGAGATACATGGCGCGAATTCTGCGCCGCGCGGGACACGTTCACAAGCGCCGAGCGCCCCTGCCCTCTTGCGGGCGAGCGCCCACGCGGAGACGGGCGTCCTGAGGGACGTCAGGCCGATGAGGGGCTATCGGGAGAGGGGACTCGGCCGGACGCCGGTCGCGACGATTGGCGACCGCCGCCGCCTGCTTCAATGACTCCAGGCTCCGCACCGGGAAAACGAGGGCATGGGCGCGCGCCAGTCCTCGAGCGGGTCGGAATCGTCTTCGTCCAGTTCGCGGCCGCGGTCCAGAATGAATCTGAGCCCTGAGAGGATCGGTTGGTCGGCACCGCGGGTCGCTTCGCCGGCTCCTTTCCAGTCGCCGTCGCCGGCGTGGCGTGAAAAGCGGCGAACAAGCCCGGCGGCGAAGGCGCCGCTCGTCAGGTTGCGCTTGGCCGCGTCGCGCGAGAGGCGCCGAGCGAAATCGCCGCCGATCGAGAGAACCGCGGCGCGCGCAACATGAGGATTGGAGCAAGTCAGGACGATTTCCCGCACGATCATGGGCAGGCTCCCTCTCTCGGCATTCGCTCCGATCTTATGAAGAGCGAATTTGTCCTCAACATGTCATCGCCCAAAAAAACTTTTTAGCCCGACAATGGTCAATGTTTAGAAACCCCAACGTCAACGAATTGTCATACTTAAGGGTGTGCGCTGCAACATGCGGTTTGCACTTTTGATCTCTCGCCCTGACAAGAGTTCCGGGCATATGCTTCATCAAAGCTCATTTGCTCAGATGAGCGCCTTGATTTTTACTGCGGGGTTGTTGGATTAGGCGCGACACGAACGAATGACAGAAAAAGGCGGCGCCGGGGCAGTCAGCCGCCGCGTCGCATCAACATTCTCCCCACGGGGTCGCAGGCGATGATCGCGGCAGCGAGACCGGTGGTTGCGCTGGCGGAGACCGGTTCGACCTCGTCCCAGAGCGCAAGGCGGATCGAAGCCGGCGGAGCGCGCATTCCGCGCGATCGTTGCGATGGTCGGCGGAGGGCGCCATGATCGTTCGCAATCCACGCCTCGCCAGGGGAGCGACGATGAAACCCGCGATTCCGCTCAGCGTCGCCCTCGTCATCCTCGCTGGAGCAGCCGCGGCTAAGGACACGCGCTTCTGGAATCTGACCAGCTCGACCGTCAAATCGCTCGAGCTTGCGCCTGCGGGCACGTCCGCCTTCGGTCCGAACCAATGCGCCAACGATCCCGATGGGGCGGTCGACCACGACGAACGGGTGAAGGTGACCGGCGTGACGACCGGCGCTTATGACGCGCGACTCATCCTCGCCGATGGGCGGGTGTGCATGGCCAAGGCGGTTCGGATTGTGACGGGCGAGCCGTTCTCGATCGAGGACAAGGATCTCGTCGGATGCGCGCGCTGACCTCGCCCTACGCCGCGCGACGCACCCGCTCCGGCGCTGTCTCGCCGGGGCTCGCGCGCGAGTACATAACTCAATGAATTTCTTGAGATGAGAACCGTCAGCCGCTGGATTCAAGTCCAACAATGAACCCCCGGGCTTCCGCCCCGGGAGCCATTGGCCGCGCTGGCGCGCGTCGCCGCCGGATCGTCGTTTCTCGCCAAGCCTTCCGGGCTTCCGCCGCTCGGGCGGAAGCCCGGATCACGCTCACATTTCCGCGGTGAGATACGCCGTCACTTCAAGGCCGGCGCAGATTTCGACAACGACAGGGGCCGTCCAGCTCATAGGGTTCTCCTTACAAGCGTGTTTCCTGCCGGGGATCTTCCCCGACTGATCCATGTTAGCAGCTTGGGAGCCGGCCGTCACCCCTTGCTTGGCGCCGCCGAAGAGCCAGGACGGGAAAGAAATCGACGAGGCGCGTTTGTTTTGGCCTTGGCCGAGCAAGAAAGTTTCGTCGCCGCCGCGAAATTATTCTCGCAATCGCGCGTCAATGCAGGCAATCGTCGCCGCCTGTTCCACCTCAAGGCGCGTTAAGTGCGATTTTCCTTTGCCAATGTGGCGTTGCAAGCTCTGGCGCACAATTCCGGCTGGCCGCAGCAATGGCGCAACCCGGAGCCGAAGGCCGCCTATGACGCGATCATTATCGGCGCGGGCGGGCATGGGCTCGCCACCGCCTATTACCTCGCCAAGGAGCACGGCCTCGGCAATGTTGCGGTGCTGGAGAAGGGGTGGCTGGGCGGCGGCAACACCGGGCGCAACACCACGATCATCCGCTCCAATTACCTCTGGGAAGAATCGGCCGCGCTTTACGAGCACGCGCTGAAGCTTTGGGAGAGCCTGTCGCAGGAGCTCAACTACAATGTGATGTATTCGCCGCGCGGCGTGATGATGCTGGCGCACAACGTTCATGACGTCCAGGTGGGAAAACGCCACGTCCACGCCAACCGTCTCGCTGGCGTCGACAACGAATGGCTGTCGCCCGAGGAAGCCAAGGCCTTCTGTCCGCTTCTCAACACCGGCCGCGGCATCCGCTATCCGGTCGTCGGCGCGGCGTTGCAGCGCCGCGGCGGCACGGCGCGGCACGACGCGGTCGCCTGGGGCTATGCGCGCGCGGCTTCGGCTCGGGGCGTCGACATCATCCAGAATTGCGAGGCGACTGCGATCCGCCGCGACGCCTCGGGCGCCGTCTCGGGGGTCGAGACGACGCGGGGCTCAATCGCGGCGAGGAAAGTTGGGGTGGTGGCGGCAGGTCACACCTCGGTCGTGATGGCGATGGCCGGCGTCCGGATGCCGCTTGAGAGCTATCCGTTGCAGGCCCTGGTCTCCGAGCCGGTCAAGCCGATGATGCCGTGCGTGGTGATGTCGAACACCATCCACGCCTATATGTCGCAGTCGGATAAAGGCGAGCTCGTCATTGGCGCCGGCACCGACGCCTATATCTCCTATTCGCAGACCGGCGGCCTGCACATCGCCAATCATACGCTCGAGGCGATCTGCGAACTCTTTCCGGCGGTGCGCCGGATGCGGATGCTGCGCAACTGGGGCGGAGTCGTCGACGTGACGCCCGACCGCTCGCCGATCATCGGCCTAACGCCGGTTTCGGGCCTTTACGTCAATTGCGGCTGGGGCACCGGCGGGTTCAAGGCGACGCCGGGCTCAGGCCACGTGTTCGCGTATACGATCGCCCGCGGCGAGCCGCATCCGCTCGCCGCGCCCTTCACGCTCGACCGCTTCCGCTCCGGTCGGCTGATCGACGAAGCCGCCGCCGCGGCGGTGGCGCACTGAGCGCGTCATGTTGCTGATCGCCTGTCCCTACTGCGGCATGGAGCGGCCGGAAATCGAATTCGCTTACGGCGGCGAAGCGCATATCACCCGCCCGGCCGACCCGGGCGCGCTCGCCGACGACGAATGGGCGAACTTCCTCTATTTCCGCTCGAACCCCAACGGCGTGATCGCCGAGCGCTGGCGTCACGTATTCGGCTGCGGACGATTCTTCAATTGCCTGCGCGACACAGCGAGCGACAGGATCCTGGCGGTTTACAAGGCGGGCGAAGCGCGGCCCGGTCTTGCCGCCGACGAGGCGGGCGGATGAGTCAGCCCTTTCGTGCCGACGGCCTCGGCTCCGTCGACCGCTCGCGCCCGATTCGGTTCACCTTCGACGACGTCGCCTATCAAGGCTACGCGGGCGACACGCTCGCATCCGCGCTTCTCGCCAACGGCGTTCATCTGGTCGGCCGCTCGTACAAGTATCACCGGCCGCGCGGAATCCTCGGCGCCGGGGCGGAGGAGCCGAACGCGCTCGTCAGCCTCTCGCGCGGGCTGGGCCGGTTCACGCCCAACTTGCGCGCGACCCAGATCGAGCTTCATGAGGGCCTCAAGGCGTCGAGCCAGAACCGCTGGCCGTCGCTCGCGTTCGACATCGGCGCGGTCAACGACCTCCTGTCGCCGCTGTTTGCCGCGGGCTTCTACTACAAGACATTCATGGGCCCGGACCTCTTCGGCAAGAACTGGGCTTGGACGCATGTCTACGAGCCGGCGATCCGCCGCGCGGCGGGTCTCGGGATCGGTCCGCGTGAGCCTGATCCCGACCGCTATCAGCGGACGTTCGCCCATTGCGACGTGCTCGTCGTCGGCGCCGGCCCGGCCGGGCTCGCGGCGGCGCTGGCCGCGAGCGCGAGCGGCGCCCGCGTCGTCTTGTGCGACGAAAACCCGGGCCCGGGCGGCTCGCTCCTCGCCGAGAGCGAAGCGACGCAAATCGAAGGGTTCGGCGCGCGCGATTGGCTGGCGAAAGCCGTCGCCAAGCTTCGAGATGCGCCCAATGTGCGCCTGATGATGCGAACGCAGGCGTTCGGCTACTACGCGCAGAACTTCGTCGCCCTGAACGAGCGCCTCGCCGAGCCGGACCTCATCGCCGATCCGGAGCTGCCGCGCGAGCGGCTGTGGCAAATGCGCGCGCACGAAGTGGTGCTGGCGACGGGCGCGATCGAGCGTCCGCTGGTGTTCCCGGATAACGACCGCCCCGGCGTGATGCTCGCCGATTCCGCGCGGCGCTACTTGAACCAATATGGCGTCAAGGTCGGCGAACGCATCGTCATTGCGGCCGCGCACGACGGGGCTTACCGCGCCGCGCTCGACCTGAGGAAGGCGGGCGTCGATGTCGCGCTGATCGCCGATCTGCGGCCAGACGCGAAAGGCCTGCTGCCTGAGGCTACGCGCGCCGTCGGCGTCGAGATCGCAGCGGGAGCCGAGATCCTCGGCGTCGACGGCCGTCTGCGCGTCAAGGCGGTTCGCATAGGCATTGACGGAAAGAAGCGCGCAATACCGTGCGACGCGCTGCTGATGTCGGGCGGCTGGACGCCGTCCGTGCACCTGTTCTCGCAATCGCGCGGCAGGCTCGTCTTCGACGAGGCGCGGCAAACATTCAGGCCGGGCGCGTCGGCGCAGCGCGAGCGCTCAGCCGGGGCTTGCAATGCAACCTTCGACCTTGAAGGCGCGCTTGCCGAAGGCGACGCTGCGGGGCGGGCGGCGGCTTTAGGCGCGGGCTTCGCGGCGCCGGTAGCGCGCGCCTATCCCGTGAGCGGCGCCCTTCCCGCGGCTGTTTCCTCCCCCGCAGCAGGGGGCCGGGGCGCCAACGCCGCCGCCGGCCGCCGGTCCAAGGCGTTCGTCGATTTCCAGAACGACGTCAGCTCCAAGGACGTGAACCTCGCGGTGCAGGAGGGCATGCGCTCGATCGAGCACATCAAGCGCTACACCACCACCGGCATGGCGACCGACCAGGGCAAGCTCTCGAACATGAACGCGCTCGCGATCGCCGCCCATGCGCTGGCGAAGCCGCTCCCTGAGGTTGGGCTCACGACCTTCCGTCCGCCCTATACGCCGGTGACCTTCGGCGCGTTCGCCGGCCCTGCGCGCGGCGAAATGTTCGATCCGGTCCGCCGGACGCCGATCCACGATTGGGCGGCCGCAAACGGCGCCCACTTTGAGGACGTGAGTCTTTGGAAGCGCGCTTGGTATTTTCCCCGCGGCCGTGAATCGATTCGCGAGGCCGTCGCGCGCGAATGCCTGACGACGAGGAAAACTGTCGGCCTGTTCGACGCTTCGACCCTCGGCAAGATCGAGGTTGTCGGCCCCGACGCGGCGATCTTTCTCGAGCGCATGTACGCCAATGCCTTCCGGAAGCTCGAAGTCGGCCGCTGCCGCTACGGCCTCATGCTGAGCGAAGCGGGCTTTCTCATCGACGACGGGGTGATCGCGCGCCTCAAGCCCGACCGCTTCCATGTGACGACGACGACCGGCGGCGCGCCGCGCGTGCTGGCGCAAATGGAGGACTATCTCCAGACCGAGTTCACTGATCTCAAGGTCTGGCTCACCTCGACGACCGAGCAATGGGCGACGATCGCGGTCCAGGGGCCCAGCGCGCGCGATTGCGTCGCTCCCTTGATCGAGGGCGTCGACCTCGCCAACGAAGCTTTTCCGCACATGCACGTGCGCGAGGCGCGCGCCTGCGGCGTTCCCGCCCGGCTCATGCGGGTGAGCTTCACCGGCGAGCTAGGCTATGAGATCAATGTCCCCTCGCATTTCGGCGGGGCGGTATGGGAGGCGGCGTGGGGCGAGGTAGAGAAGCGCGGCGGCTGCGCCTACGGCGCCGAATCCATGCATGTGATGCGGGCCGAGAAGGGTTTCGTCATCGTCGGCCAGGAGACAGACGGCACGGTGACGCTCGCCGACCTCGGGCTCGATTGGGCGATCGGGAAATCGAAGAAGGACTTCGTCGGCAAACGCTCGCTTGACCGCCCCGACATGCTCGCGGCCAATCGCAAGCAGCTCGTCGGGCTCCTCACCGACGACCCGGCAATCGTGCTGGAGGAGGGCGCGCAGGTCACGGAAGGCGCGAACCCGCCGACCGGGTCATCCGCGCTCGGCCACGTCACCTCGTCCTACCCGAGCGCCGCGCTGGGCCGCTCGATCGCGCTCGCGCTCGTCGCCGCCGGGCGCTCGCGCATCGGCGCCAGGCTCAATGTGCCGATGCCGCGCGGCGCGGTGCAGGTGACGGTGACGTCCCCGATCTTCTACGACAAGGCGGGAGCGCGCCTCAATGGGTGACGTTGCGCTCGCCGCACGTTCGCCCCTCGGGGGCCTTGCCCTCCCCGCGGGGCCGCGATTCGCGATGGCGGAGGCGCCGTCGGCGGCTCGCTTCATCCTGCGCGGCGGCGAAGGCGCCCGGGTCGCCTGCGGGATCGCTTTCGGCGCCGAGCCGCCCGTGCGGCTCGGGCCGGCGGGCGAGGGCGCGGGGCGCGCGGCGCTGTGGCTCGGCCCGGACGAATGGCTGATGATCGCCGAAGGCGCCGATCCTGCGCCGCTCGCGGACATGCTCGAGTCGGTTCTCGACGGGACTGCCCACAGCCTGGTCGACGTCTCGCATCGCCAGGTCGGCCTCATTGTCAGCGGACCCGCTGCGGCGCGCGTTCTCAATGCCGGCTGCCCGCTGGATCTCGATGTCAAAGCCTTTCCGGCTGGAATGGCGACGCGCACTTTGTTCGACAAGGCGGAAATCGTGCTCTGGCGCCGCGCCCAGGCGACGTTCCATGTCGAAGTCTGGCGCTCGTTCGCGCCGCACGTGGCGGCGTTGCTTGCCGAGGCCGCGAGAGGCGCGCCTCAGTTTTGAAGCGGCGACCTAAGGACGGTTTCCGGCCGCCTGCTTAGTGCACGTCCACCGAGACTCGCACGCTCGCGGGGCTGCTGCTGCGCTGGCTCGTCCCCGAGATATCGAATGAGAAGTCGTCCTGCCCCTTGTATCCCGGCGATGACTTGTACGAGACCGCAGGATAGCCGTTCGAGCCGTTCCAAGACGCTGAGCCGTGCTTCGGCTGTCCTGTGATCGCGATGGAATCGATGCTCGACTGTCGATCATTGGTGAACTTAATCGAACATGGTGCGCCACTGGTTACGTGCATCGTCGCCGGAACTTCGGAGCCATGAAAAAATTTGAAATGATCGACGTGACACTCGGCCTGGCAGGGCGTCGCCGCGAAGATCAAAAGCATTGCTTGCGCTCTAAGTAACGTCATCTAATTGCCCCCCGTTCGTGCCGTCTCCTTGGACGTCAGACGGTAAATCAACACGTCGGGGACCGCAAGTTCATCCCCCATTAGATATTGGAGAGCGGCGCCTCAAATCCAGCGCCGCACTATTCGACAGTAGTCGGCATAATCCTCGCCGAAGATTTGGCGCAGGCGCGCCTCCTCGAACGGGATCGTGACAAAGTTCATCGAAGCCAACGGCAGAACGACGAGGATCAGCGGCCAGGCTCGCCCGAGCGCCAGCGCGAGGCCGACATAAACGACCGTCAAGGAGACATACATCGGATTGCGCGACCAGGCGTGCGCGCCGTTGACGACGAGGCGCGACGGCTCGCCGGTCGGATGGAGCGTGGTGCGCCTGAGCACGAACCGTCCCGCGGCGGCCACGGCGAGCGCACAGCCGGCGAGGATGAGCGCGAAACCCGCCCAACGCACGCCCGGCATCGCCATCCACGCCGGCCGCCACGGAGACAGGCGGTTGAGGCCGACGCCAGCGAGAAACGCGACCGCAAATTGAACCGGCGGCGGGATCTTGGCCAGAAGGGGGGCGTTGCGCCGCCCCGTGCCGCCGCCCTGGGTCACGCTGTTAGGACCACCCGGCCGCGAATGCGTCCCGCGCGCAGATCGTCCAGCGATCGCTGCGCCTCGTCGAGCGGTCTCGTCTCGATCGGCGCGGGCTTCAATTTGCCTTCCCGCGCCAGCGCCATGAGCTCGCGGAACTCGGGCAGCGATCCGGTGAAGGCCCCGACAATGCTGACCGCACGCAGCGGCAAGGTTGCGAGCGAGAGGGCCATCGACCCGCCGAACAAGCCGACAACGATGAGGCGTCCGCCCTTGCGCAGGAGCGAAAGGCCGAAGGCGGCGCTGCTCTCAGCCCCGACGAAATCAATCGCCGAGGCGACGCCGCCGCTCTCGGCCAGAGTCTTTTTCCGGGCGTCGGGATCTGCGGGATCGACGACCGCCGACGCGCCGCAGTCGAGGGCCGCCTGCCGCTTCGCCGGGTCGATGTCGGCCACGATCGGACCTATTCTGTAGAGCGCGCGGGCGAGGCTGACGGCCGCAAGGCCAAGGCCGCCCGCCCCGATGATCATGAGCGGATTCGCCGCATCGACGGGAGCGGCCTTTTTCAGAGCGCTGAACGCCGTCAGGCCCGAGCAGCCGAGAGTGGCGGCGAACGCAGCCGGCAGCGGTTCATATTCGACCAGATAGCGTGGATCGTCGACGAGAACGTAAGTGCTGAAGCCGCCATCCCGCTGAACGCTGAGGTTCCTCGGCCTGGCGCAAAGGTTCTCGAGTCCCGCCTCGCATTGGGCGCATTGGGCGCAGCCGCCCCAGGCGTAGACCGCCCGGCGGTCGCCGACTTTCACGCCGGTCGCCTCCGGGCCAAGCTCTTCAACCACCCCGGCAATCTCGTGGCCCAGGATGCGCGGCAATTTGAGCGCCGGCGCAAGGTCGAGCTTTTGGCCTTGGCCGAGATCGAAATAGCCGTCGGCGATGTGAAGGTCGCTGTGGCAGACGCCGCAGGCGTTGACGCGCAGCAGCACTTGAGCGCCCTGCGGCGCCGGAGGCGATTCGATGACCTCTCTGAGCGGCGCCCCGAACTGCGTGAGCTTCCAACCGCGCATTGCGTCCGCGCCAGCCATGGTCCGCTTCCTTCCCCGCTCAGCCGCGCGCGGCCTTGTCGCGGGCGTTGAGCGCCTGGATCGCTTCGCGCGCCGCTGTCCATTCGGCATCGCCCCAGCGGCGCAATTCGTAGAAATTGCCGCCGGTCGCCATCGCCTCGGCGCCGTCCATCACGATCGTCTCGCCGCTCAGCCATTCGCAGCCGTCCGACATCAGGAATGTCGCCAGATTCTGCAATTCCTCCATCTTGCCCACGCGACCCATCGGATTGCGGGCGGCGGACGCGCCGGGCTCGGCGCCGGGCATCAGCCGCTTGCTCATGCCCTCGGTCGGGATTTCGCCGGGTGCGATGGCGTTGAGGCGGATGCCGTAGCGGCCCCATTCCTGCGCCAGCGACATGGTCATCGCCTGGATCGCCGCCTTGCTCATCGCCGAGGGGACGACGAACGGCCCGCCGTTGCGCACCCAGGTGACGGCGATCGACACGACGCTGCCCTTGCGCTGGCCCTTGATCCAGCGCTTGCCCACCGCCTGGGTCACATAGAACGTGCCATGCATGACGATGTTGGCGATCGCGTCGAACCCGCGCGGCGACAAGTCCTCAGTGCGGGAGATGAAGTTGCCGGCGGCGTTGTTGACGAGGCCGGTGAGCGCGCCGTCGCGAAAAATCTCCTCGACCATTGCTTCGACTGCCGCCGCATCGCGGATGTCGACGCCATAGCTCCCGACCCGGCCGCCATGCGCCTTCATCAGCGCCGCGGCGGTCTCGTCGCAGACGCTCTTGCGCCGGCCACAGATGGCGATCTCGGCTCCGAGGCCGAGGAAGCGCTCCGCCATCGCCCTGCCCAGCCCGGTGCCGCCGCCGGTGACGAGGATTTTTTTGCCGGCGAAGAGATTGCTGACGAACAT
>Ga0335073_10001826_pt1 | contig 28801 bp, 19 predicted proteins | sample Lox_Sample_22_FD_207093 | JGI IMG/M metagenome (GOLD analysis project Ga0335073, IMG submission 207093) | Soil microbial communities from Loxahatchee National Wildlife Refuge, Florida, United States - Lox_Sample_2.2 | ecosystem: Environmental > Terrestrial > Soil > Wetlands | place: USA... | reverse complement strand
CCGCCATGTAGCGGCTGAAGAATTGGCCCAAAGTTACTTGAGCGGTGGCCACAACAAGACGTCACTACGCAGTTGAGCGGTGGGATATCAGTAAAAGTTGGACCACTCTACCGTGCCCCGCCGACGTGCCACGGCAGAGCAAGTCACCGATGCCCAAGAATCTCCAATATCCTTTGATTCACGACTTCAAGGGAACTCAATTTCGATGGAGAGATACTGGAAAGCTTACTACAACGCTTGCGTGATTCTTATCGCAACCATGATAGTCAGGCTCTGGACATGGCATGTTCGAAAACCCCCCCGTCCATGCGGTTGCAGTCGGCATCGAACCATCCAAAGCCAGTGGGGCCAGCCTAGGGAAAAATCTAACCCCACTCTTGCGGCTTATTCGCCAACGCATTTAGTTCTCCCACCTTGGCAGCATTGAAAAGTCATAGCAGAGGTTGAAGGCACCCATCTGCGATAATGATTCCGTCTCCTTTATCTCTATTAGGAGGACGACAACTAGACAAACGGTCAGTAATTATGGCAACAGAAGCTTCGTACAAACTGGTCCTATCTTCAATGATGCCTGTTTGGCTCGGCGGGTGCGAGAAGAGGCGAAAATGCCTAACGACGCAGACGAGACGGGAGCCTTTGACTGGCGCAAGCCATGCCAGCTCCCTCAAAGCCACTGACCGTTAAGGTAGATCGTTGGTCGTATTTGCGCCATTTCGTTTCACCAGCTGATGAGGCTTTCGTTTTCCCATTGTTCCTGTTATGCACATTTTAACAAAGTGCGAGTAAACCGTGGTCTAGAACGAATCTCACCTTGGCCTTACCCTCCATTTCATGCTTCATCAATACAAGACTGTGAAGATCTTTTTATTTCTGAGATGCCTGTGAGTTAACATTGAGCACGTATCGAGTTATGGTATCTTTACGTGTGTGATACCAAGTGAGGCTAAGGTGGCTGTGACGTCAAACATCATGTACGATACCTCTACCTCGAACATCAGACGCTCAGCTGCCCTTTTCACTTCAATCCCAGCCTTACTTCTTTTGCTTTCCGTCTTCCGTTCTTTCGGCTTTGAACGCCGCAATGCAAATGGAATATGGTGAGTCTATTCACAGACCTTGATTGGCTTATTCATCCAACCTAATAAGTGTTTACAGGCTTCCCTTCTTCGCCAAATCGTCGCCGGCCCCAGACTCAAGCATCCCGAGGCCAATCTCGACCTCTGCTATGTAACTGGTCCTGACAGTCCAGATGAGCCGACGAGTATGTTCACCCAACTTGTGTCGGAGGAAGTGGTACCATTTTTCTCGCTGATGACTTCGAATTGCGAGTGCTACTCAAGAAATCTCGAAGACACCACTCATCCCGTCTATCACCAACCAGGCTCACTAACCTGACCGTACAGTAATTGCAACCTCAGGACCAAGCGGCAAATACCCGCAGCTCGCGTACCGCAATCCTCTCCCGCAGCTCCTCTCGTTCCTGACGCGGAAGCACGGCTCGAACTGGACAATCTGGGAATTCCGCGCGGAGGGCACAGGCTACCCCGACAGCGCAGTGGACGACCGCATCTTCCACTTCCCATGGCCAGACCACCACCCGCCGCCGTTCGCGCTGCTGCCGCACGTGCTGGCGAGCATGCGCGACTGGCTGTGGGAGAGCGCGGGCTCGGGCGCGGGTCGGGCGCGCCGCCGCCGCTGCGGCCCCGACGGCGCCCCGCACGTCGTCGTCGTGCACTGCAAGGCCGGCAAGGGCCGCAGCGGCACTGCCGCCTGCGCCTACCTGATCGCGGAGGAGGGCTGGGCGCGCGCTGACGCCCTCGCGCGCTTCACGGCCCGCCGCATGCGTCCCGGCTGGGGCCCTGGCGTCAGCATCCCCAGCCAGCTGCGGTGGCTGGCCTACGTCGAGCGGTGGGTGCGCTGCGGCCGCGTCTACGCTGAGCGGAAGGTCGAGGTGCTGGAGGTGCGCGTGGAGGGCCTGCGCGACGGCGTGCGCGTCAACGTCGACGGCTTCGTCGACGACGGCAAGACCATCCGCACGTGGCACAGCTTCGCCGCTGACGAGCGCACCATCGTCCGCGGCGCCATCAAAGTGACCGGCTTCGCTGATGCCGCCGTCGAGCTCTTCGGCGAGCTCAACGGCAGCCGTGCCGCCAGCAGGAACAGCAGCCGCTCGAACCTCGCCAAGGCCAACCACAGCGCCGCCGGCTCCGACGACGCGGGATCCGGCTCGCTGCACGGCAACGGCAAGAGCAAATCTTCGGACAACGGGCCCAGCATGTTACCGGAGCTAACAGAATATCCAGAGCAGCTGCTGGCAGGCGAAGCCACCGGCGCCGACGCCATCTTCAAGCCGAAAGAGCCCATCATCGTCACGACCAACGACATCTGCATCGACCTGGAGCGGCGCACCAAGGGCGCCTACACATGGGCGGTGCCGACGTCCGTGGCGCACGTGTGGTTTAACGCATTCTTCGAGGGGTCTGGGCCAGAGCGGAACGGCGCGGCGGCCGACGAAGGCGTGTTTGAGGTGGCCTGGGACGACATGGACGGGCTCAAGGGCAGCAACCGCAAGGGCACGCGCGCGTGCGACCGCGTGGCCGTGGTCTGGCGCGCCGTCGAGAGCACCGAGGTGCTGCACGGCCCGCAGGTCGGGGATCCTGTTAGGCAGAGTGCGCCCGCGGACTGGCGCGATGCGGCGGCGGCGAGCGACGACGAGGACGATGAGGGCACGCAGGCGTTTGGCGTGGAGTCGCCTGCTGCGATGGACTGAGGCGGTGGTTGCGAGGTTTAGAAAGCACGAGCGCGTGGCTTGGGCACGTCTCCAAGAGTCGAGTCCGCTGGCATTCTGATGGCTACCTAGATACCCAAAGCGAGACCAAATACAAGAAACTCAAGACACAAAGAGGCCTTGCGGTCGCCCGGCCGTTTCTTTCTGAAAATGCTCCGTCCCGTGTTTCTTCCCGCCCCCAGTACGAAAAACGCTCTGCGATGCACTAATTATCATCCGAAAACAAGGAGTGAGTGGAATCCAGTCTCGTTCGCTACAGAACTGCAGGTAGCTGGCCCGGTATATCTCGTGAAGGACAGGAAAGATGTGAGCGGTGTGAAAATGGGCGTCAGGTGATGAAATCGAAAATCTTAGGTGTAGCTTCTCATGGCGTCGAGATAACCCGTGCCGCCCTTCAGCTCGCGATCGAAGCTCTCGGCCGCCTCGAGCACGCGTCGGATGTGCTCCATGGATAAGTTCTTTTCCTCGTGGACGGCGATGGCTTTGGCGGTGCCGACGGTGTTCTTGATCTAAGCGCAGCAAGTTAGCAGTGTATTCGGCATGGGCAAATCGCAAAGGGTTGTACATACCTGTCGGCCGTTGAGGTTGTGGCGCGCCAGCTGGCTGTAGTCCTCATCCTTGAACGGCATCGTCTCGATCTCCTCCACCACGCGCACCTTCTCAAGGAACATCTTCCAAATCTCCTTCCGTGCCTTGAATGTGAGCTCATCGTAGCGAAGTGCAAGATGAATACGGCTCTGGAAAGCCTCATCAAAGGTATCAACGCGGTTGGTGGTGAGGAACAAGATACCTTGGAAGTACTCTAGCAGGCGAAGGAAGATGGACACGAGGGCATTGCGGTGCACGTCCTGATGTTGACGCTTCTCCAGGAAGACGTCGGCCTCATCAAGTAGTAGCACAGCACCCCATGAGTGTGCAATGTCCATGATCTTTTGCAATTCCTGCTCCAGCACGTGGCTATCCGTGCCCAGGTCGCCGGCACCCACCGCATACAGCGGGCACTTGAGATACTCAGCGATGCCTTCGCCAGTGAGCGTTTTGCCGACACCAGGCGGACCATGAAGCAGGAACACACGACCCTTGCCTTTGCCTTGAACGACATCGTCGATGGTCTGCGCGGGATGGAACTTGTGGCTGGAGACGAGGGCCTTGACAATGAGCTTGCGGTCGGCGGGGATGACGAGGGAGTCGAAGGCGCCGTCGTTCCACTGGATGTCGCGCACGCCGCTGAGCGTGAACTCGAGCCACTGCTTCTCGGAGAAGGCGAAGCCCAGCACCACCGGCGACGCGATCAGCAGCTCCTCCTCCGTGAACTCGCGCTCCTTCGTCGTCACCTCGTCCTCCTTGTCCACCGTCTCCAGCTTCTCTTGCCGGATCTCGTTGCCGTCTTCGTCGACTGGCACTTCCACTACCCGTGCCTCGTCCTTCTCATCCACGATCACCTTGAACTTAGTCATAGGCTTCTCCTTGCTCTCGTTGTCGCTATCGCGGCCGCGACGCCGGCGGTATGGTCCATCGCTGTCGCTGTCACAGCCACAGGAGCTGCTGTCGTCATCTGAGAAGAGGTCGTCCTGATCCTTGGGCTTAATTAGAGAAATAGGATAATTGGGATTGATACGGCGGAAGATAGCAGGGTCGATCATGATGCGACCGTTGATGTTGAACTTGAATACAGTCTTTCTCTTCTTGTGGAAGGCAAGGCCCTTGTGGAAGCGATAGTTCATGCCCGCGAGTTCGATGAAGCGCTTGCCACGTTCAATCAGCGTCTTCTTTACGGTATCCTTCTCTTTGTGGTACTGCAAAGGATAGGTGCTGAGTGAAGTGATACGTCGTGGTCCCTGGAAGTGATCGATGTCGATTTCAAAGTCACCCAGCCCAAAATTCTTTCCATCGTATTCGAGGTAACGGCCTTCGATGCAGTACCATTCGCCCTTAACGAACGAGCTCTCTTTGTTGGCATAATCGACTTTAAAGCAGCGCGGCTCGTCCCACGCTCCGTAGGTACTAGTTACTGCGATGGAATTTGGCTTGAAGAGCGCCCAGAGGAGATCGAAAGTGATGTTGCCAGCCTCGAGCATCGGATACAGGCGCTTCTTGATGTCGTCGTAGTCTTCATCCAGATAGTTAACTAAAACTTTGCAGTGCTTAATGGTATCCTTGATCCTGCGCTTGTTCTTGCTCTTCTTCTCCTTCTTGACGCGAGACTTGAGGGTCTTCTTGTAGTGTGTACGGATATCCTCAAGATATAGGAAAAGAATATTTGGATCCAAGCATGGCTGGTCCTCGACCAAAGACACGCACTTGACATCTTTCATGACCTCAGCCAGAGCATCGCGTAGGAGTTTTGACTTGATGTCCACGACCGTGTCACGATACTTGTTCTCCCAGTTAAAGTTACGCCTGACTGTGAACAGAAACTCATCAAACTCATCGACTCGATCTTCTGCGCTCTCCGTGAGCTTGTAGTTGTGGATCGTGCTATCCCAAAGTTGATCGACACGCTTGTACTCCAAGGTGCTGCCCTTCTTCGGCTTCTTTTCTTTCTTCTTTTTGCCGTCCTTCTTCCTTGCCTTCTTGTTCTGCTTTAAGGCGGCTTCCTGCAGTGCCAGGTCTGCTGCCGGGTTGCGAGCCACCCTTAGTCCGCGGCTTTGAGCAGCCATCTGTTGGCGCAACTGCATCTGCTGGATGTATTGATTCAGCGCAGCCTGTTGAGCAGCAGCATCGTCGGGCTCGGCCTCATCTTCGTCGTCCTCCGCCTCCGATTCTACTTCTGACTCGGTTTTGCGACCTTTCTTCGAGCGGCGTTTTCGTCGACGGTCGCTCTCATCTTCTGAATCGGACTCATCCTCCTCCGAAGTCTCGGAGCTCGAACTCTCGTAGCGCTTCGACTTGGACTTCTTGGACTTTTTCTTCTGGCTCTTTGACTTTGCTTTCTTTGACTTCTTCTTTTTCCGACGCTCATCGTCGTCGGAGTCTGAGTCGGAATCCGAGTCGGAAGGAGTTTCTGTGGCATCTGAGTCGACCGAGTCTGAGTCGGAGCTATCGTCGTCCTTGGAAGATTTCTTGCTCCGCTTCTTCTTCTTGCTTTTCTTGTGCTTGTGGTCTTTCTTGCACTTCTTCTTTTCTTTGCTAGGCTCCTTCGCTGGAGCCTCGGGTGTCTTGGTCTCTGGAGATGGAGCAGCCTCGGCCACTCCATTAACCTGAGGTTCTTCCTCCTTCTTGGCTTCCATCGACTTCTCTTCTTCCTGCTTCCCCGAGCGCACTTCGTCAATCTTGTGACTGCTGCTGATGCCGTTCAGATCCATGGTGGTCTGTGCTGGACGCGGAGTACCAGCCGGAGTTGATGTGGGAGTCAGTACAGGCTTGTTTGTTCGAGTAGATGAGGGAGTGGACGGTTCAGAGGAGGTGCTTGCGGCTCCGGTTTCTTGGGTTTGTTTGCTACTCATGGAGCGGCTGATCTACAAAGCGCAGGCTAAAGAGAAGGGTCCAGGCGTGGATCAGTCGACACGGATTAGAGTAGTGGAAGAGAGTACGAAAGGCGGGAGAGCGGCTGTGGTGTTATTGGAAGTGTTTGGGTTATGTGGGAGACGATGAGGGAGCAGAAGAGGTAAGAGAAGAAGATTAAAAAGGAAGGATAGAGAACAGTAAATAGGTTATTGTCGAGTCACAGGTCGGACAAGGCAGGCAGTGCATGATGCCGGCCGCAGCCCGGTGAGTCGGATCTGGAACCGTGGAGTAGCGGTGCAAAGTCTTTAAGTCAAGGCAACAAAGTGGAAAGCCGTTCCATGATTCCGCCACATCAGATGGCTTGACGGAGGGCTTGACAGCGACAACCAATTTGCATCGCAGGCTACCACTTGCAGTTCCGCATTGCTAAGAACTAGAGTAGGGTGTGCATCGGATGTCCTGCATGCGTTGTTCGACGCTGCTGGCTTCGGAGAGCCGCGCTAAGAGGCCGCTCACCGCCTGCCATGTCATCGCAACAGGTATGACCAGTTGAGCTGGCCGGTGAGACCACACCCATCGCATTACCACGTAACGACTTACCGACAGGGGATCTCTGCTAAGGCCAACAGTCAAAGCTACTATCCTCGGCGAGGCCGTGCATCGCCTCCGTTGCCTGGGCTGTTCTCGTTCTCTCCGCGTTTTTGCCCTCGCCCAGCCTTGCTGCCGTTTTCAAGCACAACACCCACGCTCCGGTCAGCTCTGAGTCCAATAGATAAGCTTCAATTGTATTGAATCAGATAGTGCGAAGAGAATGTGAAGTATCATACAAAATGAGCACACTGAGAATCCAAAGGTCTGGCGATCGGCCAAAGCCTTCTACGACTCCCTGCGACGCCATGCATTAAATAAGTTCGACCCCAAAACGTTTTTGTACAGCAGAATGCTATCAAGCGAGACCCAACCAAACCCGCATCTAGCCAGCATGCTCAACAATTTCCGTAATCAGTTTCCCGTTCTTCACAAAACTCCTGAATTGCTCCGGCACGCTCTCCTCCTTGTAGTCTCCATCTTCGGAATCCGGCGGTAGGTAGATATTGACGGACGAGCACTTGCTGGTGAAAACTTCTGAATTCAGGCTCTCTTTGCTAAGGTAGATGGTTGCGCCATCGACCTGGTCCAGTAGAACGGTTGGTACTGTTTCCAGCACCTGTAAGGCAAAGCCGGAGCACTTTATGACGTCGACGCTGCTGACCAGTGAGTCGATGATGATGGATGTTTTCGGTGAGTTATCAATTGTGATGGCATTGCCTTTACCGTTGACACGGATTGTGGTATTCTTGCATTTGGTAATCAGTATAGAGTGGTTGATTTCGGCGCTAATCTCAATTGGTGAGGAATTGTCCTCGAAGTTTTCCTACACCTCAAATTAGCACAATCTCTTCGGCGTGCATTTGCATGCGGTGTCTACTCACGATGATCCATTTACTGCCGTCGAGCTCCTTGCGTGGTGGCTTCTTCGTCCGCATGCTTTCCGGCTTCGGCTTCTTGCCTGGCGGAGCGGGAGACTTGCCGCGGTTGATCGATGTCTGGCTGTCACTCCTCGTTGGCACAGGTGCCTGCGCTCTGAGCGATGGATTCTTGTGAGTCTGCTGTGACGGGTCAACCTTCTTCAGACTCTTTGTAATTCCCTCGCCCTGGTTTAATTCGTCGAAGACGGCACCCATGTCTGGCGCTGGCGACTTCGCTGCTCCGCCTAACACTGGAGCAGGAGGAAGGCTAGGCGGTGGCGGGATGCCTCCGGCAGGCATAGGAGGAGGTGGAGGTGCTGCGGAACCGAATCCTGCTGCTGCACCATTGGGAGCCGATTGTTGTCGGAGAGCTTCTGCGGCATCAATGCCTTGAGCGTTCCATTGCACTCCCTTGACGTGGTGCTGCTTGATGTACGATACCAATGATCGCATCAGCTTGTAGAATGATTTGACCCATTCGACTTGCGCGGTGTCTCTGTTTAAATGTGAGCAGCTGCATTCAGCGAAAGGCTTCCGCAACGCGAAAACACGGCGTCAGATCCGTACTTATCCTTATTCTCTTTCAGCACTTTGTTTCCGTACATCTGTACTCCTCCAAACAGCTCGGATACATAGTCTGCTGGTTTGGGATCAATTGTAATCCAAGCCAACGCGCTTACTCCATCGGCAACCATAGCGAGGTGATCCTTTTGCGGCGACGCTCGATTCTTCTCACGAACGATATCGACTCTCGTCATTTCTTGCTGGATATCTTTCAAGGTCTCCATATACACCGATGATGACATATCGGGTTTCTTCGCCTTCGTAGTAATCAGCAAGAACTGTCGCTCTGCTTCGAATGCATCGACAACCGCTGCCGCCTGCCAAAATGTAAGAGATGGTAAATCGGTTTCAAATCTCAAGATAACATACCTGTTCAGCAATCAACCCATCCAACGATTGGCTGAGATCATAGTACGCTTTCAGGTCGCCGTGTAATAGAGTGTCAAAGTCTTCGATGGAGTGAGGCAGAGGTTCTTGCAATTGAGTCTGTGAAGCACCAGGTGTCGAGCCTGATGAAGTCTGCTGCGATCTCTGGTTCTGAGAAGCCGCAAGGAGAGCTGAGTTCTCTGTCGCGTCGGCGTGATGGCCATCGGGAGTGGTGGCATCGTGTGGTAGCGAGCTAGATGCGATGTCTTCCAAACGCGAAGTAGCTGCTTCGAGCCTGTGAATGAGTCTGTTCAACGGCGTGTCATCCATGACAGAGAAGCACGGCGGCAACCATACCTCTTTATCAGAGTTGTAAGATTATGCATATTATTTGTCGCCATGGTTGCAGCGGGGAGGGGGTGCAGGCTGTCGCCGGAAGCAAGGGACGGTCTATAGGTTACAACAAGGGGATCGTCGAACGGAAGGGCGCAGACTCCCGATTGAGCTTCCTAGTCTGGGAAAGCCTTGGAATCAGAGTAATACGGAGATGATGAGATAAGTGCAGATGTGCGCGGGCTTTGTTGCTCGAAAGGTCAGAGTCTAGCTGCAAGTTGAAGCTTAGGTAGAACGTTATCCTGGAGCTTTGCGGCGCGGCTTAGTCAAAAATGTCCGAATGGAATCTGACGCTTGACTCTTCCACCACACACAAGGATTGTTATCCAATTGTATGTCGATCCCAAAAACTAGTATCGCTTTAACAAGCCTGTCTGGTTCCGCAGCTATCATTTTTCCCAGGTGGTCTCCGGAATTAGAGGAAGCGTTGACGTTGCATTCGGAATACGAAACCAGGCAGACTCGGAGGAAGGGTATCTTAGCATTATGATACAGCATGCCTCAGCAAGCAAGCATCAGTGGCGAGCGGGACGAAGATATCCAAATATATTTCTGCACCATGGGAATGTTCATAATTGGTACACATGCTCCAATTATAGAATTGATGCACCGCGAGATCCTAACTTCTGTCAGATGATATTGAATTCGAAGCACCCAAACCGCCAGTCAAGGACATTATTGGAGGTGCAGGATCATATTCAGCCCTCGGTGCACGTATATTCTCTCCTCCACCGATGTCCAAATCGGTGGGATGGATAGTCGATTGTGGCTCCGACTTTCCACCTGAAATTCGACAGGCAATCGATACCTGGAACACCAGCTGCTTGTATAGAGAAACGCCAGAACGACTGACGACTCGCGGGTGGAACGGCTACGGTGCAAACGAGCACAGAGCGTTCAAGTATTTGACACCCAAAATACGGTTGGATGAGAATTCGCTGACACTGCAATTGTTGCGATCCAAATGTTTCCATCTGATCTGTGCACCCAAGCGATGTGTGAGTATGATAGATGGCATTCTAGATCGTCGAAGAGAGTATGGAAAGGAAGTGGAAGCTCCTATATTCGTGTGGGAACCCGTTCCAGATCTATGCACGCCAGAGGAGCTTGAGAACTGCAAGAGAGCTCTACAACGAGTTGACTATGTCAGCCCCAACCACGAAGAATTGGCGGGATTCTATGGCGCCCAAGGCAACACTAACGACAGCGTAGATCGACCATTAATAGAAAAATGTACGCGGGATTGGCTACAGTCACATACACAAGACTCTAAACCGAAAGCTGTAATCGTAAGGGCCGGTAAGGAAGGATGCTACGTCGCCGGTGGTACAGAGAATAGCTGGATTCCAGCATATCATCAGCGTGATGAGAAGGTAGTGGACCCTACAGGCGGAGGAAATGCATTTTTGGGAGGATTGGCAATCGAATTGGCGAGGGGATCTTCAATCATGGATGCCGCAATATGTGGTTCGGTTGCAGCTAGCTTCGCGATTGAACAAGTGGGAGTGCCAGAGCTGAACTCGGTTGGGTCAGAAAAGGAGGAATGGAACGGCAAGAGTGCTGCTAATCGAGTTGAAGAATTACAGCGCCGATGGCGGCAACTGTCTTAGTATATACAGTCCTCTTGAAGGCCACAGCTAGTCCATCAAGAATGCCGATGAAGAAACCGATCTATCCCAGAATGCGCTTTTCATGACGAGTCCTTTCTCTTGGCCTTTTCTCTCGCTTCGTGTTCTCTTATCTGCTTTGTCCAGCTGCAACGAGGTTAGTGTCAGCAAAATGACAGCTTCCGTGAACACTCACTATCTGCTTGGATAGAATCTGCCTGGTTCGGGCATCTTGTACCGCTCTTCCAGCTCGGTGCTTAGCTTGAACAACACAGCACCAACTCCTAATATCACAGCAGCCATGATGGCGGTGTTCGTTTTCCAGTTGGCCGGCTGAGCGTACCAACCGCCGGATGGTGACCAGACGTGTTTCGGATAGCTATTGAAGATGGATTAGCGGAGATGCGAGGAATGTAGTAGCTGAAGGCACTTGCGGTATCTTTCCGTGAGAACCGCCGCCATGCCATTTCTTGGCCTCCTCGGGACTCAGAGGCTGACGGCCGCCATGAGACTGGCTGTATGTCGCTTCGATCGGGTGGTCACTATGGTCACCCGCCATGTTGAGGCGTGCAATGGCAGGGAGTTTGTGGAGGTCCAAAGCTTCGTTCACAATCTCAGTGGGACGATTGAGGTGGATGTCTCAATTGGCGCTAAACCCAAAAGCGCGTTGCAGTCAATTATTTCGCCTGGACTTTTCGAGGATCGATTGAGCTGCAATTTCTTGCCCATCAATTCATTTCTCCCCACACTACCCGCCTTACTGCACACTACTTTCACCTGAAGCCTCTCTTTCCATCCGGAGAGAGGCTTCCAGATGAAACGCACCTGGCTTGATCGCTGGGGAGCAAAATGGCTCTTCAATCGGTCACGAGGCAGCTCTCCATACCTGCTACAAGCCCATAACTACCGTCCACAGTCTACCCAAGCATCTCAATTCTCCTCATCGCCAGTCTTTCTCACTCTCGATGATGATCCGACCACCCTATCACCGCCGCAATCCGTACTGTCGGAAGTAAAGGAGAGCCAACGACGGTTGGAACAGCTTCCATCTCCTCCCGTCTCACGTTCTACGCAGTCCGCAAAGCTCAATGCATTACATGCCCGACTCTCATTACCATCTCGACTCCCTATCCAAACTCTCGCGCGCACACTTGTCGACCGGACGGCAGATCCCGACCCAAGATTTAATAATTCCTCCTTGGCGCTATTAGGATCGAGCATCCTAGGCTACTACACCTCCGAGCACCTCATATGTCATTATCCTCGACTGCCAATGGATGTACTGTTTGCCGCCATGGCAGCCTATGTGGGTCCTAGGGCGCTGGCTGCCATCACAAGAGAATGGGGCGTTGAATTCGCAGCCGAGCCAGGCGGAGAGGTTGACCCAGGCCTACTGCAATTCCGGCGGACACCACCAGGCATCGATCCGTTCAGCGAGAGCGAGTCCACCACAAGAAGCATGGATAATACGGGACGCAACGACCGAGCGGCGACATGGCGACGCGGACTGAGCAGCCGCGTCGTGTACGACGACGAGTTCGGCAACCTGCGGCGCCCCGCGAGCGCACCCACAGCTCCAGACAGCGGCGGCGCGCAGCCGGCGACGACCGCCGAAGACGCAAGCGCGCAGTTCGTGCGAGCGCTGATCGGAGCGCTGTACGCGCACGGCGGGCGTGCGGCGGCGCGGGCCTTCCAGCAGGCGCACGTGCTATCGCGGACGCTGAACCTCAGCGCAGTGTTCGACTTCAAGTACCCGACGCGTGACCTGTCGCGGCTGTGCCTGCGCGAGGGCTTCGAGGCGCCGGTGGCGCGCCTCATCGCCGAGACCGGCCGCCAGAGCCGCCACCCCGTCTTCGTCGTCGGCGTCTACTCTGCACGCGACAAGCTGGGCGAGGGCGCGGGCGCGAGCCTCGATGAGGCGCGTGTGCGCGCTGCTACCGCTGCCCTCAAGGGCTGGTATCTCTACAGCCCTATGGATGTGGTCACGCCGAGCGAGGTGGAGGACGGCGACGCCGCCGGCAGGTGGAAGCCCAACTTGGTCGATTGCGGTGAGATCATCACTTGAGCGGTTGCCAAGGAAGAGATCGGAAGCTGCATTTGTTCTTGCATAGCTTTGGTGCGCTCAGCGCTGGCGAACTTGAAGGCATTTCTTGTGGCGCGCTCGTTCTGTACATCATGAAATCGGGCATGCGAACGGCTCCTCTCCACTTCCAGAACAGGCATGGGAGTTTTTGTGCGGCGGCATTCTTCGCTGTGGGCGGAAGGGATGTTTTGTATCATAGTATGACTGCATTCGTGTACACGTGTCCTGGGAGATTACCGTGAATCCTCATTGAACGCTGTGTGAATAGCTAGCTACCCTTCGCGAAAATTCATAACCTTCAAGCCCAATCGCTGAATGGTGAAGGATCATAATGCACTCCAAACCAAACCGGCTCTCCACCGCACTCGAACTTGAAATTGGGGTATCATATGCCCGTCAAACATGAGTATTGCTTCTCAACTGCAGTATTATGAACGAAAACAACGTTACAAGGCGTACGTGAGTACGTCGATGCGCCCAACTCTGCGCCACTGAAATGGTGAAAACCAACTCCAAACGCTTCAATCGTCTCCGTACACCGACGGCTCGCGGTAGTACTCCTGCAGCAATCTCAAATCATTCCATATAGCGCTATCGTTGGGAGATACCTCGCTCGGTGTAACAAACTGGTTGGAAACCGTGTTCTTTGTCTTGGGAGCCTTCAAATGATCCACCACGCGCTGAATTGCTGGTCTCCTCGTCGGATCTACGTTTAGCATGTGCTTGATCACTGACAGCATCCGGGCAGCTTTCCTCGTAGGAGGGATTGCCGTTTTTACTGTTTTGAGGTGCTCGATCCAGGCCGAGACACTGTCCGGATTGGCCTGGAAGCTCAGATCGTGCGTCAATTTGGATCGGTACTCAATGAAATGAGTCAAAGGATAACCTCTTGCGACCGTGAGCATATCTAAGAAACAACAACCGAGAGAGAAGACATCCGCTGCGTTTCGTGTCTCCCGAAGATGAATGACTTCGGGAGCGGCATATATGTAGCTTGGCTCATTGGAGTAAGCTGTGTATAGTTGTGCGTAAGTGGAACTGCGTGCCGGAAGAGAAATGCCGAATGGAGAGAACTGGATCTTCTTTGAGGTTGGATCAACCAGAATTTTTTGTGGCCTAATTCCTCGGTGTTGTGAACCCTTTGAGTGAATGTATGCCAAAGCATCAGCGAGCTCAACAACCCAGCGCAGGACCGTGCCGTGGTCAATATTCGGTTCCATTGTCAAATATTCGGCAAGATTGTACTGCGCATATGGGTAAGTGAATGCCACAACCTGGCCTTGCATGTATGAAGACGCGATTTTCGCAATGTTCTCATGTTCGAGTTCGTTGTAATCTCTGATGTGTGAAAGGCATTGTCTTTTATCGTTTGGTCTGTCGGCATTCATGAATTCGAAGCGCTTCCTCACAAAAATGGCATCATCGGACTTGTCGAGATAGCGAACTTTGGCGATTGTTTTTGAACCGGTCTTCGTTTCGTCTATTTGACCGCAGTCTTGCAAGGGTACCGCTTCAAAAATCTGGAAATCCACATGATGGCCATCTTTCGGGAGCTGCCTCATTGCCACTCTCCATTGCATCTCAAGGACTTTGGCCGAATCTGCGGCAATGCCTCTCAAATCATCTTCATTAAAAGGCATTTTATTATCTTGCAGCCAGAAGAAGGCGGCGTGTTTCCAGGCCGGTAAATCCTCGCACATCCATAGAAGGAGAGCTGTCGTCGGCTGCGACACGGCCCAACGCGTTATCCGTTCGGCCGAATTTCCGGTCCATCCATTCTGTTTACAAATCCTATGGAAAAGCCTTGGCATGGAAAGATGAAGAGATGGAGTAATCAATTGCACAGGAATCCTGAGTTGATCTTCACTGTTTTGAATCACGGGTTCCACCTGAGAAGTTACGGACGCGTTTGGAAAAGCCATGCCGTTTCGTTTGGGGGAAGTGGGTAGTCGATGAAAATAAGGATCTCGAGCTTGATTTTGTCGAGGAAATGTGGCACTTTGAGCTCTCGTTGGAGGATGGAATGGAGAAGTGTCCTTACTGGTCCCGAGGGGAGTCGAAGACCGGCCTGTAGGTCGTGGCGAATTGGAAACTGATCTGCTTGTGGGCGAAGGTGGCAGGCTTTGAACTACATTGTTGGACGGTTTATACCAGGGGTTTGTAGGGTTGAGATTTTGACGAGTCAGTGTTGCGCGCGAGCTTTCGATTGTCCTTGGGGTTGGGGTCGGGGTTCGACTGGTCTCTCCGGTGAAAGCTTGAGGGGTTTCGATGCCCCCCGCAGTGAGAGTTGATGTGGAAGACGAAGGACTGGTGGAAGACGTTCCAAACCAATCTGAAGGGGTTGGATCGCGGAAATCCGACATCGAATAGGTGCGCGTTAAGTAGTGGTTCGCAGGAGGTGGCGTCGCCTGGTCACTCGGTAAAGGCCATCTCGTAGAAGGCTGCATTATCGAAGGAGTGAAGCTGGCACTGACCGAAGGCGACATGGAAGAAATTGAATCTGTAAGGACAGTGACAGCTGGAATTGTGGCATGAAGGGAAGCTACAACGAGGCGTTCATGCCGGAGCCGAAGACCATTGCCTGAAGTGAGGCGCGTCAGTTTAAAACCACGGAAAGCAGCATCAGATCAGAGCTACAAGCGCTTTTGACAGCAATTAAAGAAAGCCTCGGACCGCGAAGATTGCTCCGGGACACTCGCGGCTCGCCTCAATCCTTGCATCGCGTGCGTACGTTGTGGTTCGTAGAGAATGAAGCGCCTCTGATGCGCTGGCAGTTGACCTTGCATCAGCGTCCCTATCAACGCACAACGGCAACTGCGGAGGCGGCCAGCCTCGCAAATCGGCCGCGCGCAGTGTGACAAGTTACAATGGGTGGAGGTTAGACTCATGCATGGCCAGGTGTCTGCCTCCCACTCGAGGTAAAAATTCGAGTAGTCGGTACTGGCTTGCGAAATCGCCGCAATCAGTGCAGTCGGGTGTCGAATCGTAGGGCTTTGGCTACCAGCTTTACCAAAGGCGAAAGGATACGACAGGCTATATATGCTTCTCAGCTGAGCAATGGTTCTCCAAAAGACAGCTTTGGGCGCCATCGGGTTGGGATATGTCAGCATGTTTGGCGCAAAAGGTGAGGCGTTTGTGAGGCCCGGCTTTCGTTTGGCTGGAAATCGACTTTTGAGGCGTGCGCTACGGGATCGGGCCGGCGAAGGATTGGCGATCCAACTACAAGCCTTCTAGAACGGTTGAGACATCGTCGTCGACATGCACAAAGCCGAATTGAATTCTGCGAAAGCTCAAGAAGAGAAAGAATGCAAAATGCGACAATTAGAATTGTGTAAACATTGGACTAAACGGTCTTCTAGAATGCCTTGGCCGTCTCCAGCGCTTGGCTACGAAACGGAGTCTGCGAACATGCCGGAGTATCGTATACTTTACGCTCGATATCAAATATTCCAAAGGTTACGAAGCGGCTGCATGAGCTTTTAGAACCTGAATCAGCACCCATATATGGCTGTTAGAGGCGACAAGGTTACACGGATTTCCTGAAGAGGTGGGCTGAGAATTCAGAAGCCAGACATAGACGAGCCATCCTCAAAGAGCCGTAACTATAACTGGCTTGTTTGACTTGTTCTGGGAACCACTTTTGTTTTATACGTTTCCCGCACGAGCGCCACGTAGCTACCTGCACGAACAATGCTTTCCCGATATCGCATGGCGGCTAGCTAGTCCATACATGCACTTGACGACGTATCCCGTCCCATCATCTCTACCACAGAGATATCTGCAGGAGCGGAACAACTTACAGCTTAGACAGGTGGATGTCTTGGAAGTAATCTCTCCTGGCGGTGGTTCATTGGAAAGATACGATCAGACGGACTACTAGTCGTCGACGAGGACCACTTTATCCACAAAATCGTCATCTCCCAAGCATGGTCAACGTAATCGTCGAAGGCAGAATTCGAGGGCAGAAGTACTATCCGACTCTTCTCCGAAATTCCTAATTAAAAGGACGGGCGGTTGGTCGATGTTTCAAGACTCCTCAACTTTTCGTTGGCGGCTGTCCGTGACACCATGAAGCAGGAGTGGCTGTCACCAGGGTGAATGTTTCCATACCACGCTCCAGTGTACAGGGCCACGTATGAACCTATCTAATAATGATTAAATCAAGAAAACTGCAGCATGGTGGCGATCAGGAGCACCTGCTCGTATCTCCTTCTGCTAGTACAGCAAGCGGCAAAAGCAAGCGAGCTGTTAGGATAATGGAAATTGACCAGCGGAGAACAATACGCTTTGAAACGTTAGAATAACCAACTAGCCCGGAGCAATTCCGGGCAATACGCAGCATCGGGCGACGGCGGATTTCGAAATGTAGAGAATGAGCCGTTAAATAGCTAGGGTGAAGATTGTTCGGCTCCACCACAGCAAGCAAGATCTTCATCCCTGGGCAGAGACGAAAGGGGGTCAATTGTATGGAACGACGGGTCGAGTGTGCGGCAACGGGTTCCCAAGTTTGAGCAGAGCTTCGTCAAAGCACGTCGCAGGCAAAGCTGTCGGAGTTGCTTCCTGGCGGCAGAGACCGGAGTAGGCCTCTTTTTTTTGCAGTGGTGACGGGTGCGACGTCGCAAGCGTTCCAGTAATTTTATAAGGGAATGGAGGGTGTTTCTTCAGCGAAGAGCTAGCGCGCCCATTCGTCTGCGCCACCAGGGCGAGACCAACCAGTCACGATGCGGCGTTGGCAGCTTTGCCCTCGTCTGCGGCGATGCTGAAACCGCACGTCTGTCCCGGGCGGTGGATCACCTCGTCTCACCTTATGCTATAGGACATCCGCACAAAACACCACTCTTTTCCAACAAACACCGAGCCAACCATCCCATCTAGCCTGCTCAACTGCTACGCTTTGCAGTCTTGGCCGCTTTCCCCAATGAAGGTGTTTGGAGTCCCTTCGGAATGAGCTACGTAAAGGATTCTCTGAGGCTGACCCGTGAGTCGTCGCAGTTCTGGTGTCATGCCCACCAATGTGGCAGCTCAAACTCCCGTTTCCTCATCGTGGCCCAAGAACCATGGGTGCTCCGTCGTAGTCCGTCTCTTATCACCATCCCGTTCTTGTTTCGTTGATGAGGCCTTGGCCGCGGTAGACGAAATGTTTCTCCCCTGGTGCCTCGAGCACATTTCAAGCAATTTTCATGTCTGCGCGTCCTCTTACCTTCCATTTTCTGAACCGTCTCTGACTTTCTTTCCTTTCTATTCTCTTCTCCCGCCTTAACTTTCGTTTGCTGTGCCGCTGCTGTGCAGCTTGAAGACACTCCTTTTGTCCACTACGCCGCTACGGACATCCAATACGCGCTGAGCGACCTTTGACATTCCCTCCCTTCAACTACATTCTTTCAACCTTCCATTCTAACCATGCGGCTCGAGGCTGCTGTTATCGGTGCTATTTTTGTGGTGGGCGGAGTGTGTGGTGCTTCACCGGATGGCGTTGTTGCACAGATACATCGCCGGCATGCCGACGTTCATGAGCAGTTGAGGAGAGATGCAGATGCTGCGCTACACCAAAAAGCCAAAAGGACACTGTCAACAGCAGACGTGTTCGGGCGACCTGGAGGTGTGTGGCCGACGGTGACCGTACCGTCAGGCTACACGCTCGCTGCTGGTGTTCAACTCACACCAGTCCCCGGACAACCTACTGCGAGTCTGATATCACCCGCAGAAGCAACCGGCTCTGCACTGCTGACGAATGGGTCGATTGATAATGCACAGTGGGATACTGAAGCCGAAACAGCATGCTTAAATGCGATGAACAGTCTTAACGGCAACGCCGGGAACCCTACTGGCCTGGTTGTATGCTACAACATCCCATATCTCAACGCACAAAATGGTTCATTCGAATCAGAGCTACGGATATTCAACGTCTCACAGCCAACTGGAGAATGGGTTGGTGTCTCAGCGGCTGAGATGATGGTTAGCATACAATATGCAGGAGCTACTATTACGCCAACCACCACTGGCGACATACCAGTGAAGCGTGGCCTGGCTAAGGCCTTACTGCCATTCTTGCAAAAGAGGCAGGCGTCCTCAACATCAACTTCTACAACGGCGTCCTCAGGAGCGACTGTAACGCCTACCGAGGTTGCTATCCGCACGTACACGGGAAATATCAACTCGAACCTGTTTACACCAGGAATGAACATGTGAGTACCGTCTTCGATAGCTCTGAGAAAGACCCAAATACTAATTTAAATGCTTAGTTCTTCGATGGAGCCTCTCCTTATTCCTCAAATTTCCATCCTGGCGACAGATTCGGCGGGCCAGCCACTTAACGCCACGCTTTCTTCCACACAGGCCTCCTTCGTTGCTGGCGTATTCTCCAACTCGTCTTCCCTCACTACCGACCCCAAGACCATACTGGGCAATCCAGCAGCAGAGATTGTAGCCGAGCAGGAAGGCGCTCCCACACCGTACGTCGTACCTGGACTAGCCCTTGGCGTGAAACCTATCGGCCTGATAGTCACCTCAATCTGGACCATCCTCTTCTTCACAGCCGTCGGCTTGGGTACTCTCGGTCGGATTCAGTACCGAGATCAATACAGAAAGCAAATAAGGGCTCAGGGCTCGGAAAGCGTGCGAAGAATTTAAATGGTTTTGATCGTTTGAAGAGTTGGAGTGTTCGCTGGCCTCTTATAGACTTTTAGATACCTTTTTCATCCACAATCAGTCTCACATCAGCGGGTGGGGTTTCGTCTACCATAGATATCCCCGAGCCTACACCCCGTCATCCAGGTGGTGGCAGTCAGAGACAAGATGTTGGAGTGGGAATAATTTGCCCACGTTCTTCGTTCAGAGGCTTCAGCATGTTTGGACATTTGAGCGTATTGCAAATAATGAAGATTCCTCCATGAATATTCGTCCGATGTTTCTGAATATTCCACGAACACGAACAGTTATCTTTGATCACTCTATCTTGCGGTGTCGAGGATCGGCAATCCGCGGTTTCGCGCGGCTTGAAATTCAACGTCTCCTCTTTATTGGCCAATTGGACCACGAGGCGGATTGGATCGTATTCTTGTACGCTTCTACTACACGCCCTTTGGAATCAATTGCCCGATATCGCAATATCATTTCATATTCAGCTCTTTGGCATTTCATCGGCATCTCTTTGCATGACTCAGAGGTCCTGAGGTCTTAAAGATTGTAACTGTCTTGACAACTTACGTCGAACGTGAGATTGCAGTCCACTACTAGTCACAAAGTGGTAGATTCATAAGCATCATTTCCAATTGATTCGCCTGAGTCAATTGCATTTTCAGCTGGCTACTGTTATCTTAGAATAGGCGCTTTGAATTAACAATGGCCCCAAAAGTTCCATTCGGAAAGGAAATGAGGAAGGAGTTCCTCTTTGACGAAGACTACCTCAATTTGAATCATGGTACGATATGGAGTGAATTGACCAGCTTGTTGGACAATGCATTCTAACGGCCCTAAGGCTCATTCGGTACCTATCCCAAGGCTATTCAAAAGGCCATGCGCAAATATCAAGATGCCTCGGAAGCTCGCCCAGACGAGTACATCCGCTATGAGTATCCCAAGCTGCTCGACGAATCGCGAGAAGCGGCTGCTCAGCTACTCAACGTTCCCGTCGATACCGTCACGTTCGTGCCCAATGCTACAACTGGAATTAACACGGTTCTGCGGAACATAGAATGGGCACCCGGCGACAGGATCATCTACTTTGCGACCATCTATGGTGCGTGCGAGAGGACCATCGCGTATCTTGAAGAGACCACAACGGTCGAGAGCGTTAGAATCTCGTACACGTACCCGGTGTCAGACTCATTCTTCGTGACCGCGCTCACGGAGACGGTCCACCGGGAGCGAGCAGCAGGCCACAACCCACGGGTGTGCCTCTTCGACACGATCTCGTCGATGCCAGGGTGCCGGATGCCGTTCGCCGCGCTGGCACGCACCTGCGCCGCGCTGGGCGTGCTATCGCTGGTGGACGGGGCGCACGGCGTCGGCCACGTCGCGCTCGACCTGCGCGCGCTGGACCCGGACTTCCTCGTGTCCAACTGCCACAAGTGGCTGCTGGTGCCGCGGGGCTGCGCCGTCTTCTACGTGCCGGCCCGCAACCAGCACCTCATCCGCTCCACGCTGCCCACCTCCCACGGCTTCGTCCCGCGCCCGAGGCCCGGGCTCACGTTCACCAACCCGCTGCCTCCCAGCACTAAGAGTCCGTACGTGGCCAACTTGGAGTTCGTCGGCACTGTCGATACCGCGCCGTACGCGTGCGTGAAGGACGCCATCCGCTGGCGCGAGCAGGTGTGCGGCGGCGAGGCCGCCATCCGCGCGTACACCGTCGCGCTCAACAAAGCGGCCAGCCAGCGAGTGGCCGAAATGCTCGGGACCGAGTACATGGACAACGAAGAGGAAAGTCTTAGAGAGTGCAATATGAGCAACGTCAGGCTGCCCCTCGATAGCGAGCAGGTGAAGGCGCTGTGCAAGGGCAAGCAGGAGTTTGATGGGGTCGCGCTGAGGGATTGGATGACGTTCAGGGCCATGAAGGATCATGGCGCTTTTATGGCGTTCATGTACTATGCCGGACACTGGTGGGTGAGGTTGTCCGCCCAGATTTACCTCGACTTGGCGGATTTCGAGCGGGCCGCTGCGATTCTAAAGATCATTTGCGACGATGTGAAGCAGAGCAAGTTCTTGGAAAGCCCGAAAGCAAACCTATGAGTATCATATGTCGTAGACTTGTAGGGACGTGTAATCTGCTTGAAAGAAGTTAGCATGAGAGTGCGAGACCATTTTACCAATCAAGCAATGGAACTCCACATGCGAATAAGGCGAGATGTTCGTGTTGAGCACTGATGTCGGATCAAGGCTGAAAGGTCTGCGTTGTAGTCCGTACTAAGCTTTGAACGTGGTCAATTGGATGCCGAAGTGGTGGACCATTCATATATATACGACAGTGTAGCTACCAAAATGCGATCAGGTAGAGAAGCGAGATTCGTTGCGAACGTGTCTGAGCCCCTGAATATGCTGCAGGATTTACTCCTTCCAAAATTACTCGAGCGATTATTCAGTGCGCCTTTTTTCTTCCTATTCCAGGCATCACTGTTGTTGAGGCGGTTAGTAGCTTGGAGGCGTGACAGAAGCGTAGAATTGTCGAATGGGGATGAGTGAGCATCATCACAGCACGAGACTCGCTCCGAAACATAGTCTATCAGATGGAGAGTGTTGAGATGAACAGTGAGGTTGAGTGTGATAATTCAAGGGCTTCCGGGCCATTCTCGTCAGATGGCTTCACACTGTATTTACTCGCGCAGTAGCTGAACTCAATCGGTATGAGCCGGGCAGATGTCCGAAAGATTTCTGGACGAATGAGAAGAGTAGGGCACTAGAAAAGTATGGCTGAAGGCGACTTGCATGGCAGCATCCACTCACGATGGCGCTGGAGCGTGTAGTGAGCGTAAATGAGCGTAAGTCGCGGACACCAACTGCCGGTTTAGAGCTTGACCTCCGCTCTCGTCCCGCCTCTCCCTTGTTTCTCCACACGCCACACAAAGCCAACGTTCCACTGAGATTGCTTTTGGTCCCTGTTGGCCACCTTACTGGCGTCTTCCTCTTGGACGTCATGCTGCTCCGATGTTTGGATCTCGCGACTCGTCCCGTAGCTTTTCCGTGCGACAAAGGACAGGAACATTATCCGTGCAGCTCGATCACTATATAAAGAGCTGGCCAAATTCAAAAATTCACAATGCCATCTGTCTGCTGGCCTTTGCGATCCTCAGCTCTAGGACCTTTCAAACTTCCACTGCGGGCGACTGCAATCCTTCCTATCTGTTGTACCTCTCATCCTGCCGTGGAGTTGGCACGCGCCCACAGCCAAAGCCGTGAGAGCCGTGTGATCGGCGTGCAATCAACGCCAAACGCCCACGAGGTGATTAACACCCTGCGGGGATCTTTCTGTCGGATTTTCCATTCTCTTTTTCGACTTCAACACCAAGTCGTCCTATCTAGACGAGCCCATCATGGATGAAGAGAAGCCCTACCAGACTACAGCGGAGCAGGTTCCTGCGTCCCGCACTCAGACCCAGGAATCCTATACCGACATGAGTGTGGGCCGCTACATCGCTACTCGCATTCCCTCTCTCAAGCCGCCAATGGACAAAGCTCCAAACCCATTCAGGCTTCTGGCAATGCTCAACCGTGAACAGTGGCTGTTCTTCCTGGTTGGCTTCATCGGCTGGACTTGGGATGCCTTTGACTTCTTCACTGTATCGTTGACTTTGACCGATCTAGCAAAGCAGTTTGGCAAGACCAACGCCGATATCTCCTGGGGAATTACGCTTGTGCTGATGTTCAGGAGCGTTGGCGCAATTACTTTTGGTATTGCTGCCGATCGCTATGGACGAAAGTGGCCGTTCATCCTTAACAACGTTCTCTTCATTGTCCTCGAGCTTGGCACTGGGTTTTGCAATACATACAGACAGTTCTTGGCCGTAAGAGCCCTGTACGGAATTGCAATGGGTGGTTTATATGGCAATGCCGCAGCTACCGCGCTCGAAGATTGCCCGAGTGAAGCTCGTGGAATTATTTCTGGTATGCTTCAACAAGGCTATGCCTTTGGATATCTCCTTGCAACAGCCTTCGCCCGCGCTTTGGTCGATACAACCTCCCATGGATGGCGCCCTGTAAGTTACCACATTCCCTCGTATCGCATACAGCATCTAACCAATCATAGCTCTTCTGGTTTGGTGCCTGCCCACCAGTGCTCATCATTATTTTCCGTTTATTCCTTCCGGAAACTCGCGTCTTCCGCGAAAGAGAAGCTGTGCGCAAAGCTGGGCAACACGTTACCGGCACATTCCTTCGCGAAGGGAAAGTCGCGCTTAAGCGACACTGGCTTCTCCTCGCCTACCTCGTCTGCCTCATGGCTGGCTTCAACTTCATGTCGCACGGCAGCCAAGATCTGTATCCGACCATGCTCCAGAACCAGCTGAACTTTGATGCCAATAAGGTCACCGTCACGCAGGTGATTGCGAACCTTGGCGCTATTACTGGCGGCACCATTGTCGGCTACTCTTCGCAGATATTCGGCCGGCGCTTCAGCATCATCGTCATCTGCATTCTCGGTGGCGCACTGCTGTATCCTTATACGTTCGTGAAGACGGAGAAGATCGCTGCGGCGGCGTTCTTCGAGCAGTTCTGCGTGCAGGGCGCTTGGGGAGTCATCCCAATCCACTTGATGGAACTCTCTCCTGGAAGTTTCCGCACTTTCGTCGTCGGAACCTCGTATCAGCTTGGCAATCTTGCATCGTCTGCCTCGGCTACCATTGAGGCTACCCTTGGCGAGCGCTTCCCGCTCCCGCCAAAAGGTAAGACTGCTCGCTATGAGTATGGCAAAGTCATGTGCATCTTCCTGGGCTGTGTCTACGCCTATGTCATTATAATGACGCTCGTCGGACCCGAGAACTTCAAGAAGAAGTTCGGCGTCGAGTACGACCATGATATGGATGAGGCTGTCGGTCACGATGCCATCGAGAAGGCTATTCATCACGATTCGCTTGAGGCGACAAGGGAGAATGGCACGGATGGCATAGGCAAGGAGGGTGTCTGATTGGGAGTGATTGAACGGAAATTTGGTTTTGGATTAGGCGGAACATGATGACCTTGTAGCTTGCTTGGATATTTCGATGACCACCAAAGCTTGATTTACTTTTATTCTCTGCCAGATTCCCTTTCTCAGACCATTTTGAGACGAGTATCGAACTACTCAGCCCGTACAACTTATGGATCATAATGCCACCGATGACGCCGGAGAGCTAGCCGTATGTCGTTCACTTGAGCAACTGCTTAACTCCATTACGCTGTAAATGTATCACATAAGTGAACCTCTAAGCTCTCCACCCCTCTTGCTTAAATTGAATCATCTTGAAGCCCTTATTAGCTCCGAATGGAATGACTACCGCACTTAAGTCTCTGCGGTCTCTTCAGGCTTGCTTTTCTTCGCAGCCGGCTCCTCGACATTATCCTCATCGCGAGAGCGCTTGTCCGACGGCGCTGTCGTTGCCTTGACCTTTGGTATACCGTTATCATGGTAATCTTGCTCCTCTTGCTCCTTCTTGTCAATCTCAGCCTTTTCAGAGCGATTGTTTTTGTCCTTATATCCACGTCGTTGGAAGTCGTCACGGCGACCCTTCCAATCATCCTCATCCTTGTCGTCGTTATCGCGATAACGGGAAGGCTTATTTCCTCTGCGATCACGCCCCAAATCTCGCCCACGATCCCTTCCGCGGCCGCCTCTGTACCCACCACGGTGGCCACCACGTCCGCGGTGCCCATTTTGACCTCGGCTGTTGGCCTCGACGCGGCCCGCCTTGATGTCTTCGACCTTCATTTCGCAGTATGCTTTCTTGGACATAATCTTCAATTCCTTGTCCTCCCACTTGGGTTTCGGATCTAGATCCAAGAATGCCTTCAGTGTCTCTTCGTCCTCAAATTCGACGAAAACAGAGCCCTTGAACCATAGCTGTTGGTTTCGGCGCAGACGGACAGCATTGATGGGCCCGTAAGGTTGGAAAAAGTTCTCGATATCGTATTGCGAAGACGCAGTCTCTTCTCCAAATCCTTTTGCATACAGGGTTCGTGGCATGGCCTCGTCCTCAAAGATCGAAAGGTCGACATCATCAAAGTTTGTGCCTACCGCATCCGACAATGGTGTCTTCCGCTTGATCTCGTCACCATTGACGAGCTCCAGTACTTCACTCTCCTTCAATGCTTCTACGACCGCCGAGAGCGGCTGAAATCGACGCATACGCTTGAAGCTGTGGATAACGGAGATGGGGATGGGAAGGTTCTTTGAGCCGCCAATTTGATTGAAGAGGAATTTGTCCTGAACGAGGTTTGATTCGGAGAAATAGAATTCGACTTGCTTGCGGATTTCCTCGGGGTCATCAGATTCCTCGCGCACTGAGGGGTCGAACTTGATATTGTCCTTGTAATTTTGCCTAGGTCTATGGTTGCCCTTGCGCGTGTCATCGCGTCGGTCGTTGCCGTTGGATCTTGATCCCCGCTCAGCATTGTCGCCTTTCTCCTCGTCGCCAGTTTTACCTATTGATATAAGTCAGCTCTATTGTATGATAAGTCAAGCGCAAGTGAAGTGAAGTGAGTCAGCTGCGATGAGCTTTGTGTGCTTGTGCAAGGCACTTACCAGTTTCTTTTTGATCAGGAGCTTCACCATCTTCATTCAAAGGTTTTGATTCAGTCGCGGTATTCTTATCACTCTTGGCTTCTTCGCCAGAAGGGTCTGTCGACTTGCTCAAAGTCTCAGGATTCTCCTCTTCGGTCTGCTTGGGTCCAGCGTCCACAGTCTTTGCCTCTTCCTCCGCCATGTTCGCGTAATTGAGGTTGATAGAGTTCAGTTAAACCCAGATATCAGGTTATATAACGGTTTGAAAGCTTCTGTTGACGCTCCCTCTTCCTCGATGTGTGGGTTCGGCTGCTGTGAGCGGCCTTAAAGGTCAAGTTGAGACCGAGATACTGCAGAAATGTCTGCCGTATAGACGGTGCTCTAAATTAATGGACAATTTAGATTCCTTAGCAGTGAAACTCTGAGCAAAATACTACAACGATCACTGATAGCCACAAAAAGACTCTCGCCGGGGCTTTGAAGGCTTCGAGTCGAAGGTCGAAATTTCGGGGAATTCTGCCGAGGCCCACCGCCTCCGCAGGCCGATGAATTCCTCCCAGTTGAACTTTTTGAGGATGAGAGCTCAAATTCACAGCATTCTTGGTCCGTCGTACGCTAAGAGCTACATTAACGGGCGCAATGCCTCGAAAGAAGCTCAAGTTCTATGATTTGAAGGAAACCCGAGTACGACAGTCCTGGCATCCCATCAATCTCTACAACTTATCTCGTCTGTTTGGGCCCAGGGCCGGCCACAGGACAGTCTTCCAGCAGAAATGGAAAGCAAAGTCATTTACGCGTCCCTACCACGGCGAGCAGATTCGAGAAGGTCAGTGGGAACGCCAATTCTCAAGGCACATACCGTCGGTCGTGCCAATGGATGCTGCAATCTTGGCCAAAAGCGATGGTTCAGACATGGCCGCGGGTAGGGGCAGAGGAAGAGACGCGCCGCCTGATTACCAGAAAGCCACCAACGTACCTACACCATACATGAGCATGGTATATCATCCGCAAGAGAGAAGACTGGATACGTCTATCTTCAGAGCACTGTTCGCGAGCAGCGCACGACAAGCAAGACAGCTCGTGACACACGGTCACGTCAAGGTCAATGGGAAGAAGGTTAGCCACCAGCGCCACGCGCAAGCATCACCGAAACTCTAACAACAATGCAGATGCTCTATCCAGGATACCTCCTAAACCCCGGTGACATGTTCTCGGTAGATCCCGAAATGGTCATGTATTGCACTGGACAAGGTCCTCGCATGAACTCCCTGCGGCACAACCTTACGCGCTATCAAGGCAAAACTGCTGTAATGGAGGCCTATAGAGCGCCTTTCTTTGCCCTTTTGCGATCTGTTTCCAGCTTGAGCAGAGTTTACCAATCTCGTACAAACACGAACAGCAAGATTATTGAAGAACTTCAGGCACTCCGAGAAGATATGAGCCAGTATAACTTCGGTCCTGGTACCGCTCCAGAAGCTTTGTACAATAGTTGGAAGACGCGATTCGACTTAATCCGGCTACAAGAACCTCTTTTCGATCAAGAATACATTAGAGCCTCCTTCATCCTCGACTCTCTCCTCCTTCGCGCGTCTAAACAAATCGAGCGCGCCGAGCGAAAGCAAAGCACAGCGAAGAAAGAAGATTCGACGTGGTCGGAATCAAAGTCGCTCAGCGAAGCCATCACCGAGCTCAACAGCTTCCGCAAATCTATCACTGAGGCGCTAGATGGTCCTCTGACTGTTCCACTTGCCCTTTCCTTCCGAGACACTTACCGCAAGATTCTTGGTCCCCGACATGCCGCTGCATCCTCCATCACAGACACGTTCACCTCCGTCTTGGATCCCGTCTTTGCGTCTCCCTCAGCTCAATCAACTGCCAACAGCAAGGCGGCTGGCGGGCATATCACGGAGCATCTCCGAACACTAGCGTTAATCAACTTCAAGTGGAAGACGAAAGACTACATGTCTCCCTTTGCTTTCATCCCGCGCTATCTAGAAGTCAATCAGAACGTTTGCTCAGCAGTTTACCTACGACATCCAGTTGCACGCCCAGGCCTGGCAGAAGTCCCGAGCCCCTTCAGCAGTGAACTGCTCACTTTGGCATTCCAGTGGTACTTGAGGAGGCGTTGAGTAGATCGACTGCGTACTTTGCATATCCTAAGCTTCTAGATGCATTTTCACAAGCACGGTTTAGAGCACGGGTGCATGTGGACGGTTGCATCAGTGTCCAAACAATTGTATATTAGGCTTCAGGTACAGCCAAAAGGCACTCTCCAATATTGTATGGTACATTGAACCTTCAACTGCGACGCCTCCTGCTGTTGGTGAAAAGGTGTCACTATTACTCCGCACTCGGGCAGAGGATGTGTCACGCTCATATTCCATTACGCCCAAATTTTGCAAAAAGCGCTCGACAAACCCGCTGTAACGCCAATTCCGTAACCAAATAAACATGAGATGTCGTGAAGTGTCAAGCATATCACGGCCTTAGATAGCTTTTGGTATAGGCATCCTACTTCTCTCTTCGATGCCGCTTCGATGACTGACGCGAAGCCAGCTTAGAGAAACGTCCTGGTAGTCTCGATGCTCGGCCTAGGGCTGATATCGGGAATGCTGCTGCCGGGAGTCCACTGCGAACTCGTGCTAGGTGTGTAGTCACTTGTGACATCGGCATCAGCATCAGCATCTGTATCTTCATCGGTGACTTCACTTCGAGTGCCAACAGACACTCTTGATTTGTACGAGGGGGGTGGATTCGACATTCCCGATTCGCTTGAGTAGTCAGGGAGGCTGCTGGAACGAGATCGTGGAGGCGGTGGTGCAGTGTAGCTTGAATCGCCGGTGGAACGCGCGGGAATGG
>Ga0335073_10001825_pt1 | contig 28821 bp, 27 predicted proteins | sample Lox_Sample_22_FD_207093 | JGI IMG/M metagenome (GOLD analysis project Ga0335073, IMG submission 207093) | Soil microbial communities from Loxahatchee National Wildlife Refuge, Florida, United States - Lox_Sample_2.2 | ecosystem: Environmental > Terrestrial > Soil > Wetlands | place: USA... | reverse complement strand
GGGGGCGGCGCCGGGGGGGGGGGGGGGGGGCCCGGGGGGGGGGGGGGGTTTTCGGGGGTTTGGGGGGGGGGGGGGGGGGGGGGGGGGGGGGGGTCTCGCGCTCGCGGGCGGCGGGGGCGGCGGGAGCTGCGGGAGTCGGCGGTGCGCCCGGGGGCGGCAGGGCGGCCCAGGTGGCGGCCGGGGCGGGCGGGGTGGGCGGCGCGGCCGGGATGGGCGGGGCGGTCGGGGCGGCCGGGGCAGCCGGGGCGTGAAATAGTCGCCAAACCCCCTCCCGCGCCGGCGACCTTGGCGACATAAGCGCCTCACGGACGCATGTGTATCCATGGCGGATAGGTCGGGGGCGGGTCTGGCGAGTTGCGCACCGCCGGGAGTAGCCTTGGCGCATGGCTCGCAAGCCGCAGGGGCGGTTCTGGGGGATGCCCTACAACTGGAGCCGTCCGGCGCGCAAGGACGTCTGGCGAGGCGTCTGGGATCCGGACGAGCCGCGCGTGTTCACGCCCAAGAACTACGGGTGGGGCTACACGATCAACTTCGCCGCGCTCCGCCGGCGTGTGAAGCGCCGGCGCTGATCCGCCGGCGTGTGAAGCGCCGGCGCTGATCTGCCGGCGTGTGAAGTGCGGGCGCTGACCCGCCGGCGTGTGAGGTGCCGAGGGTGCCCCGCCGGCGCCGGCCGGAGCTGGATTTCGTGACTCTGCGCCCGTCCTGGCGCCCGCGGGGTCCACATAAGCATGGTGGGCATGCTTATGTGGTCTCGGGGCCTCCGCTGGCGGGTGGTTTGACGCGTTTTACAGGTGCCGGACCCGGGGGGTGCCGGACCCGCGGTGCGCGCCGGACCCGGGATGAGCGCCGGCGCCTGAGACGCGCGCCGGCGAAGGCCGCCCACCCTGGATAACGCCCCAAAGCGACCCCGCTCCCACCCGCATCGGGGGCATAAGCATCTGGGGGGTGCTTATGCCCCAGGGGCGGGGCGGTGGCGCGGAGCTAACGGGCCTTGTACAGGGCGCCGGCGGGCGGCGGGGTGGGGATTTCCCCACCATCGAGGACGGGGGTGCGCAGCGGGTCAGACGCCCGATCGCCCCAGCGATTTCGGCGCCCTCCGAAGGCAGGCTCCGATGCCATGGAAAACACGCCTTCATCCACCACCGCATACAGCGGGTCGGCCGGCTCGAACGGGCCGGCCGGCTCGAACAGGTCGCACGTCAACGGCGTGCTGTCTCGCTTCGTCCACGCCGCGGCCCGGAGCGCGGCCCGCAGGCCCAAGACGACCGTCGCCCTCTGGCTCGGTCTGATCGTCGCGTGCGTGTTCCTCGGCTCGAGCGCCGGCATGCGCACGCTGTCGAACTCCGGCTCCGGCACGGGTGAATCGGCCCGTGCCGACGCACGCCTCACCGCCTCCGGCCTCAAGGGACCGGCCACCGAGAACGTGCTCGTCCGCTCGCACAGCCGGGAGAGCACCGCGCAGGCGGTCAAGGCGCTCGAGACGGGCGCTCGCGCACTGCCGGCGGTCAAGTCGGTTGACGGCCCCGACCGCTCGCCCGAGCTCTCGAAAGCCGGCGGTCGAACCGCGCTCGTCGTGGTGACGCTCCGCGGCGATCCCAACAACCCCGACACCCGGGCCGCGCAGGTGCAGCACTTCGTCGACGGACTGGCCGCTCGTCATCACGGCGTCACCTTCGATGAGGCCGGGAGCGGCTCGGAGGACAACGCGATCACGCAACTCGTCAACAACGGGTTGCACCGCGCCGAGCTGATCTCGGTTCCGATCACGCTGCTGATCCTCGTGCTCGCCTTCGGGGCGCTGGTCGCGGCCTCGGTGCCGCTGCTGCTCGGCCTGACGTCGGTGGGCGCGGCACTCGGAGCGCTCGGGCTCGTCTCACACATCGCGCCCAACGGCTCCTCGACGGCTCCGGTCGTGGTTCTGATCGGCCTCGCCGTCGGCGTCGACTACTCGCTGTTCTACATCCGCCGCGAGCGGGTCGAACGCCGAAACGGGGCGTCCGCCGATGCGGCGCTCGCCGCCACCTCGGCGACCGTCGGCCGCGCGATCCTCGTCGCGGGCATGACGGTCGTGATCGGGCTCGCGGGATTGCTGTTCACCGGCTTCGGGGTGTTCACCTCGATGGCGCTGGGCGCGATCCTCGTCGTCCTTATCGCCGTCGTCGGCTCGCTGACCGTGCTGCCGGCGATGCTCGCGCTGCTCGGCGACCGGATCGACCGCGGCCGGCTGTGGCCGCGCCGGCGAAACGCCCGGTCCCGCCACCGGCGCACGATGTGGGAGGTGCTGGCGGCCGGGGTCACGAACCGGCCCCGGACCTCGCTGGCGCTCGCGCTCGTGATCCTCGGGGCGCTGGCCGCGCCCGTGATCTCGATCACGACGGCAGAGCCCGGTCAGAACGACGTGTCGCCGAACACGCCGATCCGGGCCGCCAATACGGCAATCGAGCGGGCATTCCCGGGATCCACCGACACGGCCGATCTCGTCGTCAGCGGGCACGGGCTCCACAGCAAGCAAGCGCAGGACGCGCTCCATGACATCGGCAAGCAAGGTCAACGGATCACCGCAGGTCGCGGATCGGTGGCGATCCAAACATCGCGCGACGGCCAGACCGCGCTGCTCCAGATCCCGATCCCCGAGTCCAGCCTCACGGTCGCGGACCACAAGGTCCAGACACTGAGGAACGAGCTCGAGCCGGCAGTGGCAAGGTCAATCCCGGGCGCGCACGCGGATCTGACCGGCGACTACGCGGGCAACCTCGACTTCACGAGTCGCCTGTCGCACGTCACCCCGCTCGTGATCGCGTTCGTACTCGGGCTGGCGTTCATCCTGCTGATCGCGACGTTCCGTTCGGTGAGGCTGGCCCTGTCGGTGATCGGGCTCAACCTGCTGTCGGTCGGCGCCGCGTTCGGCGTGCTGGTGACTGTGTTCCAGCACCATTGGGCGCAGTCGCTGCTCGGCTTTCAGTCCGACGGCGCGGTCGTCGACTGGCTGCCGCTGTTCGCATTCGTCGTGCTGTTCGGCCTGTCGATGGACTACACCGTGCTCGTGCTCGAGCGGGCGCGCGAGGCACGGCTCGCCGGCGCCACCGCCAAACAGGCTGCGGCCACTGCACTGGGCTCGACCGGCGGAACGGTGACCAGCGCCGCGCTCGTGATGATCGCCGTGTTCTCGGTGTTCGCCACGCTGCCGCTGCTCGAGTTCAAGCAGCTAGGGGTCGGGCTGGCGGCGGCCATCGCGCTCGACGCGACGATCGTCCGCGGTCTGGCGCTGCCGGCGACGCTCACGCTGCTGGGCGATCGTGGTCTCGCTCCGGCTCGCGCCCGCGGATCCCGCAGCCGCGCGCGGGGCTGGGATCATGGAGTCGGTGTCGCAGCGATCGGATCGCAAAATGATTGATCACGGACAAGAGATCAACCTGCGGTCGGTGGTGCGGGGGGCGGCGTTCGCGCCGTCCCTCGTGATCCTGGCCGCGCTCATCGTCATCTGGGCGGCTACGGGCGCCGACTACTTCTGGCCCATGTGGGTGGCGCTCGGATTCGCGATCCCGACCGGCCTGTGGTACGCCGTGCGCTGGGGTCGGCTCCGGCCGAAGGGAGCGACTCGCTGGTACGCAATCCAGGCGGGCGTCTCGTTGGTCCTCGTCGTCACCTGTTTCTTCGTCTGGGCGATGTCGGGCGGTGGCTTCTTCTGGCCGATCTTCCCGGTCGTCGGGCTCGGTGTGGCGCTTGCCATGAACGCGTTGTTGCTCGGCCCAAACAAGCGAAATCTCGAGCATCGCGTCGACGAGCTGACCCGCACGCGCAGCGGAGCGCTCGACGTGCAGGCATCGGAGCTGCGCCGGATCGAGCGCGATCTGCACGACGGAGCGCAGGCCAGGCTGGTCGCGCTCACGATGCAACTCGGGCGAGCCGAGGAGCGTCTGGCCGATCACCCCGACAGCGCGGCGCTCGTCCGACAGGCTCGAGAGGAGGCGACGGCCGCGATCAGGGAGCTGCGGGACCTCGCGCGCGGAATCGCGCCGCCGGTGCTCGCCGACCGGGGTCTGGTCGCCGCGATCCAGTCGCTTGCGAGCCGATCGACCGTGCCCGTCGAGGTGGACGGACAGCTCGATCACCGCCTGCCACCGGTGGTCGAGACCGCGGCCTACTTCGTCGTCGCCGAGGCGCTGACCAACGTCGCCAAGCATGCGCCGGGCGCCAGCGTGCGCGTGACGGTGCACCTCGACGGCGCGATGCTCGTCGTCGAGGTCGCTGACAACGGACCGGGCGGCGCGAATCCGGCGGGCGGCGGCCTCACCGGGCTGAAGCAGCGAGTCGAGGCGCTCGACGGGCGACTCGATGTCCACAGCGTGGCCCGCGAGGGAACGGTCGTCTGGGCTGTGTTGCCGTGCGAGTAGTCGTCGTCGAGGACTCAGCGCTCCTGCGCGAAGGGATCGTGGCGCTGCTCGGCGAGAACGGGATCGACGTCGTCGCGCAGGCCGACGACGGTCCCGGGCTGCTGCGGATCGTCGACGGGCACAAGCCCGATCTGGCGATCTGCGACGTGCGGCTTCCGCCGACGTTCACCGACGAGGGAATTCGGGCGGCGCTGGAGGCGCGCCGGCGCCATCCCGAGCTCGCGATCCTGGTCCTCTCGGCGTACGTGGAGCCCGTGTACACCGGCGAACTGTTGGCGGCGGGCGACAGCGGGATCGGCTATCTGCTCAAGGAGCGGGTCAGCGAGGTCAGGACGTTCGTCGACTCGGTCAAGCGCGTCGCCGACGGTGGGACCGCGCTCGATCGCGAGGTCGTCAGCGCGCTGATCGCCGATCGCGACCGGACCGGCGGCGGGGCGGGGCTGGAGGCGCTGACCCCCCGCGAGCGCGAGACGCTCGAGTTGATCGCCCAGGGGCGCACGAACGCCGCGATCGCGCGCGAGATGGTCGTCACCCTCGGCGCGGTCGAGAAGCACGTGTCGAACATCTTCGGCAAGCTCAACCTGCCCGCCGGCGACGATGATCACCGGCGGGTGCTGGCCGTGCTCACGTACCTGCGCGCGACGGGCGGCCCGTAGCTACGAGGTCATCCCGCCGAACTGGCCACCGCTGATCGTCAGGATCTGGCCGTTGACGTAGTTCGCCCACGGCGTGCAGAGCAGGAACACGCCGCCGGCGGCCTCGCGCGGGGTGCCGGCGCGACCGAGCGGGATCAGGGCCGGACCCATCGCGCGGAGCTGCTCGGGAATGCCCAACTGGACCTTCTCGCCGCGGATCTCGACGACGTTCGTGTCGTCCTTGGCGGCGGTCAGGCGGGTCTCGATGAACCCGAACGCGACCGCGTTGACGTTGATCTTGAACTGACCCCACTCCTTGGCGAGCGTCTTCGTGAGGCCGATCACCGCCGACTTGCCAGAGGAGTAGTTGGCCTGGCCGGCGTTGCCCATCGTGCCCGAGATCGACGACACGTTGACGATCTTGCGGAACACCTCGACGCCCTCCTCGCGCTCCTTCTTGGCCGGCTCGCGCATGTGAGGAGCGACCGCGCGACACATCCGGAACGGCACCACCGAGTGGATGTCGATCATCTTCTGGAACCAGTCGTCGCTCATCTTGTGGATCGGCGCGTCGAGCGTGTAGCCGGCGTTGTTGATGAGGATGTCGACCCTGCCCCAGTTCTCGATGACCGCCTGAACGAGCTCATCTGGCACCCCGGGCGCAGTCAGATCGCCTGCAAATACCATCGTCTCGCCGGCGATCTCGCTCGCGGTCTGCTCCGCGACGTCGCCGTCGAGGTCGTTGATCAGGACCTTCGCGCCGTTCTCGGAGAGGAGTTCCGCCGTCGCGCGTCCGATGCCGCGGGCCGAGCCGGTGACGATCGCCACCTTGTCATCGAGGATTGCCATGTCCAGGCCTCCAATTTCGTGTGCTCAAGGCTGGGCATCATGCCAGCGATGGGCCCCTGGGCGCGTCAGGCGGGGATAGCCGCGGCGCGGGCACCGGCGCGGAGCCCCGACTCGATCGCGCCGTCGATGAATCCGGCCCACCCGTTCGCGAAGTCCGAGCCCGCGAACACGATGCGCCCCTCCGGCCGCTGTATCGCGGCGTGGTGATGCTCGTACCAGCCCGGGCGGTGGATCGCCCACGTGCCGCGCGAGAACTCGTCGCACAGCCAGTCGTGGGCGGTGGCGCCGAGCGCTGTATACCCCGGCAGGATCGCGTCGAGTTGGGTCTGGACCGCGCCGAGGTCGCCGGCGTCGCAGCGCGCGGCGTCGATTCCGAAGCCGATCATAAGCTGCGAGCCGTCGCCGTTGACCGACTCGGTGCCGAGGTATCCGAACGGATGCCCCGGCCGGATCGCGTTCTGAAACACCGACTCGCCGCGCGCGGCGATGAAGATCTTGATCCCGCGCGAGGCCTGGCCGAGCGCAATCGCCGACAGCTTGTCGTCCGCGAGCGCGGGCGCGAACTCGATCGCGCCCAGAGCATTCAGCGGCACCGCCACGATCACCGAGCGGGCCACGAACCCCGACCCGCCACGGGTCTCGACCTCGACGCCATCACCCCGCTGCCGGATCGCCGCCACCGGCATCGACAACCGGCGCTCGTACGACGCGCCGGCGGCGATCGCATCCAGCAACGCGCGGGTACCGCCGACCATCGTCACCCGGCCGCCGGTGAACTGGGTCAACTCGAGGCTGTAACCCGACAACGCGTGCCATCGCAGCACCGATACCGCGCCCGCGTCGTTCAGCGGCGCGTGCGCGAGCGACTCGAGCTCGGCCGTCAGCACGTCCCGCTCCTCTTCTGACAACGACAGCTCGCCGAGCCGATCCGCGATCGACAAACGGTCGAAGCGGGCCAGCGCACCGAGCGCGCGGGTCGGATCATGAGGCACCGGGAGCGCATCCCTGACGCCGTCGACGAACCTGTCCCATCCACGCTGGGCGATCTCGTCCCGATCCTCGATCGAGCCGGACCGGCGCTCGGAGCCCACGTACCAGCCGGCCGCCTGCGCATCGTCTGAGACCTCGACGCGGAGCCCGGCCCGCGTGATCTCGGACCACGTGTGGGGCTGGTGCCAGTGGACCCAGGCACCGCCATATTCGATCGGGTAACCGTTCCAGTCGGCGCTCCACGTCCGGCCGCCGAGCCGATCACGGGCCTCGAGCAGCAGCACCGAACGGCCACGCAGCGCCGCTTCGCGCGCGGCGGTGACGCCGGCAAAGCCTCCTCCGACCACGATCACGTCGTTCATGGGACCGCCACCACCCGAGGTGCAACGGCCATGCACCGGCGCGCGGTCGCGTCGACCGCCACCGCCGCGTCGGCTCCTACGAACACCGGGTTCAGCTCGATCAGCTCGAGCGACTCCTCGAGCAGGACCTCGCCGACGCGTTGCGCGAGTCGGGCCGCGGCGCCGAGGTCGAGCGGCTCACCACCGCGCCCGCCCGTCAGCAGCGGGGCTCCCCGCAGGGACCGCATGGCCTGCTCGATCCGCTCTGCGTCCGCCGGCAACGGCACGACAGCCACATCGTCGAGGACCTCGGTCCAGATCCCGCCCAGCCCGACGATGAGCGCCGGCACGACCGCGTCGGTCCGGGCCGCGACGATCAGCTCGACTCCGGGCGCCGCCATCCGCTCGACGAGCACGCCGGCGCCGAGCACGCCGGCGCCGAGCACACCGGCGCCGAGCGTGCCGGCGCCGAGCGCGGACAGCCGTCGGTAGGCGATCCGCATCGTTGCTTCGTCGCGCACGCCCAGGCAGACGGCTCCGAGCTCCGACTTGTGCTGCACCGCTGCGTCGTTCAGCTTCACGGCGACGTTCCCGCCGAGTTCGACGAGCGCGAGCACGGCGTCGTCTTCGTCCTCAACCAGACGGCCCTCGACAACGCTGACGCCGGCGACGCGGAGCAGGCTCTTGGCCTCGAACTCGGATACCCACATGCCGGCGGCCCCGTTGCCGCCGGCGGCGGCAGCGCGGGCGGCGGTGGCCCCGATCTCGCGCAGTCGACCCGGATCCCCGACCGGCTGCGCCACCGCGGCCGCGCAGCGCAGGCCGGTGCGTAGCCCGGCGACCGCGGGAATGCCCGCCTGGATGAAGCGCCAGGCGGCCTCGTCATCGAGTAACTCGGGGAGCGTCGAGGAGACGATCGTGTCGGCGTCGCTGAAAGCGGCGCCGGCGATCACACCCTCGCGGACGGCATCCCACGACTCCTTGACCGCGCCGTCCAGATCGGCGGGCTGGTCGTAGAACACGAGCACGCGGCCGATCGCGGGGTCTGCGCCGATCGTTTGCACGAGCCCGCTCAAGGCTGGCGCGTCGCCCCAGATCATCGCCGTGTAGTCGAGCGGGTTGGCGGCTGTCGCCGCCGCGGGCAGCAGCTCGCGCAGGCGCTCGCACGTGGCCGGGGCGAGCGCCGGCAACGCGACGCCGACCCGCTCGGCCTCGTCGGCTCCCTGGGCGGAGTCGCCACCCGAGCACGTCATGATCGCGAGACCGGCGGGACCACTCCGGACGCGTACACGCCCGGAACCGACCGCGAGCGTCTTCGCCAGCTCGAGCAGCTCATGGACATCGGAAGCCCAGACCGCGCCGGCCTCCTCGATCAGCGCGCGGAACACCCGCTGGTCGCCGGCGAGCGCGCCGCTGTGGGCCGCGGCGGCGTGGGCTCCTGCCGACGAGCTGCCGACCTTCAGGACCGCGACGCGCACGTCTGCCGAGGCGCACGCCGCGAGTCCCTCGCACAGGCCCGGCCCGCCATCGTCCTCGAGGTACAGGGCAACCGCCCCGACTCCGGGCTCGCTCGCCAGGAACGCCAGGTAGTCCGCCGCGGACAGGGCCGCCTGGTTCCCGCTCGCCACAACCGTGTGGAACCGCAGCCCGCGCCGCGTCGCCAACGCGTTCACGGCGACGTTGCCGCTCTGAGACACGAGCGCGACCGCGCCCGGTTCGCGCGGCACCAAGGCGTCCCCCCAGAGCGCGGCTTGCGCGTGCATCGCGACGATCCCGTTGCAGTTCGGTCCGCACACCGGCAGGCCGTAACGCGCTGCCGCCGCCGCCAGGTCGCGCTGCAATCCGACCCCGTCGGGGACCTCGGCGAAGCCGGCGCTGAACACCACCGCGCCACCGCAGCCCCGAGCGCCCGCCTCCTCCACTGCGGCGGGCACGCCCATGGCCGGGATCGACACGATCACCGCGTCGGCGGCGACGGGCAGGTCCGCCAGCGACGGGACGCAGGGCCGGCCAAGCACCGAAGTCCGGCCCGGGTTCACCCCCCAGACCGGACCGGCGAACCCGATCGCGTCGAGGTTCAACAAGGCCTGGGCGCCGTAGCTCCCGGGCCGATCGGTGGCGCCGACGACCGCGACCGACTCCGGGCGGAACAGACGGCTCAGATCCACGAGGGGCTCAGTGGATCGTCGCCTCGACGCCGCGGCGCTCGAGCGCCCGCGCGATGATCAGCCGCTGGACCTCGCTCGTGCCCTCCCAGATGCGGTCGACCCGAAGCTCTCGGTTGAACCGCTCGGCGACGTTGTTCCGCAGGTAGCCGCGCCCACCGAAGATCTGCACGGCGCGATCGGCGCACCGTCCGGCCGCCTCGCTCACGAACAGCTTGGCCATCGACGCCTTGGCGTGGATCAGCTTCAAGTCGGCGCCGGCGTCGACCATCCCGGCAACGTGCAGCGCCAGCAGGCGACCGAGGGTGGCGTCGGTGGCGGAGTCCGCGAGCGGGAACGACACACCCTGGTAGTCCATGATCCGCGCGCCGCCCTGACGACGGTCGAGCGCCCATGCCGTCGTCTCCGCGAGTAGACGCCACATCGCGCCGAGCCCATGCGTGGCGATCCCGAGGCGCTCCTCGGTAAACCAGGCTCGCTGGAGCGCCTCGCCGTTGCCGATCCCGCCGATCACAGCGTCTGAGCCGACCTCGACGTCGGTGAAGCGGATCGTCGGATGGCCGTGCGGGTAGTTGTGCGTGAACCGCGGGTTGTCGACGAACTCGACCCCGGCGGCGTCGGGCTCGACCAGGAACAGCGTGGGAAGCCGATCCGCGCCGTCGACGACGTTCGCCATCACGATCAGCACGCGCGCCACGTCGCCCGAGGTCACGAACCACTTCTCGCCGTTGATCCGCCACGCGCCGTCGCCTTGCAGAACCGCGGTCGAGGCGATCCCGCCGGGATCGGACCCGGCCTCGGCCTCCGTGACCGCGTAGGCGTCGCCGCCTTCGCCCCGCAGCGCCGGCGCGAGGTAGCGCTCGATCTGCTCGGGCGTGCCCTGCAGCAGGACGTTGTACGCGCTCGGCACATGCCAGTGCAGCCCGTTGGTGACGCGGCCGAACTGCTCGTTGACCAGGAACCACTCGAACATCGACCATCCCTGGCCCCCGTGCTCGGGGGCGAACCGGCCGCCGTTCAGGCGCGCCGCAATCGCCTCGCGTTTGATCATCTCGATCGTGTCGACCGGTAGCTGGCCGCCAAGAGCCTCGGCCTCGAGCTCGAGCGGCATCAGCACCGTCTCGACGAACGTCCGCGCTCGCTGCTGAAGCTCGAGCTGGTCTGACGTCAGCTCTTGGCCGGCGGTCGTGGGGAAGACGGCGGTGCTCATACTTGCTCCTCGTTGCTCGTGGTCGTGGCGAGCAGCTCCGATAGCCGCCGCCGGTCTGTCTCGGTTCGTCGTGCGCCGCGCCCAGGGAGCGCGAGCAGCAGGTTGTGGTGGTTCGAGATCACGGCGATCGCGATCTCTCGCGCGTGGGCCACCGAGGGGTCGGCATCGCCGGCGCGCTTCTCGATCAGCGACACGACGTCGTGCAGGTAGCCGTGCCAGCGACGCTCGTTGCCGTGCAGCACCAACCGCTCGATCAAAGCGCTCTCCTCGGCGACAGCCGCGTCGGTGGCAGGACTGCCGGAACGCAGCGTCGCGACAGCGCCAGGAAGCTCGCGCTCGGGCTCGGGCGTGACCGACAGCCAGGACGCGGGCTTGACCATGGCCGGTAGACTAACGCAAACTGATCACAAAGTCAGGATGGTTTCGTTATGGCCGCTGTGACCGACGTTCAAGCCCCGATTGCCGAGGCGCTCGAGCCGCACCTGTATCTCGATCCCGCGCTGGTGGAGGTCGAGCAGGAGCGCATCTTCGAACGGACCTGGCAGCTGATCGGCCACGTGTCGGGCCTCCCGCGACCGGGCAGCTACATCACGGGATTCGCCGGCTCGCAGCCCGTGCTGGTTGTGCGCGACGAGGCGAACGGCCTGCGCGCGTACCGGAACGTCTGCCGCCACCGCGGCTCATGCCTGCTGAGCGGGGCGGGGCAGTGCAAGGGCGCGATCCGGTGCCGCTACCACGGCTGGACGTACAAGTTCGACGGCACGCTGATCGGGGCGCCAGAGGCCCTTCAGTTCGGCAAGCGCCTGGACAAGTCGACGCTCGGGCTGATGCCGGCGCGGGTCGAGGAGTTGTGCGGGCTCGTGTTCGTGAACCTCGATTCCGACGCCACGCCGCTCGCCGACCTCACAGGCGGCCTCTCAGAACGCCTGGAGCGTTACCGGATCCGGACGCTCGAGCCGTTCGGTCTCTCCGGGGGCAGTCAGCCGGCGAACTGGAAGGTAGTCGCCGAGAACTACCTCGAGGGCTACCACATCCCGATCGCCCATCCCGGACTGATGCGGATGCTCGACTACAAGCACTACGACACGGAGTTGCACGAGCACTACGCGTGGATCGAGGCGCCACTCCGGGAGAAGCCGAGCAGCAACCGCCTCGAGCGCCTGTACGCGCAACTCGTGACCCCGATGCCCGGCCTCAGCGAGGAAGACCGCCAGACCTGGCGCTACGTGTTCATCTATCCGAACACGACGATCGACCTGTATCCCGACCAAATCAACACGTGGCAGATGAACCCCGACGGGGTAGGGCGTACCCGTGACGTGTTCGCCGGTTACCGCTCGCCGCACAGCGGCCCGCGCACTCGCGCCGTCCAGCGCCTCAACAACTGGCTGAACGAGGTCGTGCTCAAGGAGGACATCGACCTCGTCGCGAACGTGCAGCTCGGGCTCAAGACGCGCGGGTACCGTTGCGGACCCCTGTCGCGGCGGGAGATTGCGGTGGCGTGGTTCGCCGAGCGGGTGCGGGCGGATCTCGGACAGGCCGCGGCCGCGTGAGCGCGGCCGGGCGCAAACGGCGGAGCGCCCGCGAGCGGATCCTCGGCGCGGCCGTTGGGCAGATCGCCCGCGAGGGCATCGACGGCGTTCGAATCGCGAGGATCGCGATGGAGGCGCGGGTGTCGAGCGCGCTCGTGCACTACCACTTCGCCACCCGCGACGCCCTGCTTGCCGAAGCGCTCGAATACTCCTACGCGCAAGCGGGCGAGGTCCGGATCGCCGGCGAGGACGAGCTGCCCGCGGCCTCGCACGCCGAGCGCCTGCAGTCGATGATCGACGGCTGCCTGCCGATGACCGAAGCGTTGACCGAGGACTGGGTGCTGTGGGTCGAGTTGTGGCTGCGCGCGGTGCGGGTCCCCGAGCTTCGACCGGTTGCCGAGGAGCTGTACGCGCGTCTTCACGCCTGGTTCCGCGACGAGATCGACGCGGGGGTCAAGGACGGCGAGTTCGCCCGGTGCGATCCCGACGAGGTGGCCGACCGGACGATGGCCCTGCTCGACGGCTACGGCATCCGCACTCTGATCGGCGACAGCGCTATCCCGCTCGAACGAGCGCGCGAGGCCGTGGCGGGTGCACTCGCCCGCGACCTCGGTCTTGGGGAGTCATTGACAGCTCAGGCTCAGGCCGGCGATCCCGCGCGCAAGGCTGCGCGCGCGGCGTCGCGGCCGGTGCGGACCGCGCCCTCCATGTAGCCGGCCACCCAGTGGTCTGAGCCGGCGACGTAGAACGGCGGCTCGTGGGTGCCGTGCAGCGGCCCGACGCGCGTGAGATCGCCGGGCGCCCAACTCGAGATGTAGCCCAGCGTGAACGGGTCGACGCCCCACGCGCGCTCGAGCATCGCCATCGGGAAGCGCGCCTCCTCGCCGTACAGCGCCACCAGCCCATCGACCACGGTGCTGGACCGCACCGCCTCCGGCGTCGCCAGGAACGCGGACAGCCGCTCGGGCGGGACCAGCATCGACAGCGCGCCGGGGCCCTGGGGCCAGGTCGAGCCGAACAGCCACTCGCACTCGGCAAGCCCGTTCTGGCCGGCGTCCTGCCAGAACGACTCCTTGTAGGCAGCGACGACCTTCGCCGCGAGCGCGTTGCGTTGTGATCGCAAAGACCGCAGTCGGGCATCACTCACGCCGGCGATCTCGACGCCCCGCAGCGGACCGGCAGGGAGCGCACACACGACCGCCTCGGCCTTCACGACCTCGCCGTCCGCGACGGTCACGTCCACCCGACCGGGACGCATCGAGATGCTGCGGACGACTGACCCGAGCCGGATCGCGTCCGGGCCGAGCTCGGCCGCCAAAGCCAGCGCCACCGCCGCCGACCCCTCGGCCACCCGGAGGCTTTCCCACCGCTCAAGGTCGTAGAAGCCCTCGCCGCCGAGCGCGGCATGCTTACGCAGTTCGGCCAGCAGCGAGGTTCGCTCGGGGCTGTCGCACGCCAACGACAGCGAGGCGAGCTGGTGCCGGCGGTGGACCGCGGGCAGCGCCCCCTGGGCGCGCAGCCAATCCGCCAGGCTCAGGGCGTCGAGCGCGACGGCGTCGGGATGGGACCACGGATCGTCGGGATCGACGGTAGCGGCCAGCTCGACGAACGCCCTCTCGACGCGCTCCTCGTCGCGTCGCTCGGGCTCACTCATCCAGGGCATCTCGTCACCGACGTAGACCCCGTCGACGAGCCCCCAGCTGATCTCGCCCGGATCTCCCACGTAGCTCGCCTCGACCGCGAGCCCGAGCTCCTCGACGAGCTCGCCGTAGGCGGTGTGGCCCGGGCCGAACACCTCGCCACCCGCCTGGACAGTGCTTCCGTCGGGCAGCGTCGCGGCCTCGACACGGCCTCCGACCCGGTCCCGCGCCTCCAGCAACATCACGTCCGCTCCCGCGCGCCTCAGGTCCCGCGCGGCGCTCAACCCGGCCAGTCCTGCGCCCACCACCGCCACATCGACCACGCGGGTGACTCCTCCTCTTGACAGCGGTTACTCGGCCGCTGTAGTTTTCTGAATCGCCGTTCAGTATACGAATTGGTACGAGGGATGAAAAGAGGGTGAGTCCGCGTCCAAAGGTCGAGCATCTCCGCAAGCCGCAGATCATTTCCGCGGCCGCCGAGGTGCTGTACGAGCGCGGCCTGTTCGACACCCGGATCGGGGACATCGCGAAGCGGGCGGGGACGAGCGCGCCGACGATCCTCTACTACTTCGAGTCCAAGGACCGGCTGCTCGAGGAGGCTGTCGACCAGACCGACCGCGACTTCTACGAGCGCTTGACGGAGGGGCAGGCGCGGCAGGAGGGAGCCGCCGACAAGCTCGTGCACCTGATCGAGGAGACCAGCCTCGGCCCCGCGGGGCTCAGCGACTGGACGCTGTGGATGGAGATGTGGGTCCGCGCCCGGCGCGATCCCGCCGTCCGTGACGCCTATTTTCGCCTCGACCGCCGCCAGCGCAAGCTGATCGCGGACATCGTGCGCGAAGGCCAGGACGGGGGAGCGTTCGACCGAGACGCCGATCCCGACGAGTTCGCGCTGGCACTCAGCGGTCTAATGGACGGGCTCGGCGTGCAGGTCACGCTGGGCCAGCCCGATGTCACTCCGGAGCGGATGGTCGAGCGCTGCCTGGCGCTCGCCGAGAGCGAGCTTGGCTGCGACCTCCGGGACCCGAGGAGGGTGAGTGCATCCACGTGAGGGATGGTCGGACCGAGGGATGCGGCGCAGACCCGCGTGGGACGAGAGCGCGATCTCGCGTCGCCAGTTGCTCACCGCGGGCGCCGGGCTCGTCCTCGGCGGAATGCTGGCCGGCTGTAGCTCGACGAACCCCGCGGGCGCGAGCAGCGCCGACCCGCCGCTGCCGCGCCAGGACAAGCCCATCAAGTGGCCGGTGTACTCCGACAACAAGCCGATCGCCGCGGGCCTCGCGCCCGAAGAGGGAGCGACCCTGCGCCTCTACAACTGGGCCGCGTACATCAACGAGTCGGTGGTCAAGAGCTTCTGCAAGAAGTACAACTGCAAATACTCGCTGACGACCTACAACACGATGGAAGAGGCGCTCGCCAAGCTGAGCAGCGGGCAGCTCCAATTCGACGTCTTCTTCCCGACCGTCGCTGTGCTGGGCCAGCTGGTCGCGGCCAAGATGATCCGGCCGCTCAACCACAGCTACATCCCCAACATGGCCAACGCCTGGGCCGATTATCGGAATCCGTTCTACGACCTGGAGTGGCAGTACACAACCCCGTACTCGATCTACACCACGGGCATGGCCTGGCGGAAGGACAAGGTGAATCTCGCGCCGTCGTGGAACATGCCCTGGCAGGGGGCGCCGTACGCGGGCAAGGTGGCCGTCCTCGACGACTACCGGGAGACGATCAGCCTCGCGCTGCTGCGTGCCGGCAACCTCGACCTGAACACGACGAACACGGCCCAGATCCACGCTGCGGGGAGAGCGCTCTCGCAGCTTTCGTCCCTCACCAATGTCCGGATCGACAACAACGATTACACCGACGTCCCGACGGGCAAGACGTGGATTCACCACGCGTGGTCGGGTGACATGGCGAGCGCGTACGAGTATCTCCCGAAGGGCACATCGATCGACACGATCGGCTACTGGTTCCCGGCCGACAGGAAGGGCCCGGTCGCCAATGACCTGATGGTGAATCTCACCGGCGGCTCGAATCCGGTTCTGTCTCACCTGTTCATCGACTACATGCTCGACGTCAACAACGCGCTCGAGAACTACAGCTACGTCGGTTACATGCAGCCCCTGACCGGAGTCACGCCGGCCAAGTTGACATCCGAGAAGCTGCTTCCCCCGCAGTTGAAATCCACCGTGGTGCTACCCGAGTACTTCCGCCAGGGCATCTTCCAGCTCGAGCTCCCCCCGGCCGCCAACGCGGTCTGGGAGTCCACCTGGAACACGTTCTCGAAGGGGCTATAGGGTAAGACGATGTCGGCCCTCAGCTACACCCGCGACCGACGTAACCGCGGACTGTGGATAGCGCTGGCGCTGCCCGGCGTGATCTGGCTGCTCGTTCTGTTCGTGGTGCCGTTCTACGTGATGCTGTCCGTGGCCGGCGGTGGCGTCAACGAGTTCTTCCAGACCGTTGTACCGATCTGGAATCCGCTGCACTGGTCGAGCTGGAACCTGAGCGCGGTCTGGCACGAGATCTTCGGGTCCGGATCGTTCATCGGTCCGCCCGCGCTGCGGACGCTCATCTACACCGCGATCGCCACCGTGATCTCGCTGGCGATCGCGTACCCGGTGGCCTACTTCGTGTCTCGCTACGCCGGGCGGCGCAAGACGCTGTACCTGGTGCTGCTGATCGCGCCGTTCTGGGTCAGCTACATGATGCGGATGCTGGCGTGGATCGACCTGTTGCAGCAGGGCGGCTTCGTCAACAGCACGTTGTCCTTCTTCGGCCTGCCGGGGAACACCAATTGGCTCGGCGGCAAATCAGTGACCGTGATCTTCGGGCTCGTGTACGGATACATCCCATACGTGATCCTGGTGCTGTACGCGTTCCTCGACCGTATCGACCAGAGCATGCTCGAGGCCGCCCGGGATCTCGGGCTCAGCAAGTGGCGGACGTTCTGGCACGTGACACTTCCCTTGAGCAAGCCGGCGCTCATCGCCGGGACATTCATCACCGCGCTGCCGATGCTCGGCGATTACTACACGAATCAGCTGTTGTCGGGGGCGCCCGGCACGACGATGGTCGGGAACGTGATAGAGGGCCAGCTCGATTCGCCGGGCGAGGTCGGGCAGGGTGCCGTGTTGTCGCTGATGCTGCTCGTCGTCCTGCTGATCCCGATGATCTATTACGTGGTCAGCACCGCTCGCGCCTCGATGGAGAACGCGTGATGGCAAGTACCGTCGGTGACCCCGTTACCACGTCCTCCGCGTCCGCGGGGCAGGAGAAGCTCACCTCACGCGGGCGACCGCGCGGCAATCCGTGGCGACGCCCATGGGCGATGGAGGGGTTCACGTGGCTTTACATCGTGTGGTCGATCGTGCCGATCGCGATCGCGGTGCTGTTCTCGTTCAACAAGGGCTCGTCGCAGGCGACCTGGCAGGGCTTCTCGACCAAGTGGTACGTCGGCAACCAGGTCACCTCGGTGCTCCACAACCCGAGCTTGCACCAGGCCGTGGTCCAGACGCTCGTACTCGCTGTGATCACCACATTGATCTGCGTGCCGATCGGAGTGGGGTTCGCGATCGGCATCGACCGGTGGCGCACCCGGACCGCGAACGGACTGAACATCCTGATGATCTTCTCGTTCGTGATCCCTGAGCTGCTGCTCGCGGTCGCGCTGTTCCTGCTGGTCACGCAGGCGCTGACGTTCATCAAGCTGGGAACGCCGGCAGAGGTGGCCGGGCTGGTGGTGTGGAACATCAGCTGGCCCGCGATCATCGTGCGCGCGCGGCTCGTGTCGATCGGGCCGAGCTACGAAGAGGCGGCCTGTGACCTCGGGGCGTCGCGGCTCGGGGCGATCCGGCGGGTGTTGCTCCCGCTGCTGGCGCCCGCGATCTTCGCGAGCGCGGTGCTCGTCTTCGCCAGCACCGTCGACGACTTCGTGATCGTCGAGCAACTGTCGTCGACCGCCAACACGCAACCAATGTCGGTGCTGATCTACTCCAACGTCCATGCGGGACTAAGTGGGCCGGCGCTCAACGCCCTGGCCACGATCATGCTCGTGCTCTCCCTTGCCGCCGCACTGATCGGGTACGTCGGCTACAGGTGGATGAGCCGGGGCGAACGCTCGAAGGGCAGCGCCGACGCGCTGGCCGGCATCGCGGGAATCTGAGAGGACACATACATGAGTGGAGGACATGTCAAGCTCGAGTCACTGACCAAGCGGTTCGGCGATGTCACCGCGGTCGACGGGATCTCGGTCGAGGTCAAGGCCGGGGAGTTCTTTTCGCTGCTCGGGCCCAGCGGTTGTGGCAAGACGAGCACGCTGCGGATGATCGCGGGGTTCGAGCCGCCGACCAGCGGAAAGATCCTGCTCGACGGGACCGACGTCGGCAAGTGGGCGCCTCACCGTCGCAACGTCAACACGGTCTTCCAGAGCTACGCGCTGTTCCCGTTCCTGACCGTGGCCGAGAACGTCGCGTTCGGCATGAAGTACAAGTCCGTGCCCAAATCCGAACGGGACAGCCGGGTGGGTGAGGCGCTCGAGATGGTCCAGCTGTCCGGGTACGAGAAGCGGCGCCCCAACCAGCTCTCGGGCGGCCAGCAGCAGCGCGTCGCGCTCGCGCGGGCACTCGTGCTGCGTCCGTCGGTGCTCCTACTGGACGAGCCGCTGGGCGCGCTTGACGCCAAGCTCCGCCGCACGCTCCAGGTTGAGCTGGGCGCACTGCAGAAGCACGTCGGGATCACGTTCCTGTATGTCACCCATGACCAGGAAGAGGCGCTGACGATGTCCGATCGCCTGGCCGTGATGAACCACGGACGCATCGCCCAGCTCGGCACACCGGAAGAGGTCTACAACGAGCCCGCCGACGCCTACGTGGCTGACTTCCTCGGCGTGTCGAACTTGATGGACGCCCAGGTCGAGCCACGCGGCAACGGTCAGGGACCCTGCCGCCTGCGCGTGGGCGAGTTCACGCTCGAGGCACAGGCGGGGCAACTCGACGCAACCGGCGCCGTCAAGGTCGCGATCCGGCCCGAGCGCATCCACCTTCGCCCGTACGAGACCGCCGGTGTCAACTGCGTGCCGGGGATGGTCGAGCGCCTCGTCTTCCTCGGCTCGACTACACACATCTACGTCCGGCTGGCGACCGGCGCGCCGCTCCAGGCCCTCGTGCGCAACGAAGGCGACGCCGTGCCGTACAGCCAGGGGACGCCGGTCAACGTCGACCTCCCGGCCGACGCGCTACGCGTCCTCCCCGATCCGGGCGTCAGCGTCAGCGAGATTCACGACGAGACGCTTGGCGATCAGCTGCTGGACGTGACCAGCGGCGCGCCGGCGTCGAGCTGATCGCGGACCCGAAGCGCACCGCCCCAAGCGTTACCAGCATCAGTGCCGCCAGCGCGGCGAGCGGGACGGCATCGCTCGTCGACCGGGCGACGGTCGCCGCTGCGGGCGCGCCGATCGTCTCCCCCGTCGCCCACGCCAGGTTGAACAACATCGACCCAAACGCGAGCGCGGCGCCGATTCGCTCGATCGCGTCGGTCATGATCGAGATCGCGGGTAGCCCGTAGGCGGTCAGCGGTCCGCCGAGCGTGAGCACGGTCAGCGCCGCCAGCGGCAGCGGCGACTTCGGTACCGGCAGCAAGACGAGCAGGGCAGCGGTCGTGCCGAGGCCGGCGCTGAGCGGCAGCAGGACTCCGCGCCGGTCGACGAGGCGTCCCACCGCCGGGTTCACGAGCAGGGCCAGCAGCGATGCGAGCACGAACGTCATCCCGATCGCCACGGCGGAGGCGCCGAAGCGCGACAGGCGCAGCGGCAGCAGCGTGCCGGTCGCGCCAATCGTGCACGCCTCGAGCAGGATCAGCCAGCACCCAAGCACGATCCTGGGGTCGCGGGCCAGCACCCCCAGCGGCGCTCCGGCGCCGAGCGCCGCGCGCGGAGGCTCCGGGTGCTGAAGCGTCCAGAAAGTCAATGCGAGCGACACGCCGCCCACGCACGCGAACACCACGGCAGTCCCCGTCGCCACGGCGACCGTGCCGAGCAACGGGCCGATCAGCGTGCCGAAGATCGCCGACGCGAACACCGATCCGAGCGCCTCGCCGCGTCGTTCCTTGGGCGAGATCGCGATCACCCACGCGAGGCCGCCGCCCCAGATGCAGCCGCAGGCGATCCCCTGGACGAACCGCAGGCCGTCGAGCGCGGCGAGGTCCGAGCCGAATCCGAACGCGACGATCGCGACCGTGAACAGCAGCAAGCCCGTCACCGTCGTGCGACGCACGCCCGCGCGGGTGGCGATCCATCCGCCGAGGAGGGCGCCCGGGATCATCCCCGCCGGATAGGCGGCGGCGAGCACGCCGATCGCCGGCTTCGAGGCCCCGAACGCGTGCGCGTAGTGCGGCAGCACGGGGGTGAGGACCGAATACAGGACCGACTCGAAGCCGAGCAGCACGCGGATCAGCGCGATCGTTCGCTGGTCGGGATCGAGCTCGCGCGCCGCGGGGCGCCATCGGCGCGTTCGCAGCGCGCTCATGCCGTCACCAGGGCGTCCGCGAGCCGCCGGAGCCGCGGAGTCAGGTCCGACTCATCGTCGGATGCGAGTTGCTCGACGACCAAGCCGTCGGCGGCCGCGAGCAGCAGTTCCGCGTCGGTCCGCGGCTCCTGCGAGCCCGCCGCCGCGAGCACCGGCGCGAGCGCATCAAGGTACGCGTCGGTCCATCGCATGGTCACCTCGCGCAGCGCCGGCCGGCGCGCGGCTTCGAGCACGAGCGCGTAAGTCGCGAGCAGCCACCCGCGGCTGCTCTGACCTGCGTGCTCGGTCGGGTCGAGGACGGCGCGGACCGCGAGCCCCACTGGGTCGGGAGTGTCCTCCGGGGTCTCGCCGAGGAAGTCGCGCAGACGCTCGATATCGCGGTCGGCCGCGCGCTCGAGCGCCGCGGTGAGCAGGTGTTCCTTGGACTCGAACCAGTAGGTCGTCGAGGCGAGCGGCAGTCCCGCGACATCGGCGACGCGCCGGTGCGTGACGGCATCCACTCCTTGCTCAGCGACGACTCGCAGAACCGCGTCGAGCAACGCCTCGCGCCGGGCCGCCCCGCGGGGCCGAGCTTCCTTCGGAGCGGTGGCGATCATAGTGGTACAAATGTACCAATTGACCGTGTCGCGCCCGCACGCGACCATCTACAGTCCGGCGCATGAACGCGCGCGAGTGGCTTGCCGCATTTGCCGAGGAGCTCGGAACCGAGCCCCCGACGACCGAGGAGTTCAAGACGATCCTCGACCTGGCCGGGGAGGCGGCGCATTCCTCCGAGCGCGTCGCCGCGCCGGCGGCGACGTGGGTCGCAGCCCGAGCAGGGATCACCCTCGACGAGGCTCTGCGGATCGCGCGCGACATCGGCGACGATGGCTGACCGCCGGTTCGACATCGTCCTGCTCGGCGCGACCGGGTTCACCGGCGCGCTGACGGCGGAATATCTCGCGCGCAACGCGCCGGCCCAGGCGCGGTGGGCGCTTGCCGGTCGGAACGCGGGCAAGCTCGAGCAGGTGCGAGCGCGGCTCGCGGCGATCAACCCGTCGTGCGCCGACCTGGAGCTCCTGTCCGCGGACACCGGCGACCCGGCGTCGATGCGCGACATGGCCGAGGCGACCAGGGTCGTGATCACGACCGTCGGGCCGTACATCCGCTACGGCGAGCCCGTGGTGGCGGCGTGCGCGGCCGCCGGCACCGACTACGTCGACCTCACCGGGGAGCCCGAGTTCGTGGACCGGATGTGGTTCGCCTACCACGAGGAGGCCGAGCGGACCGGCGCGAGGATCGTCCACTCGTGCGGCTTCGACTCGATCCCGTACGACCTCGGCGTCCAGTTCACCGTCGAACAGCTACCCGAGGACGTTCCGATCTCGATCGACGGGTTCATGCGGTCGAAGGGCTCGTTCTCGGGGGGCACGTATCAGTCGGCGATCGAGATCCTGGGCGACCTGCGGTCGAGCGCGAAGCTCGCGCGCGAGCGGCGCCGGCAGGAGGGACCTCTGAACGGGCGGCGCGTCCGTGGCGTGAGGGGCACCCCCCACCCGGATGAGTTCGCCGGCGGCTGGGTCGTTCCGTTCCCGACGATCGATCCCATCACCGTGCTGCGCTCGGCGCGCGCGCTCGACCGCTACGGCCCGGACTTCAGCTACAGCCACTACGCGGTTGCCGGGCCGCTCCCGATGCTCGTCGGGCTGGGCGCCGCCGCCGGGTTGGTGGCCGGGCTCGCGCAGATCCCGCCTGCGCGCGACTTGCTGATGAAGCTGAAGAGCTCGGGAGAGGGCCCGTCCGAGGAGCAGCGCGCGAAGTCGTGGTTCCGCGTCCGGTTCTCCGCCCGGGTGGGCGGCAACGGCAAACGGCTCCGGACCGAGGTCAGCGGTGGCGACCCCGGATACGGCGACACGTCGAAGATGCTGGCCGAGTCGGCGCTTTGCCTCGCCCACGACGACCTCCCCGATTTGAGCGGGCAGCTCACGCCCGCGGTAGCGATGGGCGATGCGCTTCGCCTGCGGCTGGGCGCCGCCGGCATCAAGTTCGAGGTGCTCGATGGCTGATTGGACCACGGCCGACATCCCCGATCAGAGCGGGCGCGTGGCAGTGGTGACCGGGGCCAGCAGCGGGCTCGGGTTCGCCACCGCACGCGAACTCGCGCGCGCGGGCGCCCGGGTCGTGCTCACTGCCCGGAGCCCGGGGAGGGGGGACGCGACGGTGGCCCGCATCGTCGCCGCGGTTCCGGGCGCGGAGCTCGACACCGCGGTCCTCGACCTCGCCGATCTCGACTCCGTCCGGGCGTTCGCTGCATCCGCCCCCGCCCGCGTCGACCTGCTGATCAACAACGCCGGCATCATGGCGGCGCCGCGCCGGCTCACGAAAGACGGATTCGAGAGCCAGTTCGCCACCAATCACCTCGGCCACTTCGCGCTCACCGGGCTGCTGCTCGGCAAGCTCCTGGCGGCGCCCGCCCCCCGGGTGGTGACGGTGTCGAGCCTCATGCATCGCGGCGGCAAGCTCGACTTCGGCGATCTCCAGAGCGAGCACAGCTACAGCCGCTGGGGTGCCTACCAGCAGTCGAAGCTCGCGAACCTGATGTTCTGCTTCGAGCTCCAGCGCCGGGCGACCGCGGCGGGGAGCGCGCTGCTCAGCCTGGCCGCGCACCCGGGCTACGCCGCGACCAACCTCCAGGCGGCCGGGACCGACCGCTTCTACGAGCGGTGGTTCATGGCGATCGGCAACAGGCTGTTCGCGCAGAGCGCCGACATGGGCGCCCTGCCGACGCTGTTCGCGGCCACGGTCCCGGACCTCCCCGGCGGGACGTTCATCGGGCCGGGGGGGCGTGGCGAGCAGCGCGGCTACCCCAAGGTTGTGACGGCCGCCGGCAAGGCCTACGACGAGCAGGACTGGCGAAAGCTGTCGGACGTCTCCGAGGAGCTGACCGGCGTCCACTACGAGTTCGAGACAGCGAGGGCGGCGTGATGAGCGATTTTCGGTCAGACGGCCACGCCGCAGTCGAGTGGGCCGCGAGCTACCTCGAGCGGGTGGGGGAGCTGCCCGTGCTCGCGCAGGTGGCGCCCGGGGAAATCCGCGCGAAGTTGCCGGATCGCGCGCCGGATGATCCCGAGCCGTTCTCGGCCGTGCTGCGCGACCTCGACGAGATCCTGCTGCCGGGTGTGACGCATTGGCAGCACCCGCGTTACTTCGCCTACTTCGCGACGAGCGCGGCCGAGCCCGGGATCCTCGCCGAGTTGCTCGCGGCCACGCTCAACTCGATCGCGATCCTGTGGCGCACCGCGCCGGCGTCGACCGAGCTCGAGGGCGTCGTTCTCGACTGGGCCGCCGACCTGCTCGGGCTCCCGTCGGGATGGCACGGGCACATCGAGGACAGCGCCTCGACGTCGACCTTCGCGGCGTGCGTCGCCGCCCGCGAGGCGACCGGACGCGATCTGATCGTGTGCGCGGAACACGGGCATTCGTCGATCGAGAAGGCCGCGCGGATGCTCGGCATGGGACTGCGCAAGGTCGCGGTCGACGACGAGTTCCGCATGCGCGCGGATGCCCTGGGCGATCTGTCCGACGCCGCCGTCGTCGTCGCCACCGTCGGCACGACCGCCACGGCCGCGGTGGATCCGGTGCCGGCGATCGCCGATGCGTGCGCCGCGAGCGGCACGTGGCTCCACGTCGACGCCGCCTACGCCGGCTCGGCGATGGTATGCCCGGAATACCGGTGGGCGTTCGCCGGCGTCGACCGCGCCGATTCGCTGGTCGTGAACCCGCACAAGTGGCTGCTCACGCCGATGGACTGCTCGCTGTTGTGGACGAGCCGGCGCGACGACTTCCGGCGCGCGTTCAGCGTCGTCCCCGAGTACCTGCGCACGCCCGACGCCGAGGATGCGCTCAGCCTGAGCGAGTACGGGCCGGCGCTCGGGCGGCGCTTTCGCGCCCTGAAGCTGTGGGCGGTACTCCGCTGCTTCGGCCGCAGCGGCCTGGAGCGGCACATCCGCAGCGGGATCGAGCTCGCGTCGCAGTTCGAGCGCTGGGTCGAGGAGACCGACGGCTGGGAGGTGTCCGCGCCCCGCCACTTCTCGCTCGTGTGCTTCCGCCTCGAGGGCGAGGACGATCGCAACCGCGCGCTCCTCGAGCGGGTGAACGCGAGCGGCGAGATGTTCATCTCGCACGCAGCGCTCAACGGGCGCTACGTGCTGAGGCTCGCGGTCGGCCAACTGTCGACGACCGAGGACGACGTACGCCGGGCATGGGACGTGCTTGTGCGCGAGGCCGAGCGGGTATGACCGGCTTGGCTTGGAACGCGGGAGGTTCCGACTCTTAGGGCTGGCGCTGGCGGCGTTGCCGTCGTTGCTGGTGTGCGCGCAGGCCCGGGCTCAGGTGCTGCCGTCGCTTCCGCCGCTGCCTCCGCTGCCCTCGCTCACCGTCCCGGCCGGTCCGACGCCGACGCTGACGCCGCCGGCTACGCCGATCCCTTCGGTCGCGGTCCCGCCGCCGGCGTCCTACGAGGGCGCGCCCGCGACTCCTCACCCGATCCGCGGCACGGGCACGGTCCCGCAGAACCCGTTCATGGCGCCGAACGGCGAGTCGGAGATCCACGACGACGGCTGGCAGACCGACGCCTACGACTGGGGCGGACCGCTCGGCAAGTCGCCGCAGACGCTGTCGTCGTATCTGGCCCCTGGGCGCGACTGCGGCTCGATCGCGTTCGACAGCCAGGGCCGGGTGGTGTCGATCTGCATCAGCGCATCGGGGCCTGAGCTCTACATGTTCGACCCGCACACGCTGGCGACGCTCGCCACTTTCTCGCTGCCGCTCCGCACGCCGGAGGACGTGCTGCTCAACCCGAACATCTTTCAGGACTTCTCGAACGGCGGTTACTTCTACCTCGACAACCACGATCAGGTCGTGACCGCGACCACGACGCAGCACATCTACGTGATCGGCGAAGCCGCCGGTGGGGCGGGGTTCGCGCTCGCGCGCGACTACGACCTGTCGTCGGTGCTGACGCAGAGCGAGGAGATCACCTCGGCGCTGCCGGACTCGAACGGCCTGTTGTGGTTCGTGGCCAGGCGCGACGGCGTCGTTGGTACGCTCGACCTCGCCTCGGGCGCGGTCCACGTCGTGCGGCTCGGCAGCGGCACCGACGGCGAGATCGACAACTCGTTCGCAACCGACGAGCACGGCGGCGTGTACATCGCGACGAACCGCAAGCTGTACCGGTTCGGCGCCGGCGCTGACGACGTGCCGAAGATCGTCTGGCAGGTCACGTATCCGAACAGCGGCGAGTCGAAGCCCGGCCAGGTCGACGACGGGACCGGCTCGACCCCGACGGTGATGCCGGGCGGCTACGTGAACATCACCGACAACGCCGACCCCATGGACGTGATGGTCTACCGCACCGCGCCGCGTGTCCGGCGCCGGCAAGTGTGCCGTGCGCCCGTGTTCACCGCCGGCGCCAGCGCAAACGAAAATTCTCTCATGAGCGCGGGGCGCTCGATGATCGTCGAGAACAACTACGGCTACCAGAACCCGACCTCGACCGAGGCTGGTGGGGTCACCGCGCCGGGGTTCGCGCGCGTCGACCTGAACCGCGCCGGCACGGGCTGCCGCCTCGTCTGGACCAACTGGAGCGAGCGGGCGCCCACCGCCGTCTCCAAATTGTCGACCGTCGATGGACTGATTTACACCTATACGAAAGATCCAGGGAGTTCGGACCCGTGGTATTGGACCGCGATCGACTTCCGCACCGGCCGCACCGTCTACAAGCAGCTCGCCGGCACCGGCGTCGGGTACAACAACAACTACTCGGGGATCGCGGTCAGCCGGGCCGGCACCGAGTACGTCGGCACGCTCGGCGGGATCATCGACGTCCGGGACGGGCCGGGTTAGCCGCAGCTTCCGAGCCCGGCGTTATGTGCAGTTTGCGGGATGTAAGTGGTGCGCGCACCACTCTACGAACGCCCGCAGCTGCCGACTACCTGGGCCGACGGGACCAAACCACGAGCAGCGGCTGCCGGGGGCCGCTTAAGGATGTGATTTCTCGATGATGTCGGGCATGTATGCCGCGATCAGCGGCCTGGATGCGCATCAGACGATGCTGGACGTGACGGCCAACAACCTGGCCAACGTAGACACGGTTGGATACAAGGGGCAGAGCACGGTGTTCTCAGATGAGCTCTCCCAGCTGGTCGCGTCGGGCTCCGCGGCCAACGGCTTCAGCGCCGGGACGAATCCGGTGCAGGTCGGTCTGGGAGCGCAGGTCGGATCGATCGACAACGTGATGACCGCAGGCGGCGTCGAGTCGACCGGCAACGCGACCGATGTCGCCATCCAAGGCAACGGCTGGCTGCGCGTGGCCAACGGCGACGTGAGCGCGACGCCGCCGACGTTCGACACGACCCAGTACACGCGGGCGGGTGACCTGACGTTCAACGCATCGGGGTATCTCTGCACGCAGACCGGGCAGTACGTGCTCGGCTACCCCGCGCAGTCCAACGGCGCGGGCGGCTACCAGATCAACACGACCGGTGGTCCGAACAACGCGATCGTGGTCCCGCCGGGATCGACGAACGTGACGATCGGCCCGGACGGGAGCGTCAACTACCAGACGCCCGCGGGCGGCTCGGTGACCGCGGGCTACATCTCGCTGGCCACGTTCCCCAATCAGGCCGGTCTGGAGCGTGACGGCGGGTCGCTGTGGAGCACCACCGCCGCATCGGGTGTCGAGACGGCCGGTCAGCCCGGCACGGGCACCTATGGCAAGACGATAAGTGGCGAGCTCGAGCAGTCCAACGTGGACATGGGCACCGAGTTCACCAACATGATCGAGGCTGAGCGTGGTTATCAGGCCAACGCGAGCACGATCACGACGGCCGACCAGATGATGCAGACGGCCGTCCAGATGAAGCAGTAGTCAGGACACCAAGCGCGCGCGGGGCGGCCCGAGGGAAAGCCGCCCCGCGCCTTACCTCGCGGCTTACCTCGCGCGCCTTACTCCGGCAGCGGGAACAGCGTCAGGAACCGCTCCGCTGCCCCTCGGTCGCCCGCGATCGCCAGCGGTGCGTCGCGAAGCCGCCGGCCGTGCCACAGCACCTGCTGGAGCGTGCCCGCGTCGGTCGCGATCGTCGCAATTGCGTAAGGCGCCGGGCCGCGCTCGACCGCCAACCCCTCGTCCGTCGGCCGCACCTCGAACCGCTGGTCGCCGAGCTGGAGCTCGAAGCTCGTCTCCATCAGCGGGTCCGCGCGCACCGGGTCGAACAGCGTCTTCAGCGCCAGCATCAACGCGTCGACGCCGAGCTCGCCGGACTCGGCCGGGAACGGCGCCCGGCTTCCCCAGCGGCCGAGCCCGAGGATCACCGGCTCGAGCTCCTTTCCACGCTCGGTCAGCTCGTAAACGCGCGATCCCGCCGGCGGCGCGAGCGTGCTGCGCCGTACGACGCCGGCTTCCTCGAGCTCGCGCAGCCGCTGGGAGAGAACATCCGGGCCCACGTGGGGTAGCCCCGTGCGAAGGTCGGTGAAGCGCTTGGGTCCGAGCAGCAGTTCCCGGACGACGAGCAGGGCCCACCGCTCCCCGACAACATCGAGGGCGCGCGCGATTCCGCAAGGGTCGCCGTACGTGCGTTTACCCACCACGCGGTCGGATTCTATCAGTTGACAGTTTGTCCAAGGGACTATAGAGTTGGTTTTTCCAACTAAACGATTGGAGGTCCAAACATAGATGAGCGAGCGTGATTCCTATCCGGCCGGTGTCCCGTGCTGGGTCGACAACCTGGTCCCGGACCCAGCGAAGGCGATGGACTTTTACCGTGAGCTCTTCGGGTGGGGGTTCGACGGTCCTGGTCCCGGCGAGTACTACGTGGCCAAGGTGCGTAGGCGGGACGTGGCGGGAGTCGGACAGGCTCCGCCCGGCGTATCTCCTGGCTGGAACACGTACGTGTCGGTGGCGAGCGCCGACGACACGGCGCAGGCCGCCGACCGGGTGATCGTCGAGCCGTTCGATGCATCGCCGGCCGGTCGCCTCGCGGCTGTCGCGGATCCCGGTGGCGCAGTGATCGGGGTGTGGGAGCCGGCGGAGCGCCAGGGCTGTCAGCGGGTCAACGAGGCCGCGGCGTATGCGATGAGCGCGCTCCACACCGCAGACGCAGACGCGGCGGCGCGCTTCTACCACGACGCCTTCGGATGGGAGAGCGAGCCGTTCGCTCCGGGAATCAGCTTGTTTCGCCTGCCGGGATACGTCGGTGGCGAGCCGGCGCAGCCCGTCCCGCGTGACGTGGTCGCCGTGATGGCCGAGGACGAGGGGCCGGACCGCTGGAGCGTCGACTTCTGGGTGACGGACGCCGATGCCTCGGCGGCGCGGGCGCCGGAGCTTGGCGGCAGCGTCGTCGTCCCGCCGTTCGACAGCATTCCGACGCGTCAGGCCGTGCTGGCGGATCCGTTCGGGGCGGTGTTCTCGGTGACGACGGCGCCAGGGAAGTGACGGCGCGGCCGCCGGGCATGGACGCCCGGCGGAACGGCCCCACGGACGCCGAGCGCAGCGAGGCCCAAACT
>Ga0335073_10001824_pt1 | contig 28821 bp, 22 predicted proteins | sample Lox_Sample_22_FD_207093 | JGI IMG/M metagenome (GOLD analysis project Ga0335073, IMG submission 207093) | Soil microbial communities from Loxahatchee National Wildlife Refuge, Florida, United States - Lox_Sample_2.2 | ecosystem: Environmental > Terrestrial > Soil > Wetlands | place: USA... | reverse complement strand
TCTTGTCCCAGGCCTGCTGCGGCAGGGGGATGATCAGCGCGAGCTGGTTATACAGCCACTCTGCCGAGTACGTGTGGTTGAAGACGAGCTGGAACTTGGTGGTGCTGAGCTGCTTGAACGAGGTGAGATTGTCCGGGAACTCGCCGGGCTCATAGCCCCAGAACTGGGACTTGTCCGCCTTCAGCAGGTTGATCCAGAACTCGACGTCCCGGCTGGTGACCGGTGTGCCATCGGACCACTTGTACGGCTTGAGCGTGATCGTCGCGGTGGTCGTCCCGCCGGACGAGGTCACGGTCGGGACATCGGCCAGGCTCTCCGATTTGTTCAGCCCGACGCCGCCTGGCTTACCGAACCAGTACAGCGGCCGCCACATCAGGTACTGCGAGTAGGTGATGTTTGCGAAGGTGTCGTTGTCGAAGTTGAGCAACGGGAAGATGTAGTTGAAGATGCCATCGGTCTGGGTGAGCGACAGCGTGGCCGTCCCCCCCTGGACGCGGTTGCTCCCCCCACTCGATGATGGCGAACTGCTCGACGAGCACGCGGCTAGCACCAGCGAGCAGACCACGCTGGCGATCGCCAGCAGCCGGACCTTACCTCGGATTCGCATTCCCATTAGTCCTATTCCGTGACGAATGCTGGGCATGGCTTATGCCAGGGCTGAAGGATTTGATGTGGGCTACATAAGCCGATTGGTGATCATAACAGAACGCAATGGCTGATGCGGGCGAAACAGGGCCATTCCGGTCTTGGTGGAGGGCAAGTTTCGGTCACAGTTTGCGCAGGAAGGCGTTGGCGATCTAGCCGGCGCTGTCGGCGCCGAGGCCACCCCCTCGACCAGCACCGCGAACGCCAGATCGCCGCGGTAGCCGATGAACCAGCCGTGGGGCGGCGGGTTCGGGCCGTTCCCGTATTGCGCCGTTCCGGTCTTGCCGTAAACCCCGGGCGGGAAGCGACCCCGGCCGCGGTCTGCTGCGGGCTGCCGAGCGTGCGCAGCAGCAGGTAGCCGGCTGCCACTCCGGCCCGCGGCGACGACCAGCACGGCCACGGCAACCACGGCGGCCGACCGCCGCCTGCCCCGGAAAACGCCGCTTTGATGCATCTCGACCAGAATAGTCATGGTGTGGCCGGAGGACGCGTTTTCGTGTGCGTTACGGGAGGTCATCTTGGAATGACTCAGGGCCCGGCCACGATGGCGGGATATCGTGCACGGGTGGCGTCTACTAGGCAAACAGCCACGGTCAGCGCGCGCCCGGTCGGGCAGGCGTGGTACCGGCGCGGCGGCCCGCTGCTCGCCATCGGCGTCGCGGCCTTCGGCCTGGCCATAGCGGGGTACATCGTCTTCGCCATCACAAGTCCGTCCCATCAGTGGATGGATCCCGTTGACCTGCGCGTATACACCGACGGGGGCCTGATCGTCCGGCAGGTCAGGCCGTTCTACCGCGCGTTTCGCGCTGCGCCGCTGTACGACTGGCCCGGGTACGCGCGCCTTCCGTTCACCTACAGCCCGTTCGCCGCGATGGTGTTCACGGCGGGGTCAGTGGTCTCGTTCAAGACGCTGGCAAACATCACGGTCGGGGTGAACATCGCCGCGATGCTCGGATGCGTCTGGATGACTCTCGGCGGCCTCGGCTGCCGCCGCGGGCTCGCCCGGCTTGGCGCGACGCTGCTGCTGGCCGCGCCGCTGCTGTGGACGGAGCCGATACAGCGGACGCTGTTCCTCGGCCAGATCGAGATCGTGCTGATGACCCTGATCATCTGGGACCAGGTTCAGCCGGACCGGCGCTGGTGGAAGGGGGCGGGGATTGGCCTCGGGGCGGGCATCGACCTCATACCGCTGATCTTCATCCCGTACCTGGTGCTGACGCGCAGGTTCCGGCAGGCCGCTGTGGCAACGGGAACGTTCGCGGCGACGGTCCTGATCGGCTTCGCCGTCCTGCCCGCCGATTCCAGGAAGTACTGGCTGACCGGGCTGTTCGCGCACGGCCAGCGCACCGGCTTCGTCGGCTGGGAGGGCAACCAGTCGCTGCCGGCGCTGATCACCAGGCTGGCCGGCAACGTCGTGCGTGCGCAGCCCACGTGGCTGGTGGCCGACGTGGTGGTCGCGATCGCCGGGGTGGTGTGCGCGGCGATGATCGACCGGGCGGGCCACCGCATGCTCGGGCTGCTGACCTGCGCGCTGACCGGGCTGCTGTGCTCCCCGATCAGCTGGGACCACCACTGGGTGTGGGTCGTGCCGGGGGTGGTGACCGCCGCGGTCTACGCGGTGCGCGCCAGCGGGGCCCGCCGCTGGGCGCTGGCCGGCCTGGCCGCGGGCCTGGCGCTGGTGTTCGGGGCGTGGCCGGGGAGCCTGTGGCACCTGCCGGCCGACACCGGTGGGTACTTCGAGGGGCTGATCTGGGCGCCCCCGCTGACCAACCCGGAAACGTATCTGCGCATCGGCGACCGGCCGTGGTACGCCGAGTACCACTGGCACGGGCTGCAGCTGATCGTCGGGAACCTGTACGTACTGACCGGGATGGCGCTGTTCGCGGCGCTGCTCGTGGTGGGGTTCGGGCCGGCCGCGCGCGCCGCCCTGGCGTCACGAAGAAGCGCCCGGCTCAAGCCCGCAGCGGCTGCCCCGGACCGCTGAGATCGACCGGCGGGCCCATCTTCCACCGGTTGGTCAGGCACAGCCAGACCAGCGCGGCAGCCGCGGCGAGCAGCACCACGGGCGCCCACCAGAACACGCTGTCGTTGGTGATCACCTGGAGCCAGTGCTGCGGCGGGGTCACCGCGTTCCCCGGCATCAGCGCGAACGTGGCCGCGGTCAGCCGGGCCAGCGCCAGCCAGTCGATCAGGGACGCCGGGTAGAGCGCGAGCAGGCAGAACACCATCGAGTCATACCACGGGTACTGGTAGGACCAGATGAACAGCCAGGCCAGGCCCACCGCCAGGGCCGGCCTGACCGCGGGCAGGCCGGGAATCCCGTCGGGCAGGCGCCACAGCAGCAGCACGGCCACGGCCACCAGCAGCAGCCCGGCCACCAGCAGCTGATGCGGGAACAGGTTGCCGTGTGAGCCGACGAACATCTGGTAGAAGTTGTCCACCGAGGCGTTCGAGTCCCGTCTGAGCAGCGCCTTGAGGGCCGGCACGCCAAACCATGCGTACGTGGGCAGCAGCACGATCGCGCCGCCGGCGCCAGCGGCGAGCCAGGCGGTCACGGATCGTCGCGCCGCCCAGGCCAGGCCCACTGCCAGCAGCAGATAGGTGATCTTTATGTCGGCGGCCACGCCGACGAGCAGGCCTGCTGCGAACCCGCGCAGCGCACCGGGCTCTTCACCCGGCCCCGGCCCGCGCATCACGATCAGGCCGAAGAAGCCGGCGGCCGCGGCCAGCACGTCCACGTGCCCGGCCGCGACCAGGACCCACAGCAGCAGCGGGTTCACCGACCACAGCAGGTGAGCCCGCAGGCGCCGGGCTGGATCGGAGCGCGTCAGCCTGTCCAGGGCGAGCACCACCGCGCCGAACGCGATCGTGGTCCAGAGCTTCAGCCAGAAGGTGATCCGCGCGGCCGAGGTGCCGCCGAGTTCGGCGGCGGCCCACTGCTCGGCCGCGGCCAGCGGCCCGTACACGGCCACCTGGTGGCGCCAAACGTTGCCAATCGCCTTGCCGACCGGGTCACCGGTGCGGCGCAGCTTTGCCGGCGTCATCACGTACGGGCTGTGGCCGAGCACGACGATCCGGCCGTACGCGGCGTAGTCGAGGGCGTCGGTTGAGCCGGTCGGCGGCGTCACCGTGAACGCCACGGCCGCCACGAGCCCCGTCGCGAGCAGCAGCCGGAGCGGGGGCCGGGCGCCGCGTGACAGCGCGGCGAGCCCCGCGGCAACGCCCGCGCCGCCGAGCAGGGCCGCGGCCCACATGGCGACGCTCACCTCGGGAAGCAGCGCCTTGTGCAGCGACAGAGCCCAGGGAAACCCCCCGGTGGGCAGCACGATGTAGGGGTGCTCCCAGCTGTTGCGGACGAGCGAGGCCGCGATCATGAGCAGCAGGGCGATGACGATCGCCGCCGACGCGGACCAGGAGAGGAGCCTCGCGAAGCGATCCGGGGCGGCGCCGGAAGACGAGGGATGCGGGGGTGGCGTGGCCAGCTTGTCGCCAACATCCCGGCTGCCAGTCGTCCCGCTCATCGTGATCTTTATGCTCGCCTTCAGGTCATATCCCCGTTGAGCCCTCCCGAACGTTAGCCGATGATCGCGGTAGCGCGGGCAAAGCGTACCCAGATGGCCCCGGTTCCGCTTGACCCCCAGGACCCATATTGGTTATCGTTTTCATTTGTATTAAGCCGGGGTCTCGGCTGCGTCGTGCAATCAGGGAGGGCCTGACCATGCTGTCTCGTCGGGGGGCCGTGCTCGCTGCGCTGGCTGTCACGGTCGGCGTGCTGGCCGCGGCGTGCTCTTCGACGTCGGGGGCCGCTGGTTCGGGCGGCCAGGTGGTCGCGGTCGGCGCCGAGAACCAGTACGCCAACGTGATCGGTCAGATCGGCGGCAAGTACGTGCGGGTGAGCGCGATCGAGAGCAACCCGAACACCGACCCGCACACGTTCGAGGCCAGCCCGAGCGTGGCCAACGCGGTCTCCGCGGCCCAGCTCGTGGTGCAGAACGGCATCGGCTATGACACCTACATGAACAAGATCGAGGCCGCGGCGACGAGCAAGACCCGGAAGGTCATCGTGGTGCAGAACCTGCTCGGCCTGCCCGACAGCACGCCGAACCCGCACCTGTGGTACTCGCCGCGCACGATGCCCGCCGTGGCCAAGGCCGTCGCCGCCGACCTCTCCAAGATGCAGCCGGCGCACGCCAGGTACTTCGCTGCCAACCTGAGCAAGTTCGACGCGTCGCTGCAGCCGTGGTACCAGGCGATCGCGAAGTTCAAGGCCGCGTATGGCGGTACTCCGGTGGCGGTCACCGAGCCGGTTGGCGACTACATGCTGCAGGCGGCCGGGGCGAAGATCCTCACGCCGTTCACCCTGCAGGCCGACATCATGAACGGTGTCGATCCCTCGCCACAGGATGTGTCGCTCGAGGACGCCCTCTTCTCCAGCCATAAGGTGAAGGTCTTCGTCTACAACCAGCAAGTGACCGATTCCCTCACCGCCTCGTTCCTCAGCCAGGCCAAGAAGTACGGCATCCCGGTGGTCGGCGTGTACGAGACCATGCCCGTGCCCGGCTACGGCTACCAGTCATGGATGCTCGCCGAGGTGCGGGCGCTGACCAAGGCCGTGACCGGCAAAACCTCGACGCAGAAACTATGACGATGACACGCCAGCCAGCAAGCCAGGAGAGCGCGGCCATTCCGGACGCGCTCGCCGTCGACGGCGTCAGCGTGCGGCTCGGCGGGCGCGAGGTCCTGCAGGACGTTCGGTTCTCGATCAAGCCAGGCGAGTTCGTCGGGCTCATCGGCTCCAACGGAGCGGGCAAGACCACGCTGCTGCGGGTTATCCTGGGCCTGCTGCCGGCCAGCTCCGGGAAGGTTACCGTGAGCGCGGCCGGGGTCGGCTACGTGCCGCAGAAGATCCAGCTCGATCCCGACATGCCGCTGCGGGCCAGGGACCTGGTCGGGCTTGGCCTGGACGGCCAGCGTTACGGCATCCCGTTCCCGTCGCGGGCGCGCAGAAAACTGGTGGACGAGATGCTGCGGGCGGTCGACGCCGAGCACATCGCCGTCGCCCGGGTCGGCAACCTGTCCGGCGGGGAACAGCAGCGGATCCTGATCGCGCACGCGCTGATCAGCCGTCCCGGCCTGCTGCTGCTCGACGAGCCGCTGGCCAACCTCGACATCGCCAGCGAGCAGGAGGTTGTCGCGCTGCTCGGCCGCATCGCCAGGGAGCAGCGGATCGCGGTGCTGATCTCGGCGCACGAGATGAACCCGCTGCTTCCGGTCATGGACCGGATCGTCTACATGGCGCATGGCCGGGCGGCCAGCGGGCCAACCGACGAGGTCGTCACCGGCGAGCGGCTCAGCGAGCTGTACGGTCACCACGTCGACGTCATCCACGTGCACGGCCGGGTCCTGGTGGTGGCCGGGCGCGGCGAAGGGCTCGACATCCCGATCGAGCATTCGGGCGCGCACGCCGACGGCGCGTGACGGCCGTGGGCCATCTGCTGCAGGCGATCATCGAGCCTGGCTTCTTCACCAGCGCGCCGGTCCACGTGGCGCTGCTGGCCGGGGGCGTGGTGGCGCTCGTGTCCGGCATCGTGGGCACGTTCACGGTGATGCGCGGGCAGTCGTACGCCGGGCACGCGCTCGGCGATCTCAGCGCCACCGGCGGCGCCGCTTCCTTCCTCGCCGGGATCAGCCCGCTGTGGGGTTTCGCGGGCACCAGCGTCGTGGCGGCGGGGGTCATGGACATGATCGGGGTCCGCCGTCCGCGCGGGCGGGACCTGGCAACCGGCATTGTGCGCGGTGCCGGGCTCGGCCTTGCCGCCCTGTTCCTCTACTGGGACGCCACGCGTACCTCCACGACCGGCGCGCCGATCACGATCCTGTTCGGGTCGATCTTCACGATCGGCAGCTCGATGATCCCGGCGATCGCGGTGCTCAGCATCGTGGCCGTCGGCATCGTGGCCGTGCTGTACCGGCCGCTCCTGCTGAGCTCGGTCAGCACCGACCTGGCCGTGGTACGCGGAGTGCCGGTGCGCATCGCCGGCGCGCTCTGCCTGGCCGCGATCGCCCTCGCGGTCTCCCTGTCGGCCATAACGATCGGCGCCATCCTCAGCACGGCGCTGCTCGTCGGGCCCGCGGCCGCCGCGCTGCGGCTGACCAGCCGGCCCGGCCTGGTGCTGATCTGGTCGGCGCTCATCGGCATCGCGGCCACCTGGATCGGGGTGCTGCTCGCCTATGACAGCTACTACTGGCCGCCGGCCCGGCAGGGCTGGCCGGTCAGCTTTTTCGTCGTCGTCCTGATCATGCTCTTCTATCTGCTTGCCCAGGTCGTCGGTGGCCGCATCGGCCGTGACAGCCGGAACGAGGAGAGGGCATGTTCTCAGGCTTCATGACCGATACCTGGATCGTGGCGACGATGGTGGCGGTCGTCGCCGGGGTCGTCGGATTCTTCGTGGTGCTGCGCGGCTCGGCCTTCGTGGCCGATGCGCTGCCGACCGGCGCGTTCGCCGGCGCGGCGGGCGCCAGCCTGATCGGGGTCAACACGCTGATCGGCCTCGGCGCGTTCTCCTTGCTCGGCGCCCTCGGCATCGGCTGGCTCGGCCGCCGCGCGCGGCACGACGTGGCCGTCGCCCTGGCGCTGGTGGTGATGCTCGGGCTCGGCGTGCTGTTCCTGAGCTTCACCACGGAGTACGCGCCGGAGATCTACTCGCTGCTCTTCGGCGAGGTGCTCGGCATCAGCGTGAACGAGATAGCCCCGGTCGCCGCGCTCGGCGCGGTGTGCATCGCCGCGATCATGGTGATGTACCGGCCGCTGATGCTGTCCTCGGTGATGCCCGAGCTTGCCGAGGCGCGCGGCGTGCGCGCGTACCGGATCGAGATGTGCTTTCTCGCTGTCCTCGCCCTGGCGACCAGCATGGCGCTCCCCGTGGTGGGCGCCTTGCTGATCTTCAGCCTGATGATCGGCCCCCCGGCCGCCGCCCGGGCTGTCACGAACCGGCCGCTGGTCGCCATGGGCCTGTCCGTGATCATCGCGCTGGCAACGGTGTGGATCGCGATCGCGGTGTCCTATCACACCAACTGGCCGGTGGGCTTCTTCGTCGGCACGATCGCCGCGGTGTGCTACGCCGCCGGGCGGATCTGGACGGCGGTGCGCGAAACCCGGGTCACCCAGGTCGGGCCGTCTGATCAGCCCGGATAGCCGGTGTCGGCGAGGGTCTCCGCTGACCTCGGGCGCCTGCGCAGCTGCCAGACCAGCAGGCTGCCGAGGATGACCCCGACGGCGATCGCGGTGGCGTGCCCGACGGCGGACACCGCGAGCTGGCTCAGGCCGCCGAAGATGTTGCCGACCCAGACCAGCAGCACGAGGTCGAACGCTGCCGTGGCCCGCGCCAGCCACGAGCCGTACAGCACGGCCACCGCGATCGCGGACACCACCACGTACGAGGGCCCCACGTCGATGAGGTACCGGTCAGCGGCGGGCAGCGACCCGTGGGCGACGCGGTAGCCGACGATGCCCTCGCTGACCAGCGTGCCGATGACGTGCCCGGCCCCGCATACCAGCACGGTCCGCCAGTTGCCGAGCACCTTGTTGGCGCCGAACAGGGCCAGCGCGATCAGGAACGGCCACGCGAGCCAGTACCCCTGGGTGACGAACGCGGAGACCACAAGCGAGCCGACCGGGTCATGCTGGAGGTTGTGCACGCTCGTGCTCGCCCACATGGTGAACGCGCTGCGCTGACGGGGCGACAGCGCCGAGCAGACCACCTCGGTGATCACAAACCCGATCAGATAGACCCAGGCCACCCCGTACGACCTGAAGATGCGTTTCAGGTCCGGTCGCCTCATGAAAGCAGCCTAGGTCGCGAACCTGAGCATTCGGCCGCCGGGATCCGGATGCCCGGCCACACCCCACCCCAGTTCAGAGCCTTGAACGCGAAGCGCGCGCCCCATGGCCCCGGGCCGCTGACAGGGCCGCCAGCAGACGCCGAGCTCAGCTCGACGCTCTCCGAACGGCCGGGCCGGTTCACCATGCGTCATTCACTGAACGCCGGTTGCGCCGCTAATCTGCGATTAGACCCTTTTGTCACGGCATGCGGGGGGGCGACGGGGGGCACGGGTGGGAAGCGGATTCACGGTAAGAACCGGCGCGCTGGTGTCAGGCAGCCAGGACATCGCAGGGCTGCAGGGCAGATGCCTGGCGATCGCGGAGGATGCGGTCGCGTCGCTGGCGGCGATGGCGGGCTCGGCAGGCCATCCAGGCCTGGCATCGGCCCTGAGCGGCGCGGCCGAGCGGGGGAACGGCGCGTTTGCTGGTATGTGGGCAGCGTACGGGCACGCCAGCCAGAGCCTGGCGGCGACGGCGGCGAACTACGACGGTGCGGAGCAGGCCAATACGGCCGGGAGCGGGGAACTGCTGCGGTTCTTGGGTTGGCCGGGGGCGAGTCAGGGGTGAGCGGCCTGGCGGCACCCGCAGGAGACCCGGACGCGCTGGAGGAACTGGCGTCGCGGCTCGAGCTGGCCGCGTCGGGAGCCAGAAACCTGGGTGCCAGCACCCGTCAGGCGACCACATCGATCCGGTCCGAAGCCGAGTGGACCGGGGACGCGGCCGATTCCTATACCTCGTTCACCGGCGACCTGAGCCAGGGCGCCACTGCTGCTGAGGGACCGTTATCGCGGGTCGCTGCGGCGGTCCGGGACTACGCGGGGTACCTGCGCTCAGCTCAGCAGGAGGCTCAGGCCTACACCTCCCTGGCCCAGGCGGCGCAGGACACCGGGGACCCCGCGTTGCTGAGCGATGCGGAACTGGCCGGGCACAACGCCGAAGCTGCCATCAGCGCGTGGCAGCAGGCCGGGAACCGCGCAGCCTCCGAGGTCAGTGCCGCCTCCGGGGACCTGACGAATCTGTTTGGCAGCCGGGGGCCGGTCCAGGGCTGGATCGACCGCAACCCGGTGCCCGGCGATTCGCTGGCCGGCATACCCGGCGCCGGTGAGCCGCTCGGGACGGAGGTTCTTGGGAACCCGGGTGATCCGCTCGGGCTCTTCGGCCCGGAGATCCTCGGGAATCCCGGCGGCGAGTTCGGCCCGTTCATCAACTTCAGCAAGGGGGAGACGGAACCTGAGCCCGATGGCGGCGGACAGGGATCAGAGCCCGGGGGTAAGGACGAAGAAGAGGATCTCGATCCGGCAGAGAACGCCAGTAAAGGAGCACTCAACAAGGTCAGCGAATCGCAGCTCGAAGATTTGGTCGGCGATGCCCACGAGTTCAAACAGGATATCCTCGGGCGAGGGGCACCTCTGTCAAGATACAATGTCTACGTGGATAAATCGAGCGGCTACCTATTCTTGATGTCCCGCGGCGGAGAGCCCATTCCCACGTATGTCAACATCGGCGATGATGGAGAATGACTACTGATCCGCTCCCCAGAGGGGTGCGCCTCTTGGTCGTGAGTACTCAGCATAGCCCGGAGGAACTGGAGGAACGCCTGGGTATGAAGCCCGATGCGGCTGTTCACGCGATCGGGCCAGACGAGGTTTCGCGTCGCCTCCACCGTGAAGAAAATACCTGGGAACTTCACGAAGAGGGAACTAGCGATGCTGATATCACCGAGCTGATCGAGTCCCTCTACGCACGAGCCTTGCCCATCACCCGGACGCTAATGGCTTTGAAGGATGAGGGCTGCACGGTCATTCTGCGTCTTGTCCTCCGCTTTTCGCCTGCCGATCGTAATGGCGCAGGATTTGCTATAGACCGAGAAACAATAAAGTGGCTGGATGAAGCGGGCGTAGAATTCATCGACGTGGACCAGTATATTTTTGAGTCCTGACAGCGGCTGGTCACGGGCTCATTGCCAGATCCAGTGCCAGCGCCGGTAAGGGCGTCAAGGTTGTTCGTCACAAAATGATCTTTGACGCCCTTTGCCATGCTTTCCAGGCAGCGACACGCGCCGAGCCCCAATCGGACTCAGTCATCTAGGTCGCGAATCTGGAAAGCCGGTGAGCGCGGGCTCCCCGAGACCCGGGTTGCCACCCCGGCTGGTCAGCGGCTGAGTAGGCCGTAAGAGCCAATACCACCCGCGGCTTGCGCCCGATATCGGCTGGATCAGCCACTGTCGCGTCGGTGCGCCGATATGATCGCCGGCAACATGCGGCGGACTGCGCCGGGGGGCCAGGGGTCGAGGGCTGGGCGGAGGCTCGGCCAGCCCGTGCCTGGCGATAGGGACGAGCGGATCACAATGGCGGCGCGGGTCGACCACGAATCCCATATCGCTGGCTCGGCGGCGAGTGCCGTTGAGCGGCTGCTCAGTGCCCGAGCCACGCCACTTGCCATCATCCTGGCGATCCAGGCTGCGCTGTCGTTACGGCTGGTCTGGAAGACCACGGCGTTTCTTGACGAGGCGCTTTACCTGTCGGTCGGCCATCTTGAGCTCGCGCACTACCTGCACCATGCGCCGATGCCGGACGTGTCCTATTACCTGTCTGGCTCGCCGGCGATTTATCCGCCGCTCGCGGCCATCGCCGATGACGTCGGCGGCCTGACCGCCGCGCGGCTGCTCAGCCTCATCCTGATGCTGCTGGTGACGTTCCTCCTGCACGGCGTCGGCCGGCGGCTGATGGGCAGCCGGGTGGCGGCGTTCTTCGCCGTCGCCTTGTACGCCTGGCTCGGCCCGACCCAGTTTCTCGGCGCTCTGGCTACCTTCGACGTGCTGGCGCTGGCTCTCCTGGCGCTGGCGACGTGGCTCGGTGTGCGCGCGGCGGAGCAGCGCCCGCCCGTTATGTACGCGATGGTCTGCGCGGCTGGCTTTTCTGTGATGCTGGCCGATGCGGCCAAGTACGCCGCCGCGCTGTTCGACCCGGTCGTCGTGGCGGTCGTCGTGCTGGCCATCTGGCGCCAGCGGGGGCGCAGCGCGGGCATGGCGGCCTGCGGCGCCATGGTCGCGGCGGCGGGTGTGCCTCTGGTCTTGGGCTACTCCGTGGCCGGCTCGTCGTTCCGGCAGGGCGTCCTTGTCACCACCCTGGACCGCCCCAGCGGCTCCGACTCCGTCGGCTCCGTCCTTGCGCTGTCGGCGCATGCCACCGGGGAGATCGCCGTCCTTGCCGTGCTCGGCGCGTTCCTGTGCATGTTCAGGCTGCGGTCGGGGCCGGAGCGGGCGCTGGCGTGGGTGCTGGCCGGAGCGGAGTTTCTCGCGCCCGCCGAGCAGGCAAGGATCCACACGCTCACGAGCCTGTACAAGCATGTGGATTTTGGCGCCTGGTTCGCCTGCATAGTGGCCGGCTACCTGCTCGGGGAATGGTCGAGTGGCCTGGCCCGTGCGCACGCGGACGGGGTCCGCGCGGCCCCCACGGGGGCTGGCGGGCGCAGCGGTGACCGAGGTTTGGCGCTGGCCTTGAGCGCTATAGTCGCCCTGCTCGGCGGGGTCGCGAGCGCGAAGACCACCGGGACTGAGTACGCGGGCTGGCCGAATTCCAGGCCGATCATCGCGGCACTGTCCAGGCTGCTGAGGCCGGCCGACTACTACCTGATCGAGGATCCCAGCCTGGTGACCTACTATCTGCGGTCCGAGATAGCGTTCCTGCACGTCGACTCCACCTTTGGCTTCAGCTACCCAGACCTCGGCGGTGGCCGCGTGCTGGTCAATGGCCCGGCCTATGCGCTCGCCATCAAGCAGGGCTATTTCGCCGCCATTGTGCTGCGATTCGGAGCCACCGCGGCGCGAGACCATCAGCTCGTGTGGGACATGCAGGCCGACCACGACTACCGGCTGGCCGAGGTTGTCCGGTACCGCACCGCCTACGGGCCCGGCGCTTATCAGATCTGGGTTCGTCACTGAGCCGCGTCTGTCGCGCTGATGGTAACAACACCAGGTCAGAGGTTGACTCTATCGAATTTATGTTCGATAGTTAGCTGATGGGGACGGCGATCGCGCAGGCAAGAGGGGCTGCGCAGGGGGCGGAGCTGTCCCTGATACGCCACGCCATCGGCATGCCGCGGGAGGCGTTGCCTGGTGAGTCTGTGCTGCCGGTGCTTCCGGCTTTGCGGGAACTGCTCGGCGGGGATCTGCGGCGCGGCTCGGTCGTCGCGACCGGGCCCTGGAGTCTGCTCTGCCTGGCCTTGGCCGCTGGCGCTTCGGCGGCGGGGGCCTGGTGCGCGGTGGTGGGGCTGCCGCAGCTCGGGGTGGCGGCAGCGGCGGACGCGGGCCTGGACCCGGACCGGATGCTGCTAGTCGCGGACCCCGGCGCCGGCTGGCCACAGGTGGTGGCCTCTCTTCTGGACGGCTGTGAGCTCGTGCTGCTCCGCCCGCCGGACCGGCCATCCGCCCAGATCCGGCGGCGGATCGAGGCCACCGTGCGCCGCTTCAGCGGCGTTCTCGTGGTGGCGGGGGAGTGGGACGGTGCGCAAGCCCGGCTGTCCGTTGCCCGGCAGGAGTGGACGGGAATCGGCACCGGCCACGGGCGGCTGCGTGCGCGCCGGGTCCAGGTTGTCGCGGACGGCAGGGGCGGGGCGGTGCAGCCTCGGGCCCGGTGGCTGTGGCTTCCCGGACCCGACGGCTCGGTCGCCGTCGCGGACGAGGCCAAAGCCGCTCACGACCCGTTCTGGCCGGAAATAAGGAGTACCGGTTGAAGCAGGCTGGCGACGCGCCGTCGCGGGTGCTCGTGGTGTGGTGCCCGGACTGGCCTGACCAGGGGACGGAGGGCGCGCGGGCCTTCGAGCAAGTGGTGGCCGCGGTGGAAGAGCTCTGCCCGCGGGTCGAGGTGCTGTACCCGGGCGCCTGCGCCATCGGCGCCCGCGGGCCGGCGAGGTACTTCGGCGGGGAAGAAGTGCTGGCAAGGAAGATCATTGAGGGCGTTGCTCGCCGCGGTTTCTCCTGCCAGGCCGGTGTCGCCGACGGCATGTTCGCCGCGCGGCTCGCCGCCCAGGCCGAGACGCCGGATGCGGCCCTGATCGTGGCGCCGGGCGAGACGCCGGCGTTCCTCGCCCCGCGGCCGGTCAGCACGCTGGAGGACCCGGAACTGGCCGACTTGCTGCCCCGGCTGGGCATCAGGACGCTGGGGGAGTTCGCCGCGCTGCCGGCGACCGAAGCGGGGAACAGGTTCGGCGCGCAGGGAGCGCTCGCGCACCGGCTGGCACGCGGCCTGGATGCCCGGCCGCTGGTGCCTCGCCCGCCATCTGCCGACCTTTCTGTTTCCATGGAGTTCGACCCGCCGGCGGGGCAGTCCGAGCCGGTGGTGTTCGCCGCCAAGGCGCTCGCGGAGCAGATGCACGCGGGCCTCGCTGCCAAGGGGCTCGCCTGCGTACGCGTGCGGGCGCAGGTGACCTGCGCCGACGGTCAGGAACTCACCCGGCTGTGGCGGCACGACGGGCTGCTTTCCGCGCTGGCGGTGGCCGAGCGGGTGCGCTGGCAGCTGGCCGGCTGGCGGCCGGCTGGCCGGCTGGCGGGCGGTGGTGGCGCGGGTGGAGGCGACGCGGGCGGTGGCGACGCGGGCGGTGGCGACGCGGGCGGTGGCGACGCGGGCGGTGGCGACGCGGGCGGTGGCGACGCGGGCGGTGGCGACGCGGGCGGTGGCGACGCGGGCGAGAGAGGCGCGGACGAGGGAGGCGCGGACGAGGGAGGCGCGGACGAGGGGACCGGGGTCGGCGGGATCACACTCCTGCGGCTCGTCCCCGACCAGCTCGTGCGGGCCACGGGACGTCAGCTCGGCCTGTGGGGCGACGCGGTGGTCAGCGACCGGGTGGCGCGTGCCGCCCTCCGGGTGCAGGCCATGCTCGGGCATGGCTCGGTGGTGCGCCCGCTGCTGGCCGGCGGCCGCGACCCGGCCGAGCAGGTGACGCCGGTGCCGTTCGGCGATGCGGCCGAGCCGGCGCTGCCCTCCGGCCGGCCCTGGCCCGGGCGGCTCCCGGCCCCGGCCCCGGCCACGGTCCACCCAGTCCCGCTGCCCGCCAGGGTCATCGACGCCTCGGGTGCCGCGGTGGCCGTTACCGGGCGGGCTCTCGTTTCCGCACCCCCCGCCCGGTTGTCGGCCGACGGCGGACCGTGGCTGGCGGTCACCTCCTGGGCCGGGCCCTGGCCGGTCACCGAGCGGTGGTGGCGTCCGGAGGACACCCGCCGGCGGGCCAGGTTCCAGCTGGTCGCCGACGACGGGAGCGCCTGGCTGGCCGCGGTGCAGGACGGTCAGTGGCTCATCGAGGCCAGCTACGACTGACTGGCTGTGGGCAAGTTCGCTGCGACCGGTTCGCTGGGTCAGACCGGTTACGAGCGGCTCGCCAGCGCCTCCAAAAATTTTTTCGAGAAATCTCGGTTGTGCTGCCGTGAAGACGGCCGTTTTGTCGGTGGCCGCCGGTAGCGTGGCTAGTAGCAAATCGGACGGAACGCCCGCGATGAGGAGGTGAGCCAATGTCAGCCCAGGCGCCAGAACCAGCCCCGGACGATGACCAGGCTCCCTTCTCGCCCGACGGCCAGCCTTCTTCTCCGGACGACGAGCGGGCTGCCCTCTCGCCCGATGGTGGCCCTTCTCTTCCGGACGACGAGCAGGCTGACCTCTCCCCCGACGACGGCCAGCTTCCTCCCTTGCCGGAAGGCGGGCAGGTAACGGTGGCCGGTAGTGGTGCCCTGGATTTGCAGGTGCTGCTGGACGCTCTGGCGGCAGGCGGGTTCTTGAGCGGTCCGGACGAGGAAGCCGACGAGCTGGCCGCGATGGAAGACGGGCGGATGGGCCCGCCCATGTCGGCCGGGCGAGTTGCGGCACTGGCGGTCGAGCACATGGACCCGGGTCCGGCGATGGCCGGATGGCTGGGTCTGGCCACGGCCGAGGCGGCGGATCTGGATGAGTACGGCCTGACCGGGGTGGCAGTCGCAGGGCAGAGGCTGGCGTCGTGGGCGCAGGCGGCCGAACTGGCCGCGGTGGCGCAGGTCGCCTCCCGGACAGCGGCGGCGGACAAGAACATCGGGGTGCGCTCTGATGGCCGTCCGGCACGGGTGGGCCGGGACGCGACCGGGCAGGTGTCGCTGGCGTTGTCGATGTCGGAGTACACCGCGGCCGTGTGGGCGGATCTGGCGGTCACGTTGTCGTGGCGGCTGTGCGCGACCGGCGAGGCTCTGTCGGCTGGGCGGATTGATCTGTACCGGGCGCGGCTGATCGCAGAGGCCACCAGCGTGCTGGCCGAGGCCACGGCGCGTGAGGTTGAGGCCAAGGTGCTGCCTGGCGCCGGCCAGGAGACGCCCGCGCAGTTGCGGGAGCGGCTGCGCCGTGCGGTGATCGCCGCCGATCCCGCCGCCGCGGAACGGCGTCGCGCCGATGCTGAGCGACAGGCCGGTGTGAACTTGTATCCGGATGCGGATGGAACGGCGACGCTGGCCGGGACCGGGTTGCCGGCGGTGCTGGCCGCGGCGGCGATGGCAAAGATCACCGCGATGGCGCGGGCGCGTAAAGAGGCCGGGCTCGGTGGCAGGCTGGATCTGCACCGGGCCCAGGTGATGCTCGGCCTGCTGCTGGGCACCCTGCCGCCGACCCCGCCCGCCGAGGGCGCTCCGCCCGATCAGCCGCCCAGCGATGCCCCCCGCCCCAGCGACCCAAACGACAGCGGCCCCGGCTACGACGGCGACCCCCGCGACGGCGACCCCCGCGACAGCCGCCCTAGCGACGACAACCCCGGCGGCGACCCCGGCCCCAGCAGCGGTCCAAGTTACGGCGATGGCGGCGGTCCTGACGACGGCAGCGACAGCAACTCCGGCTCCAGCGATGGCGGTCCCGGTGATTATGCCAACGGCTGCCCGGCCGGTGACGTGCCGTTCCCTGGGGATGAGGACGCTCCGCCCAACGACGGGCTCGACGACGCTGACGCGGGAGATCTGGACAGCGGATACGACGACGAGAACGACCTGAGTCTGGCCGGGCCGACGCCGGAGTGGCCCGAGCTGGGCGCGATCCCGCCCGCGCTGGCCCGCCCGGCCGCTGAGCCCGACGGGCGGCCGGTACCCGGGCTGCTGGATGTCATCCTGCCCTGGACCACCCTGGCCGGGCTGCCCGGCGGTGGCCCGGGGATCTTGGGCCGCATCGGGCCGATCACCCCACTTCAGGGCCGTCAGCTTGCCGGTGCCGCCGAACACGACCCGGCCGCCCAGTGGCGCATCATCGTCACCAACGCCGACGGGCAGGCGATCACGGTCGCCCGCATCCGGCGGCGGCGGTCGCGTGCCGGACCGGGCCCGCCCCGCGACAGGCCGCCGCACCCGTCCGGGCTGGTCGGCCGGATCTCTCTGACCATCAGCCAGGACACCTTGCGCGAACAGGCCAGCGGCATGAGCCAGCAGGCCGCCAGACCGGGCGGGACCGGCCCGCCGGGCGGGATCGCCATGACTGCGTTGCGGGCCGCCGTCACAGCACTAGACCGGGCGCTGGCGCGGGCAGACGCCGACGCCGCGGCCGGAGGCTGCGCGCATACGGACGAGTCGCCGGGCTACCGGCCGCCGCCCCGACTGCGTGAGTTCGTCACCGCCCGGGATGTGACCTGCCGCAACCCGGTCTGCCGCCAGCCGGCCTGGCGCGCCGACCTGGACCACACCATCCCCTACGACCAGGGCGGGCGGACCTGCCGCTGCAACGTCGGCGGCGGATGCCGACGACACCACCAGCTCAAGCAGGACCCGCGCTGGAAACTCGAGCAGGCGAAACCCGGCGTCTTCACCTGGACCACGCCCGCCGGGAGGACCTACACCGTCCGCCCCGACAGTTACCCGCTGTAGGAATCGTCATGGGTTTCGACAATCCACCTCGGCCGTGGGCGGAGCTCGAGAAGCTCCTGTCCTGGCGTGGCACCGGCACGGATCCGGAAGAGGCGAGCGGCGCCGCGTCGGCAGGCACCGGCGAGGCGAGCGGCGCCGCATCGGCGGGCCCCGGCGAGGCAGATGAGGAACCCGGGTATGCACGGGTAGATGCGGAGGTCCGGCGGGTCGGGCCGGCCTGGGCCGAGCTGCACTGCCACTCGTCCTACAGCTTCCTTGACGGGGCCTCGGCTCCCGAGGATCTGGTGGCCGAGGCGGCGGCGCTCGGCCTGGAAGCGCTGGCGATCACCGATCACGACGGCATGTACGGGGTGCCCCAGTTCGCCCAGGCGGCGGCGAGGCTGAAGCAGCGGACCGGCGTCGGGCTCGGCACCGTCTTCGGCGCGGAGCTCAGCCTGGACCTGCCCGGCAGCCAGGGCGGCATACCCGACCCGGCGGGCAGGCACCTGCTGGTGCTGGCGCGCGATCCCGAGGGATACCGGCGGCTGTGCCGGGTGATCAGCACCGCGCAGCTCCGCGGGGGGGAGAAGGGCCGTCCCGTGTACGACGAACAGGAGCTGGCGCAGGCGCACGACGGCCACTGGGTGATCCTCACCGGCTGCCGCAAGGGCGCCGTCCCGGCAGCGCTCGCCGCGGCCGGCCCCGAGGCCGCCGCAGCCGAGCTCCGCCGAATGGCCGGCCTCTTCGGCCGCGAGAACGTTGTCGTGGAGCTGACCAGCCACGATCAGCCAGACGACGACGAGCGCAACGATGCCCTGTACGAGCTGGGCACAACCACCGGAACAGCCGTGATCGCCACCGGCAACGTGCACTACGCGTCCCCCCGCGACGCGAAGCTCGCGCAGACGCTGGCCGCGGTCAGGGCCCGCCGCAGCCTGGATGAGATGGACGGCTGGCTGGCCGCCTCCGGCGCTGCCTACCTGCGGTCCGGCGCGGAGATGGCGCACCGGCTGCGTCGGTACCCCGGTGTCCGGGAGGAGACCGCCGAACTCGCCCGGGCCTGCGCGTTCGACTTCCATGTGATCGCGCCGAGGCTGCCGGATTTCCCGGTGCCCGAGAACCATACCGAGGCCACCTGGCTGCGCAAGCTGGTCGACGAAAAGGCGCCCGAACGCTACGGATGGCCGGAACGCGTCGAGGGGGCGTACGCACAGATCGAGCGCGAGCTCGAGGTCATCGTGGACCTCGGCTTCCCCGGCTACTTCCTGATCGTGCACGACATCGTGCAGTTCTGTGAGCGCAACCGCATCCTGTGCCAGGGCCGCGGGTCGGCGGCCAACTCCGCCGTGTGTTACGCGCTCGGGATTACCAACGTGGACCCGGTCCAGCACGGCCTGCTCTTCGAGCGCTTCCTGTCCTCCGGCCGGGACGGCCCGCCCGACATCGACCTGGACATCGAGCACCAGCGCCGGGAAGAGACCATCCAGTACGTCTACGACCGGTACGGCAGGGAGAACGCCGCCCAGGTCGCCAACGTGATCTCCTACCGGCCGCGGATGGCGCTGCGGGACGCCGGCCGGGCGCTCGGCTACACGCCGGAGCAGCAGGACGTCTGGGCACGCCAGGTCGGCCCGCGCCAGTACGGCCCCGGCCAGCCGGTCCCGCCCGACGCCGGTGTCCCCGGCGGCGTGACCAGGCTCGCGGCCCGGATGCAGCGGCTGCCCCGTCACCTGGGCATCCACTCTGGCGGGATGGTGATCTGCGACCGCCCGGTGGGCGAGGTGTGCCCGGTGGAGTGGGCCCGGATGCCGGGCCGCACCGTGCTGCAGTGGGACAAGGACGACTGTGCCTACGCCGGCCTGGTCAAGTTCGATCTGCTTGGCCTCGGCATGCTGACCGCGCTGCGGGACTGCCTCGAGCTGATCGAGGCGCACCACGGCGAGCGCTGGAGCCTGCATTCGATCCCGCAGGAGGACCCGGCCGTCTACGACATGCTGTGCGAGGCGGACACGGTCGGGGTGTTCCAGGTCGAGTCCAGGGCCCAGATGGCGACCCTGCCCAGGTTGCGGCCGAGGAAGTTCTACGACCTGGTCGTCGAGGTCGCCCTGATCAGGCCGGGCCCGATCCAGGGCGGCTCGGTGCACCCCTACATGCGACGCCGCCGCGGTGACGAGCAGTCGGGCCTGCCGCACCCCTCGATGCGCACCGCCCTCGACAAGACCCTCGGCGTGCCGCTGTTCCAGGAGCAGATGATGCAGATCGCGATCGACTGCGCCTCGTTCACACCCGCCGAGGCGGACCGGCTGCGGCAGGCGATGAGCTCCAAGCGGGCACCGGAGCGGATCGAGGAACTGCGCGCGCGGCTGCTGGACGGGATGGCAGCCAACGGCATCCCGCCGGAGGTCGCCGAGGACATCTACGTCAAGATCCTCGCGTTCTCGAGCTACGGCTTCCCCGAGTCGCACGCGATCAGCTTCGCCTACCTGGTCTACGCCAGCGCGTGGCTGAAGTGCTATTACCCCGCGGCGTTCACGGCCGCCTTGCTGCGCGCCCAGCCGATGGGCTTTTACGCTCCGTCCAGCCTGATCAGCGATGCGCGAAGGCACGGTGTGGTCGTCCGCGGCGTTGACGTGAACGCCAGCGCCACCAAGGCCACGCTGGAACCCGGGCCGGCGGCGGGCCAGCCGGCGATCAGGCTCGGCCTGTCCGAGGTGCGCAACTTGGGGGAGAAGCCCGCGGACGCGGTCGTGGCCGGCCAGCCGTACCGGGACCTGGAGGACTTTGCCCGCCGCACCCGGCTGCCGGTTCCGGCGCTCGAGGCGCTGGCCACGGCCGGCGCGTTCGGCTGCTTCGGGATCAGCAGGCGCGAGGCGCTGTGGGCGGCCGGGGCAGCCGCGACGATCCGGCCCGGCCAGCTGCCGGGGACCACGCCGGGCCTGGCCGCGCCGCCGCTGCCGGCGATGACGGCGGCCGAGGAGACGTTCGCCGACCTGTGGGCGACCGGAACCTACGGCACGCACCCGGTCGAGCACATCAGGCCGATCCTGGCGGAGCACAGAGTGATCACGACTGCGGAACTGCGGACAGCCGCTCCGGGGGGATTCGTGACGGTGGCCGGCCTCGTCACGCACCGGCAGCAGCCGGGGACCGCCCGCGGCGTGGTGTTCCTGAGTCTGGAGGATGAGACCGGGATCGCGAACGTGATCTGCCCTCCCGGTGTCTGGGAGCGGCACCGCCGGGTGGCGATGGAGGCAAACGCGCTGGTGGTGAGCGGTGTGGTGGAGAGCATGGACGGTGCGGTCAGCCTGCTCGCCACCAAGCTGCGGAGGCTACGTGTGGTCGCAGCCGCCCGCAGCCGCGACTTCCGCTGACACCGGGACTAAGCTACTCTCCAGTAACCCAAGGCTGGAGAGCACAGATGCTGGGTACTTTGAGCTGCATACGCGGTCCGCGGGGCGTGAGGGCTGGCCGCCGGGTGCGCGGTCCGCGGGGCACAGGCGTTGGCCGGCAGGTGCGTGCTCCGCTGGCCGCGGCCCTCGCTGCGGCCGTCACATTAGCCTCCTGCTCGACCGCCGCCCGGCCAACCACCCCGGCTTCAGCCAGGCACCAGGGCTCAAACCCCGTCGTCGCCACCGCCGATGGGAGACTTCGCGGCCGGGCCGCCGGGCCGGTCGACGAGTTCCTCGGGATTCCCTACGCGGCACCGCCGGTCGGCGCGCTCCGCTGGCGCCCTCCCCAGCCCGCCGCACGCTGGACCGGTGTGCGCGCCGCCACCCGGTTCGGCCCGCACTGCCCCCAGTACGGCAGCCCGTTCGGCCTGGCCAGCATGTCGGAGAACTGCCTGTTCCTTAACGTCTACGCACCGGCTGGCTCGTCGCGCGGCTCCCTTCCGGTGATGGTGTGGATCCACGGCGGCGACCTGACGGCCGGTGAGAGCAACGACTACAACCCTGCCGGCCTCGTCCGTGACGGCGTAATCGTCGTCACGATCAACTACCGCCTCGGCGCGCTGGGATTCCTGGCGGACCCGGCACTGGCCAGCCGCGCCGGCGGGGCCTCCGGCGACTACGGGCTGATGGACCAGCAGGCGGCGCTGCGCTGGGTGCGGCGCAACATCGGCCAGTTCGGCGGCGACCCGGGCAACGTGACCATCTCCGGCGAGTCCGCCGGCGGCCTGTCCGTGCTTGCGCAGCTGGTGTCGCCCGCCGCCAGGGGCCTGTTCGCCAAGGCGATCATCGAGAGCGGCTCCTACAGCCTGCTCCAGCCGAGCCTGGCGACGGCCGAGGCATCCGGCGAGGCGTTCGCCGCCAAGGTCGGCTGTGCCAGCCAGACCGCCGCCTGCCTGCGCCGCCTGCCGGTGCAGACGATCCTGGACGACCAGGGCGCGATGGGGCCGGACGTCGACGGCACGGTGCTGACCCGAACGATCGGCACCGCCCTAGCCAGCGGCGATTTCAGCCACGTGCCGGTGATCAACGGCACCAATCATGATGAGTGGCGGCTGTTCATCGCCATCTTCAGGCCGCTGACCGGGCCGGTCACGGCCGCGAACTACCGGAGCATGCTCGCGTCAACGGCCAGCGTCTCGCCGGCCGAGGCGAGAGTCGTGGCCGCCCACTACCCGCTGAGCAGCTTCGCGAGCCCTGCCGAGGCTCTCGGCGCGGTCGGCACCGATGAGATCTTCGCGTGCCCGGCGCTGAGGATGGACCAGGAACTGTCCAGGTTCACGCCCACGTTCGCGTACGAGTTCAACGACCAACATGCGCCGGAGCGCTTCCTGCCCCCTATCAGCGGATTCTCCTATGGCGCGGCTCACGCCTCGGAGCTTCAGTACCTGTTCCAGCTGAACGCCAGCGCGCTCCCCGGGAACCTGACCGCGCAGCAGCAGCGGCTGGCGGCCAGCATGCGCCGGTACTGGACGAACTTCGCCCGGTCGGGATCGCCGTCAGCGTCCGGCGTGCCGCCGTGGCCCCGGTTCGGCGATGGCCAGCAGATGATCTCCCTGATCCCGCCGGCACCGCAGCTCGAGACCGGCTTCGCCGCCGAGCATCAGTGCGCCTTCTGGGCAGCGGCGCACTCCTGACCTGGGCGGTCACGCGCGCTCGCCGTTCTGAGGCGGGTTGGCGGGCAGGTGCCCTCCGTTCTGAGGCGGGTCGGCGGGCAGGTGCCCTCCGTTCTGAGGCGGGTCGGCGCGCACATACCAACAGTGCCGACGCAGCCGCGGGTCGTGGCTCGGCAGCATCTGCCAGCCCGCGGCCCGGGCCCTGGCCAGGAACCTCTCGGTGCCCTCGCGGTCGGGGCAGACCGCTCCGACGACCGAAAGGTTCTCCTCGAGCGACACGATGTCGCCGCACACGCACGTGTCGCCGGAACCGGTGCGGATCAGCACGGACTGGTGACCGGGCGTGTGGCCGCCGTTGGGCAGCCCGGTGAGCCCGGGCAGGATCTCGGTCTCGCCGTCGAGCAGCCTGAGCCGCTCGCCCAGCGCGCTGGCCATCTCGGCGACATCCACGTAGAACGGGCCGCTGTCCCCAGATGTGGCCCATTCCAGCTCGGTGCGCTGCACCACCACGGGCGCGTTCGGGAACAGCAAGTCGTTCTGCATGTGGTCGTAGTGCAGATGTGTGTGCACGATCAGGTCCACGTCCGCGGCCGTGAGGCCGGCAGCCCGCAGCCCCGCAGTGAGCAGGGCCGGGCTGTCGCCGTCGATCCGGAGCCCGGCCTCGGCGCTGCGCACGTGGTCAGGGCCGCTGTCGACCAGCACGACGCTGGTGCCGTCGGTGGCGAGGTAGCAGAAGCACGGCGGGGAGATCAGCTCGTCGGCGGGCGCGTCAGGCAGGTACGCCACAAGCGGGAGGTCGGGGATGACCCCGACCTCCAGGATGCTCAGCTGCCAGCTCACCGGCATCAGGTGTGCGCCGTCAGCAGCATGCCGCCGTCGACGAACAGCATCGCGCCGGTCATGTACGAGGCGTCGGCCGAGCACAGGAACGCCACGACGCCTGCGATGTCGCCGGGCTGCCCGGCCCGTCCCATCGGGATCGTCGGCACCACGGAATCCAGGTACTCCTGCGAGGTCCCGCCGCCGAGGCGGGTGTTGACCACCAGCCCAGGACCGATCGCGTTGACCGTGATCCGGTACGGCGCGAGTTCCAGGGCCAGGCTGCGGGTCAGCATCCAGATGCCGCCCTTGCTCGCGTCGTAGTGGCTGAGCCCGCGGCCGGGCGCCTGCGAGTGGACCGACGCGATGTTGACGATCCGGCCGCCGCGGCCGCTCGACCGCATCAGCCTGGCCGCTGCCTGATCGCACAGGAACGTCCCGGTCAGGTTCACGTCGACGGTCTCGCGCCAATCGTCGGCGCGCAGCTCGAGCGCGGGGCTGATCTGCAGGATGCCGGCGCAGCTAACCAGGACGTCCGGTGTGCCCAGCTCGGCCTGCACCCGATCGAAGACCTGGCTGACGCGCTCCTCGGAGCGCACATCGAGGCCGACCGCGATCGCGGTGCCACCGTCCTTCCGGATTTGCGCGGCGGTCTGGCCCGCCTCGTCCTCGTCGATGTCCAGGCACGCCACCCGGAAGCCGTCGGCGGCGAGCCGATGCGCGGCAGCCCGCCCGATCCCGGTCGCGGCGCCCGTCACGATCGCGGTTTCGTTGTCCTGCCGGTCAGGCACTCTGGCCGTCGACCGTCAGCTCGACCCGGTCCGGGTAGAAGCACATGAGCCCGGCGATCCCCTCGGCCTGCGGGATCGGGTCCTCGTAGCTCCACACCAGGTCCTCGTGCGTCTGCCCGCCGACCTCTGCCGACCAGTACGACGCCTGGCCCTTGAACGGGCAGGTCGTCGCGGAGTCCGTGGGCTTGAGCAGGTCGGTGCGCACGTCTTCCCGCGGCAGGTAGTAGCGGGTCGGCAGGCCGGTCTCCTCGAGCAGGACCGGCCGGTCAGACTCCGCGATCTTCTCGCCGCCGAGCGCGACCTCAACGTGCATGGATGCCGGGGTGATCGTGATTGTGTGCCCTTTAGCCATGCCGGTGCCAACCCCGGCCCCGCCGCAATGATTCCGGTCGGGCGCTCAGCCAGGCGTGCGACTCAGCGCCGCGGCAGCCACCTGGAGCTCGGTCAGCAGCGGCCCGGGCAGGCTGAGCCCGCGAGCGGCGGAGCCGAGTGCCCACCAGCCGTCCGGCCGGCGGATGGCGACGCTCGCGCAGCACACCTCGTCGCGGAACTGCCCGTGCTCCGTCACCATGTCGCCCGGGTGGAGGGTGGCCAGCTCGTACTCGATCTCGCCGGGCTCAGTGACGGTATTGGGAGTAAATGGGCGCATGCCGTGCTCGCTGAGCAGCCTGCTGCGGGCACGGCAGGGCATCGTGGTCAGCAGCGCCTTGCCCACTGCGGTAGCGTGCGCGGCGGTTTCCAGGCCCGGCTGCAGGTCCTCCAGCCACGGGGAGCGTTCTCCTTCGACCACGTCCACAACCACGAGCCGGTCGGCGGAGATGCCGGCTAGATAAGCGCTGTGCCCCGTCGCATCCGCCAGGTGCCTGAGCACCGCCTTGGCCTCGGCCGGGCGGCGCAGCGCGCCCATCAGGTCGTGGAAGCGCTCGGCGAGCTCGGAGCCGGCGACGTAGCCGCCGTCGGGCACGCGCACCAGGTAGCCCTCGTAGCAGAGCGTGCGGACCAGGTGATAGGCGGTCGACAGGTTGAGCTCGCACCGGCGGGCGATGACCTTCACCGGCAGCGGGCGCGCCGAGCCCGAAACCTCCTCGATGATCCGCAGAGCACGCGACACGCTGCGGATGAGGTCGCCAGGCTCTCCATCCTGGATTCTCACTCTTTCAAGAATGCCGCGCGCGAGCGCGGCTGGGAACCGCCCCGCGGCATCCGGGGCTGCTTCAGTATGTGAAATTTCCGGGGGTTCCGCAGGGCTGGCAGCCCTGGCAGCCTGGCCGCATGCCGGACGTGCCGCAATGGGCGCTCGATGCGCTGGGCGACGTGTACGACCCGTGCTGCAGAGAAAAGGGCATATCGGTCGTGGACATGGGGCTGGTGCGCTCCGTGCGCGCAGCCGGCGGCCGGGTCCGCGTCGAGCTGCTGCTCACGTCCGGCTGGTGCCCGTTCGCGGCCCGGGTGCTGACCGAGATCCAGGAACGGATCGAGGCGCAGCCCGGCGTCAGCTCCGCCGACGTTGAGATCGTCTGGGACGAGGCCTGGACAACCGACCGCCTGTCCCCGCGAGCCGCCAGCCTGCTGCGGTTCCTCCCGCCCCCCTCGCAGGTGCCTGACCGCGGCGCCTACGTGGCCGCACATGACCGAGGTGATCCGGGATGATCGACGACGCGTTCGTGTTCGACTGCGTCGCGCACGTGTTCAACTTCGAACCGAAGAACGCGTTCGGCCAGCCGGGCCTGATGTTCGACAACCACCTCTACGCGTTCCACAACGCGCTGACGCCGGACGATCAGCCCAAGCTGCCGCCCGAGGAGTTCCTGCGCCAGTGGACGGTCGCGGACATCAGGAAGATGGTGTACGAGGAGTCCGACACCGACATGCTGGTGGCGATGCCGCTGCCGCTGACGGACCTGTTCCGCGACGGCCTGTCGCCCTGGGAGGAATGCGCCGACCTGGCCAGCCGTGACCCCGACCGGACCGTCTTCTGGGGCTCGGTGAACCCGCTTGAGGGCCGCAAGGCCCTGGACCTGATGGAACGGCAGGTCGGCGAGTTCGGCGCGCGGGCGTTCAAGTTCTACAACGTGCGCTACGACTACGGGAAGCCCTACCCGTGGCGGATGGACGACCCGCAGGTGGCGTTCCCGATCTTCGAGAAGGCCCAGGAACTCGGCGTGAACCTGATCGGCGTGCACAAGGGCGTGCCGCTCGGCCCGCAGCCGATCGAGCACACGCAGACCTGGGACATGGACGGTGCCGCGGCCAACTTCCCGGACATCAACTTCGTGATCTTCCACGTCGGGCTGCCGTTCCTCGACGAGACGTGCTGGCAGCTCATCCGGTACCCGAACCTCTACGCGTCGATAGCGGCCACGATCAACTTCGTCGTCCGCTCGCCGCGGATGTTCGCCGAGATCATGGGGAAGCTGCTGTTCTGGTGCGGGGAAGACAAGATCATCTATGGCTCGGAGGCGCCACTGTTCCACCCGCAGTGGGCCCTGCGCGCGTTCATGGACTTCCAGATCCCCGAGGATCTCTGCGCAGGCTACGGGTATCCCCAGCTGACCGACCAGGCCAAGCGGAAGATCCTCGGGGAGAACCTGCTCCGGCTGCACGGCATGGACGTCGAAGCGACCAAGGCCAGGCTTGCCAGGCCCGCGAGGGCCTGACGCGACCCCCCGGGGGGGCGGGGGCAGGTCTGCGGGCTCATCCGGGCGGGTGAGCCCGCAGACCTGCTAGGCACAAGGCGTCTGCTGTGCGAGAGGGACCCGATCAGCGCGCAAGCCGCGCGGCGCGCAAACACCGCGACCGCATCGGCACGTCGATCTCGGCGGCGTCAGGGAACTGCCGATCGAGCACGGCCCTGGCGCGGGTTAGTGCCGCTGCCAGCTCCTGCGGGCTCGCGGTGAGCGCGCCGCTGTAGGTGGCCAGCATCGCGATGAAGTCATCAATCGTCATCCGGCGGCTGAAGAGGAACGACTCGGACTCGACGTCACCGAACAGCCCGTCGGGCAGTCCGACCTCGCGGCGGTGCCGCGCCCACGCGTCGTCGGTGCCGCTGGCCGGCCGGGCCGTGTTGTCGCGGACCGCCTCGACCTCGCGTACCCAGCCGACGCTGCGGTCGCGACCGGTCCAGATCACGCCGAGGCGGCCGCCGTCCCGCAGCACCCGCGCGATCTCGCGCGGGGCCCGCTGCGGATCCAGCCAGTGCCACGCCGACGAGGCGAACACGCCGTCGGCACTGGCGTCGGGCAGCGGGATCTCCTCGCCGCGACCCTGCGCGACCCGGATGCCGTGAATCCCGGCTTCCACGGATCGTGCCCGCAGCACGGCCGCCATCCGCGGGTCCGGCTCGACGGCCACGACCTCCGGGACCTTGCGTGCCAGCGCGCGGGTCAGCAGCCCCGTGCCAGCGCCCAGGTCCACGGCGACCCGGCATCCGGCGGGCACCAGCCAGTCGACCGCTGCCTGCGGCGGGCCGGGCCGCAGCCGGTCGTAGTCTTCCGCGATCGCCCCGAAGGACATGGAACGCTCAGCTCGGCTCGCCATAATCAGCACGCTACTGGGCTCGCAATGAGCTCAGGCAAGCAGCCGGGCACGGCACGCGAGCTGCAGCGCAAGCCGCTGGTCGGGGTCTTCGAGGTCAACGCCGAGGAGGTCGGTGATGCGGCGGAGCCGGTAGGCCACCGCGTTGCGGTGAAGGTGCAGCGCGCTCGCCGTCCGCACGATCGACCCCTGGTGGTCCAGGTAGGCGGCGAGCGTCCGGATCGCAGTCTCCCCGCGAGCCGGGCCCAGCCGCTCCAGCGGCGCCAGCTGCGCCCGCACCGACGCCCGCGCGGTGTCCGACGCGTACCACTCCATCAGCATCCGCTGCACACCCGTGGCGTCGTGGGTGGCGACGCCCTCGGGCTTGCCGGCCGACCTGGCCGCGACCAGCGCGATCCGGGCCTCGGCCGCCGACGCGCGCAGGCCCATCGGCCCCTCGTGCGGGGCGCCCACCCCACCGCGCAGGTGCAGCCCGGGGAGCCTGCCGCGGATGGCGGCGAGCGCGCCCTCCGCCGATTTCGCGGCGCGCAGGCCCGCCTGCGTCCCCGGATGCGAGCTCGTCATCCGCACCAGCACGATCGCCCTCGAGATCCGGGACAGGTACCAGCTGCCGCCGGTGCGCGCCACCGCCTGCAGCGCGGCCTGCCCAGCGGTGTCCAGCAGCTCGAACCGGTGCACCTCGTCGCGCCCGGCGTCGTCCAGGTTCTCGGCCTCGACGCGCACCGCCACATGCCAGCCGCCGATCGGCACCCCGAGCTGCATGGCCCGGTCGCGCAGGTCCTCACTGAGCGCCGCGTCCGACATCAGCAGCTCGGCGAGCAGCTCGCTGCGGGACCTGATCGGCAGCTCGCGCGCTCGCCTGGCCAGATCGAGGATGCGGCCCGCAGCCGATGCGGCGGTGCGCAGCACCAGGCTGGCGGCGACCGCCAGGTCCCCCTGCACGCCGGGAACGGCGAGTTCACCCGCGACCGTCTCGCCGACCACGATCGGCACCCTCACCGTGCCAGGCTCACCGGCGCCGAAGGGCCGGAACGCGCCGCCGGGGCTGTCCCCGGCCGGCTGGTTCCTGTCGTCGTCCGCGTACAGCCTGGCCTCGACGTCGATACCGAGCGCCCGGCTCACCGACGTCCGCAGGTTTTCCAGGTCGGTGCCGGTCTCGGCGGCGGCCAGCACGGCGGCCAGGCCCTGCTCGGCCCGGGCGAGCGCACGCTCGGCGCCGCCGCCGGTCTCCTGCATGATCGCCCGCAGCAGCCAG
>Ga0335073_10001823_pt1 | contig 28824 bp, 19 predicted proteins | sample Lox_Sample_22_FD_207093 | JGI IMG/M metagenome (GOLD analysis project Ga0335073, IMG submission 207093) | Soil microbial communities from Loxahatchee National Wildlife Refuge, Florida, United States - Lox_Sample_2.2 | ecosystem: Environmental > Terrestrial > Soil > Wetlands | place: USA... | reverse complement strand
CGAGGCGTGGTTCGCTACCAGCGGCGCACGCGTTTTTCGTTCGACCGATGGCGGCGAAACGTGGTCGGCGGCAAAAACGCCGATGAATCGGGGCGACAGCGCGGGGATTTTTTCGCTGGCGTTTTCCAATGGGTTGCACGGGGTCGCGGTGGGCGGAGATTATAAGAATCCCGGCAGCATTCAAGGCAATGCGGCGCTGACTTCGAATGGCGGAAAGAACTGGACGGCGCCGCAGACGGCGCCACACGGGTATCGGTCGGCGGTTGCCTATTTTGCTGAGAAAAGAATGTGGGTCGCGGTGGGAACTTCGGGATCGGATGTTTCGATTGACGACGGGAAGACGTGGAAGCAGTTCGATTCGGGCAACTACAACGCGGTGAATTTTTCGGGCGGCGCAGGGTGGGCCGTGGGCCCGAAAGGGGCGGTCGCGCGATTCAAGCGGTAATGCTAATGCCGGGGCGGGATGTGTTAACCTGTTTAAAAGAAACAGGAGCTTCGAACGATGGCGAAAGTGTGTGAACTTTGTGGTCGCGGCCCGCAATTCGGCAATCGCATCAGCCACGCCCATAACGTAACCAAACGGCGCTGGAACATCAATTTGCAGAACGTCCACGCGGTGGTGAACGGTGCGTCCAAGCGCATCCGCGTGTGCACCGACTGCATTAAGAGCGGCCGCGTCCACAAAGCGGCGTAAGATGACGAACCGGTCCGTACCGGTGAGCGCCATACTGCCGCATGTCGTCTATCGCGATCTGCCCGGCGCAATTCAGTGGTTAACGGAGAGGCTCGGCTTCGTCGAGCATTACCGCTACGGCGATCCGGCTCAGGGAGCGCAGTTACACCTTGGCGACGCTTACATCATGGTCCGAACTTCCCGCTCCGGCTCGACGAGTCCGATGGAGGCGGGAAAGTGGACGCAGTCAGTGACCATTTATGTCGATGACGTTGACGGTCATTATCGAAAAACGAAAGCGGCCGGCGCGAAAATCACTCACGAATTGACCGAAACAATTTACGGCGAGCGTGTTTACGGCGTGACGGACCCGGAAGGGCACCCCTGGGAATTTTCGCAGCACATTCGCGATCTCGATCCGGCCGAATGGGGCGCCACGGTCATTTCCAGGTGACGCTGACCGGGTCGGAACGTTCGCACGCGGTGGAATCGGTAACGCCCGAGGCGATCTGCGCGCAGGCATTCGAGGTCGCGGCGCGCAGGGCGAAATCCTTGGTGGTCCCCGCCGCTTTGCCGCAGGCCGAGCGGCCCTGATACGTCATGCACACTTCGACGTGCTGGCGCGCCAGGTTCATCGACGAATAGATGATCACGGCCAGCACGGCCGCAATAAAAACAATTCCCACCAGCACCGGTTTCTTCATGGCGTTACCTTAAAACCGACCGCTCGCCGCGCTCCGCGGTCGCGGCTCGTTTATCCTTCATCCGTGAGTGACCGCCGATTCGGTGAAGAACGCGCCCATGCGGCGGAATTTTTCATAGCGCTCATCGAGCAGCGCGTGCGGGCTCATTTCCGACAGCTCGCGCAAGGCTCCACGCAGCACGCCGCCGAGCGCTTCGGCGGCCAGGTCGGGATCGGCCTGCGCGCCTTCGCCCGGCTCGGGAACAATTCCATCGATCAGGCCGAGCTCGCGCAGATCGGGAGCGGTCATCTTCAGCGCCGCCGCGGCCTGCGCAGCTTTTCCCGAATCGCGATAGATAATGGCCGCGCAGCTTTCCGGAGAAATCACGCTGTACACGGCGTTTTCCATCATATAAATGCGATTGCCGACGCCCAACGCCAGCGCGCCGCCGCTGCCGCCTTCGCCGATGACCACCACGATAATTGGAACGCCCAGCCGCGCCATTTCGCGAAGATTCTGCGCGATCGCTTCGGCCTGGCCCCGCTCCTCGGCGTCTTTTCCGGGATACGCGCCGGGGGTGTCCAAGAGATTGATAATCGGACGGCCGAATTTCGCGGCCATGCGCATCAGACGCAACGCCTTGCGGTAACCCTCGGGACGCGGCATGCCCCAGTTGCGAAAAACTTTCTGTTTGGTGTCGCGGCCTTTTTGCTGGCCCAGGATCATCACCGGCTTGCCGTCGAACCAGGCGGGTCCGCCGACGATGGCGTGATCGTCGGCGAAGGCACGGTCACCGTGCAGCTCGTCAAAATTGGTGAACAGACGCTGAATGTAATCGAGCGCGTGGGGCCGCTTGGGATGGCGCGCGAGCTGCACCCGGTCCCAACTCGGATTCGAAGGCGGCGGAGTCTGCGTTTCCGGCATCGTTTCAAACGTCGATTACCCGCCCAGAATCTCCATCGCCTCGGCGCCGCAGATGCGGACGATTTCGGCGCAAAATTCCTTATCCGGGCGAACCTTCGCCGTAATGTCCAGGATAACCGAGAAATCGCGCGATTTTTCAAGGCGCAGCCGAACCTCGGTTTCACCGGGCTTTTTCTGGAACAATGCGCGCAACGACGAAGCACGCTCGGACGCGCCGGCGCCGTTCACCGGAACGCGAATCGAGATCAGCGCGGGAAGGTTCAATCGCGCGACTTCGAGCGGGACGATTTCCTGCACCGAAATTTTCGGCGGCGCATTTTCTTCCGGCAGCGCGAGGCCGCGCACCAGCACCGCCTTGTCTTCCTGAAGCGACGGCATCAGGCTTTCGTACTTGGTGGAAAACACCATCGCATCCGCCGCGCCTTCCAGATCCTCGATCTGCATCGACGCCCACAGCTTTCCTTCCTTGCTGCGGCGGCGCTGGATTCCGGTCAAAATCCCGCACAGCGCGACTTCGGTGTGCTTCGCCAGACCTTCAAGGTCCGCGGTGGTGTGCGTGGCCAGCTCCTTCACTTTATCCATGTACTGATCAAGCGGATGGCCGGTGATGTAAAACCCGAGCATCTCTTTTTCCGCGGTCAATTTTTCCGCGCCGGTCCAATCCTGGACGTTGGGCAGCGGATGGTCCGCGGCTGGCTGCTCTTCGATCAACTCGGCGAACAGGCCGGACTGGCCGCTTTCGCGATCCTTATGCGCGCGGGCGCCGGTTTCCATGGCGCTGTCGATGCTGGCGAACAACTGGGCGCGCGTGCCTTCGAGCGAATCCATGGCGCCGGCCTTGATGAAACTTTCGATCATGCGCCGGTTCACCGAGCCTAAATCGACGCGCTCGCAAAATTCGTAGAGCGATCCGAAGCGGCCGGTTTTTCTTCCTTCGACAATCGACTCCACCGCGCCTCCGCCGACGTTTTTGATCGCGCCCAATCCGAAGCGAATGCCCGTTTCGGCGGCGGTTTCGACCGGCGTAAAATCGAACTCCGACGAATTGACGTCCGGGGCGAGCACGCGGATTCCCATTTCGCGGCACTCATTGATGTACTTGACGACTTGCGTGGTGTTGCCGGTTTGCGAGGTAAGCAGCGCGGACATGAAATCGAGCGGATAATGCGTTTTGAGATACGCGGTCACGTATGCCAGATAGGCGTAGGCGGCCGAGTGCGATTTGTTGAATCCGTAGCCGGCGAACTTGGCCATCTGGTCGAAAATCTTTTCAACCTTGCGCTGCGAATGTCCCCGCGCCAGCGCGCCCTGGACGAAGTGCGCGCGCTGCTTGGCCATTTCTTCCACTTTTTTCTTGCCCATCGCGCGGCGCAGCAGATCGGCTTCGCCGAGCGAGTATCCGGCCAGGCGATTGGAGATCTGCATCACCTGCTCCTGATACACGATGACGCCGAAGGACTGTTCCAGAATGTCTTTCAGCTCCGGAAAATCATAGGTCACTTCCTTGCGGCCGTGTTTGCGATCGATGAAGTCGTCGATCATGTCCATGGGGCCAGGACGATAGAGCGCGTTCAACGCGATCAGGTCGTCGAGACGGTCCGGCTGATAGCGGCGCAGAATATCGCGCATGCCGGCCGATTCAAACTGGAAAATGCCGCTGGTGTAGCCCTTGCTGAAAACGTGCTCGTAGGTTTTTGGGTCGTCGAGAGGAATGTCTTCGACGCGCAGCTTGACGCCGCGATGGCGCTCGATCAATTTGAGCGCATCTTCGACGATGGTCAGCGTGGTTAACCCCAGAAAATCCATCTTCAGCAGGCCGAGTTTTTCCAGGCCGACCATGTCGTACTGCGTAACAATTTCGTCCTTGTTTGTCTTATAGAGGGGAACCAGGTCTTTGAGCGGCTCGGGCGAAATCACCACACCCGCGGCGTGCATCGAAGCGTTGCGGCACATGCCTTCCAGGCGCTCCGCCACTTCGAGAACTTCCTTGACGCGCGACTCCTTGCGAGCCAGATCCTCCAGCTGCGGCTCCATTTTGCGCGCGTCTTTGATCTTGATGTTGAGCGGCATCGCCGGGATCAGCTTGGTGATTTTGTCCATGTCGCCGAAGCTGATATCGAGCGCGCGGCCGACATCTTTAATCGCCGCGCGCGCTCCCAGTGTGCCGAAAGTGATGATCTGGGCCACCTGTTCGCGCCCGTATTTTTCGGTGACATATTGAATCACCTGGCCGCGACCGCGGGTGCAGAAATCAATGTCGATATCCGGCATGCTGATGCGTTCGGGATTTAAAAATCGCTCAAAGATCAGATCGTAGACGAGCGGATCGATGTCAGTGATCTCCATGGCCCAACTCACCAGACTGCCGGTGGCCGATCCGCGGCCGGGGCCGACGGGAATGCCCGCTTGTTTGGCGAAGCGGATGAAATCCCAGACGATCAGAAAATAACCGGAAAATTTCATCTGCTGGATCATTTTGATTTCGCGATCCAGCCGTTCGGCGTATTCCTGGAGATCGTGGCGCAGCTTGCCCTGCGCGGCCATCGCTTCCAGGCGCACGCGGCGTTTTTCGAAGCTCTGGCGCGCGATGTATTCGAAATACGTGTCGGTCGAGTGGCCTTCGGGAATGGGAAATTTCGGGAACGGTTCCTTGACCGGCTCCAGTTTCAACTGGCAGCGCTGGGCGATGTCCCAGGTGCGGTCGAGCGCGTGCTCCACTTCGCCGAACAGCGCCATCATTTCTTCGCGCGGCTTCAAGTAAAACACGGGATGCTCGAAGCGCATGCGATTGGTGTCGGACATGGTTTTGCCGGTCTGAATGCACAGCAGAATTTCATGTGCGCGAGCATCGTCCTGGCGCAGATAATGCGAATCGTTGGTGACCACCAGCGGGATGGAAGTATCGGAAGCGAGGCGGTGAATCAGCGGCAGAACTTTTTTATCGGGATCGAGGCCGTGATCCTGCAATTCGAGGAAAAAATTGCCGCGGCCGAACAGATCGGTGTATTCATAGGCGAGCTTGCGCGCGTCCTCGTAGCGGTCGGCCAGCAGCGTTTCGTTGATATCGCCGCGCAGGCAGGCGGACAGCGCGATCAGGCCTTTGGAGTGGCGCGAAAGCAGGTCCTTATCGATGCGCGGCTTGTAATAGAAGCCGTCGAGGTAGCCGGTCGAGACAAGCTGGATCAGGTTGCGATAGCCCGCGGCGTTTTCGCACAGCAGCACCAGGTGGTTGTAGCGATTCGTGTCGGTTTTATTGGTGTGGCCCTGCTGCGCGACGTAAACTTCGCAGCCGATGACCGGATGGATGCCTTTTTCTTTGGCTTTGTTGTAGAACTCGACCGCGCCGAACAGGTTGCCGTGATCGGTCATGGCGACGGCGGGCATTTTCTGCTCGACGGCGAGATCCATCAACTGGGAAATTTCGCAAGCGCCGTCGAGCAGCGAGTAATCGGTGTGGCAGTGCAGATGAACAAAAGGCGCGGACATGGAGAAGATCCAATCCGGGGGAGAATCTCCAGTATAACGCGCGTCGCTAAATGCGGAGCGGCGAACTACTTCCGATCGCCGCTGGCGGGTTGGAGCAGCGCCTGCAGCTTCTCGTAATTCTGCTCGACGAACGCGGCGTTTTCGGGCGAGATCGAGGGCGGATATTCCTTGATCGTGCCGTTTTTCTTCATTCCGACGGCCATGATATCGCCGATGAGCGAGGCCGTGATGATCAGGAACTCGCGCGGTTTTATGCTGGCGGTCTTCAGATCGGCGACGGCGGCCGGACAGGCTTCGACGATTTTTTCGCCGGCATCGAGGTTGGGCGCGTCGCCGGGAGACTTATGGTCGAAACATGGCTTGGTGGCCGGATCACTCGTCATTTTTTTTAACGCGGCAACGTAGCGTTGAACCACGTCCATGTTGAGCCGGTAATCGCGCATTTCCTTGAGGTCCGGGTCATTCGCCCGGTTGCGCGATTGCGCCGAACCAGCGCCGGCCAGAAGGACCAGGGAAACAAACAGTCGCAGTAATTTCATGTGTTGATACGCCCATTTTCTGCGCGATTCGGCTCACGATGAGCGGATGTGAGGCGACTCGAAAGCCGCGTCCGTCCGGGCGGGGCCTTAGCAACTTTTCACCGAGCCCCATGCGCCACGATTCAGCGGCAACTCAGGGCGTTCGAGGTTGAGCCTGGAGCAGCGTCGGGATCTGATCGGTAGCGTGGCCCAGCGCACGCGCCAGATTCAATTTCGCCAAATTATGCGCGAAGATGCTGTCGATCAGGTCCAGTTGCGCGCTGGAGACCGTTTCCTGCGCCTGCACCACTTCGAGCGTGTTGATCACGCCCGCCTCCATGCGCGCGCGCGTCATCTCCAGCGTTTCCTGCGCCACTTGCAGGTTCTTGCGCGCGACCTCGACTTGCCCCGCCGCGGCTTGCAGGTCGAGATAGACTTGCCGCACTTCGGCTTCGATCGCGCCGCGCGTGTCCTCCAGTTCAGCCTTGCGCTGGGCCAACACGGATTGGGCTTGCGCGATGTCCCCTGAAATCCGGCCGCCTTGCCAGATAGGAACGCTCATCGTGCCGACCACGGCAAAAGCTCCGTGTGAATCGGAAAGGTTGCCGACCAGTTCGTAGTCGCCGCTGACCGAGATCGACGGCAGGCGCTCGGCTCGCGCGGCCGCCAGCGCTTTTTGCGCGGCCTCCACCTGGGCTTGCGCGGCCTTCAGATCGGCGCGCTGCTTTTCGGCGGCAGCTAAGGCGGCGTCGACGCTCTGGACCGGCGCGGGGCGGAACGGAAACGTGTCGGTCAGCTCGTAATTGGGATTGGGCGGAAGCCCGGCGATCCGCGCCAGGTTGATTTTCTGCTTGGCCAGATCGTTACGCAGCGTGATCATCTGCTGCTGTTGTGTCAGCGTCCGAACCTGGTTCTGATCGACATTCAGGCGGCCCAGCACGCCTTCGGCATGTTGCTCGGTCGACTGGTGAAAGACGGCGTTGGCGGTGGTGAGCTGCGCTTGGGCCGCATCCACGCGCGCCTGCGCGGCCAGCACTTGCAGGTACGCGCCGCCGACGGCCAAAGTGACCAGGTCGCGCGCGTCCTCGAGGTTGTACTGGCTGGCGCGGGCGGTTGCGCGCGCGGAGCGGTAATTGTTGATCGAGGTCATGTTCGCCACCATCTGGCTGAGACTCGCCTGCAAGGCGAAATAGTTGAAGGGTCCGGCCACGGCGGGAATCGCGTAACCGGGAACGCTGAAGTGCAGGCCGAAGGTGGCCAGATCGACCTGCTCCACGTTTTCGCTGAGACTGGCGGTGACGTTCGGCAGCAGCGCGCTGCGGGAGACCTTCACCTGGCCGCTCGATTGCCGCGCCGATTGCATCATGCCAATCGCGCCCAGATTGAAAGCCAGGCCGCGCCTCAGCGCATCGGCGAGGGACAGTTTTCCCGAAAACGGCAGGGCGGTGGTGCTTCGTGCGCTACCGCTATAGGGACCGGAAATTTGCACGCTGGGATTCAGCGTATTCACGCTCGTCGTGGTGCCCGCGACCGGCTGTTCGGCGATCCCGACCGCGCCGCTCTGGTTGTTGCGTCCGGAAGACGGCAAAATCGCGGCCGACGGCGCCGAGGAGGACGGCGCAGCGGAAGGCAATTGTGCGAAGGCGCCGACGCCTGCCAGAACAGTCAATAGCGCAATGCTGCCGGATGTGTTCATGATCATTCCCTTGTTATTCCGAAATCGTGACCAACTTGCGCAGCGCGGCGACCAGTTGGCGCTGCTGCGCCGGAGAAAGGGCGGCCAGCTGCCGCGCTTCGGCTCGCTGCGCGCGGGGCCGCGCGCGGGCGAACAGGCGATCGCCGGCTTCGGTACGCTGGACCCATTGCATGCGGCGATCCCGCGGATTGCGCTGGCGGCGGAGCCAGCCGCGGCGCTCCAGGCCGTCGAGCACGGGCACCAGAGAGCTCGGGTCGAGGCCGCACAGTTCCGCCATTTCGTTCTGCGAAATGTTGCCGGCCCCCGCGATCGCCAGCAGCCAGAAGTCGCGCGCGTGCAGGCCGAGCGGCGCCAGCGTTTGATCCAGCCGCCGACGCGCGTCCAGCCAGATTTTCCAATTGCAGAACCATAAGCCTGGCGCCGACGGGTGCAACTCCAGCGGGATCCTGGCTGCGGGAATTCGGGCCGAAATTTTAATCGGGGCGCGCGGCATCACAGGGTCCGCCGGAACAGCAGCGTCGCGCCCCCCAGCACCACTATCGAGGTCAGAACCAGCGCGAACAGGTCGGTGGTGACCGCGCTGATTCCGATGTTTTTCAACAACAGCGTGCGGAAACCATGGACGGCGTAGGTAAACGGGTCGCCTTCCGACATCCAGCGCAGCCAGTGCGGGAAACCGGCGATGGGATAAACGGCGCCGCTGGGGAAAAACAGCAGCGTGTTGAGCACGCCGAAGATCGCGCGCGGCACCAGCGGATCGTTGATCCGGGCCATCATGAAAAACATCATGCCGATCAGCGCGATCGAAGTCAGAATCACCATCAGGGTCAGCTCCACCAGGCGCATCGGCTCGAAGAAATCCGGAACGCCCGCGACCATCGCGCCCAGGACTAAAACCGTCTCGCCGGCGAGCACCGCCTTAATCACGCCGGAAAGGTTGAAACCTAAAATCAGCTCCCACTTGGTGATCGGCGTGACCATGTAGCCTTCGTGCAGGCCGCGCGACTTGTCGTCGATGAACAGCAATCCGCCGCCGATCATCGACGTGACGAAAATCGCCAGCGCGACCGATCCGGGCAGCAGATATTTGATGTAGTCGACGTAAGGATAGACCTCCACGACGTCGAGCGCGGCTTGCGCCGGCTCGCGCGGCGCGACTTGCGGCGCGTTGATCGAGTTCACCAGCAGCGACATCTGATCGCCCACCGCGCCGGCGACCGAACGATCGGTGTTGTCGGTGATCAGCGCCAGCCGCGGCTGATGCTGTTCCAGCAAATCACGCGAGTAGTGTTGCGGGATGATCAGGACGGCGCTCAACACGCCTTTGCGCAGGTCGTTAAGAGCGACGCCTTCGTCGTTGTAATCGGCGGGAATAAACGTGCGCGCGTTCGCGCCAACCGCGCGAACACGCTCCAGCACATCCACGGATTCGGGGCCGTGATCGAGATTGACCACGCCCAACGCGACGTTCTTTATGTTTCCGCCGAAAGCATTGCCCAGAATGATCAACTGCACCAGCGGCAGCACCAGCGAGGCGAACAACAACGCCGGGCTGCGGCGGAATTTGCGCATATCGCGCTCGACCAGGGCCAAGGCTCGTCTCATGGCCGTGCTCCTTTCTGCTGCGCGCCGGAAGTCGCGACGTCCGGCATTTCGGTCAGTCCGTGTCCGGTGTAGTGCAAGAAAACGTCATCCAGGCTGGTGGATTCCACCGAAAGACTTTTTAATTCGAGCTTGTTGGCTCGCGCCAGCTCGATTAATTCCTGCGCGGAAGCGGGACCGCGGTCGCTCGAAATGCGATACGTCGCCGAGCCGAGCGCGCGCACCGATTTGACCGCCGGCAAGGGTTCAAGGTCGGCGACGCCGTGGGGCAGATCGGGATCGAATTGCAGCTCGATGCGGCTCGCTCCGGGTACCGACGCTTTGAGCGCCACCGGCGTATTCAGCGCGACGATCTTGCCGCGGTCCACGATCGCGAGCCGATCGCACAGCCGGTCGGCTTCGTCCATGTAATGGGTGGTCAGAAACAGTGTGCGGCCCTGGTGCGCGCGCAGATGGGTGATCATTTCCCAGACTGAAATGCGCGAAACCGGATCGAGGCCGGTGGTGGGTTCGTCCAAAAACAGAATCTGCGGATCGTGGACCAGACCGCGCGCGATCTCCAATCGCCGCCGCATGCCGCCGGAAAGCGTGGAGGCCATTGCGTCGGCGCGGTCGGCCAGGCCGACGGCTTCGAGCAGCTCCGCCGTGCGTTCGCGCCGCCGCGCCCCGGTGATGCCGTACAGCCGCGCGTGTATGCCGATATTCTCCGCGCAGGTCAGTTCCGGATCGCTGGTCATGTTCTGTGGAATGACGCCGATTCGGGAGCGCACCGCGTTGGCGTCGGCGATAATGTCGTGCCCGGCGACGATCGCGGTGCCGCTGGTGGGCGGCACCAGCGTGGTCAACATGCGGATCAGCGTGCTCTTGCCCGCGCCGTTCGGTCCGAGCAGGCCGAAAATCTCGCCGCGGTTCACGGTGAAGCTGACCTGATCCACCGCCAGCAGCGCGCCGAATCGCTTACTGATCGCCTGCACGTCGATGGCGACGCTGTTCGAGGGGGTCATGACCTTAATTCATCGCCGTCCTGAGCGGCGGAGGCGGCGGCAAGGCCGGCACCGGAAGCATCACCCAGGCGGTCATGCCGAGCGGAAGCTGGCCCTGCGGATTGGCCACTTTCACCCGGATCGCAACCGTCTTGATGTCGCGCTTGGTGCGGCTGACGTCGCGCTGCGTGGCGAAATCCGCTTCGACGGCTTTGTAAATCACCGGCCCGCTGATCTCCGTTCCGGAGGGCAGGCGCACCCGTAAAATTTTTCCCATCGGAATGAGATCGGCATAGGTTTCTTCGACGTCGGCATCGATCCAGGTGGAGCTCAAATCGAACAGCGTGACGATCGGACTGCCGGGATTCACCACTTCGCCCTGCCGCGCCGCGCGCAACGTTACGATCCCGCTCGCCGGCGCGTAGATTTGCGTCTGGTCCAGGCGCGCCGCGGCGGCCGCCGCGTTCGAAGCCGCCTGCGCCTCGGCCGCGCGCATCGCTTCGGTCTGGCGCTGCTGCACGGGGACCTGTCTTTGCTCCTGTTCGGAGTCAGCGAGCGCGGCCTTGGTGGCGACGACCGACCGCTGGATCGCCGCCGCTCCGGCTTCCGATGCCGCGACCGAGCGCTGCACCGCTTCGACGTTGGCCTGCGCGGCACGCTGATTGGCCTGCGCGGATTCGAGATCGGTTCGCGCCGTCACCAGATCCTGCGGCGGATTGATATCGCGCTCGACCAGCGGCCGGATGCGATTAAAGTTGTCCTGCGCCTTGGCGACCGCGGCTTGCGTCTGCGCGACCTGCGCGCGCGCCTGGAGCAGTTGAGCTTGGGCTTGGGCCACCTGCGCCTGCGCCTGCTGCAATTGCGCTTCGCTTTGCGAAACCTGCGCCTCGGCCTGCTCCACCTTGGTCGGCAGGGTATGGGTCAGCAGTTCCGTCTGCGCCACCGATTGTTGAGCATTGGCGCGGGCCTGGGCGATCGCGTCGCGCGCGGCGCCCTGATCGGCGCGCAGCTCGTCCTGGTCCAGCACCGCGATCAGGTCGCCCTGTTTGACCCACTGCCCGTCGTCCACGGCCAGCTTCACGATGCGGCCGGTGATCTTGCTGCCGACCACCACTTCATTGCCGTCGACCGTACCGGTCAACACAAGAGTCTGGGGACGCGGACGTTCGATCCACCAGATCGCCACGGCGACAGCCGCAATCACCAACAGAAGAATCGCTCGTTTCATAGGGTCAAGCCTCGCGAATGCAAAACTCAGAATACATTGTAACCCAAATTATTTCTGATTCCAATTATTAAATCCCGCGCACCTGGTGGGACCGTCTTTTAGCCTGCGCAGTTTTGCAAGCAAACGAACGGGCGCATGGAAAATCCGCCGCGGGCTGAAAGCCTGACCCACAATGAGTGGGCCGCGGTTAAACCAATATGTGTGAAAATCAGCAGGGCGCACCATGGCATGACACCGCATCACAGCAGCAGCGAGCAGCGCGGATGGTACATGTACGACTTCGCACAGTCAGCGTTTTCGACGACCGTTGTGACCTTGTTTCTGGGTCCTTATCTGACGTCGCTCGCCAAGTCGGCGGCGGATTCCGCGGGCATGGTTCACCCTTTCGGCATCCCCATTGACGCCCTAAGCTACTGGAGTTACCTGGTCAGCCTGTCCGTGGTTCTTCAGGTTCTGTTTCTTCCGGTGATCGGCGCGGTCGCCGATTTTGGACGGCGGAAAAAGCAGGCGCTAGGCGTTGCGGCGTACATCGGCGCGGCGGCGACGGTGGCGATGTTCAGCCTGCACGGGAAACGTTATCTGCTCGGGGGCCTGTTGTTCCTAATCGCCAACGTGAGCTTCGGCGCCGGGGTGGTGATCTATAATTCATTTCTTCCGGAGATCGCGCCGGTCGAGGATCGTGACACGGTGTCTTCGAAGGGCTGGGCCAGCGGATACGTCGGAGGCGGCCTGCTGCTGGCGCTCAATTTGTTGCTGTACCTGAACGCGGCTCGCCTCGGACTCGGCAATGAAAAGGCGGTCCGCATCAGCCTGGCCTCAGCGGGCGCGTGGTGGGCCGCGTTGACTGTGATTCCGCTGCGCGCCTTGCGCAATCGCGGTGCGGAGCGGAGACCGCCCGCCGGCCAGAGCGCCGTCGGCGCAGCCGTAAGAATTTTGTCGCGAACCCTCCGCGACCTGCGCGGTTACCCACAGGCGTTTACGTTTATCGTCGCCTTTCTGCTGTACAACGACGCCATTCAGACGGTGATCGTTCTGGCCACGCAATTCGGCAACGATGAGTTGAAAATTCCGGTCTCGACGCTGACGTTGGCGATCCTGATGGTCCAGTTTGTAGCTTTTTTTGGCGCGCTTTCGTTCAACTGGCTGGCGGGCATAATCAGCGCCAAGCGCGCGGTTGTGGTGAGCCTGGTGATTTGGACCGGAGTGCTCGTTTACATTTATCTGGAGGTCAAGACGACCCTCCAGTTCTTTGTGATGGCGGCAATTGTCGCGCTGGTGTTGGGCGGAAGCCAGGCGTTGAGCCGTTCGCTGTACGCGCAACTGATTCCCAAGCTCAAAGAAGCGCAATACTACGCCATCTACGAGGTGAGCGATAAGGGAACCAGTTGGCTCTGTCCGCTATTTTTCGGGCTGGCGTTGCAGTTCACCAAGAGCTACAGAATCGCGATTCTCTCGCTGATCGTATTTTTTATCGCCGGCCTGCTGGTGCTGTTGAAGGTCGATGTGAAGCGCGGCGAGCAGGATGTTGCACGGATGATGGGCCCCGATCGTCCGGCGTGATCCGCTGCCGCGCCCTTCCTCACCCGCGCCCGCGTCCTCCGCGAGGCGGCGCCGACGGACGCGGCATCGACGGCATCCGCGGCATCACGGTTCGCGGTATGCCCGGCGATTGGCCGCGATTCTCAAACTCGCGCTGCCGCTGCTGGCCGAGCGAACGCGAATCGCGCTGCTGCTCCAGTTGCCGCTCAATTTGCGGGTTGGCGGGCATCCTTTGCCATTGGCCTGACTGGTCGCGTTGGTACCAGCCGTCGGAACGATGTTCGTAAACCTGGCCGTTGTGGCCGGCGTACAGATCCGGATGCGCCGCGCCGCCGGGGGCAACGTTTCCCGGTTGACGGAAATTGCGCGCGACCACCGCGTTTCCCTGCCAGTGGCTGTATGCATTCACATTCCCGCGAACCCAGGCGCGATTCGCCGTGGACCATTGCGGATTCCAGTGTTCATAAAAAACACGATGCGTCACCGGCCCTCCGTGATACCACCAGAAGGAGCCCACCGGATGCCAAAACCATCCGCCGCCCCAGTAGCTGAACTCAAACCCGAGGCCCCAAGTCCACGGCCAGCCGTAACAATAATACGGCCACGCGATGCCGCACCAGCCCGGATACCACCAGCCGGTTCCGAAGACCACGACGCCGTCGGATACGAACGCGCCCATGTAGCCCGGCGTGTAACCGACGCACACGTAGTCGGGCGTTGCGCCATAAATGTACACGTAGCGCAGATGATAGAGCGGATTGCTCGGCGGAATGTTGTAAATTTCCGCAGGAATGGTGTCGGCAACGGCCCATGGTCCTGTCGGCGTGTCGGCGACGAACCAGACGCCGTGCTGGGCTGCGTAGTAGCGGCCGTCGGCGTGGATCACTTCCGAAGAGGTGTTGATCGCGTACTCCATCGACGTGCCTTCGATGGGCTGGAACTGGGGATCGCCGTCATAGTGGACCGTCAGTTTGGCTTCGCTGCGGCGCACGGTCGCCGTCTGCGGGATTTGGTTGGCGATAACCGCTTCCCGCGCCTGCTCGGTTCCGGGGATGGATGTGAGCACGTGCCCCTTTTGGCTGTCGGGTGCGATTTTCGCGAAATCGCGTGGAAGCTGTTCGCCGGGAACCCATTCCCAAGCGCCTCCCAGAGACTTGGCGTGGAACCAGCGGCCGGCGAGGAGAACGTAGGATTGCTGCGTTTGGGTATCGATGAAGATGTCGTTATCGGAGTTGGTGACAAACAGCAGACTGGTCTCCGGAATCGGGGCATATTGCGGGTCGCCGCGCGTGATCAGTAGCTCGGCGGGCGTGGTGCTGACGTACACCGCCGGCGGATTTCCCGCGGGAGCCGGCGGAGCTTCCGAAGGTTCCTTCTCTTCGCTGGCCGTGAGTTGCTGCTTGATCGCGTCGAGATCCTGTGGAGGATTGGCCGCGGCCGTCCAGGCGCCGCTCAGAGACGACGCGCTCATCCAGCAGTTGCCGCCATCGAGATAAAAGGCGTTCGCGCTCGAGTTAAACAACAGCAGCGCCGGCGTGTTGACGACGCGAGTGTACGGCGTGCCTTCGACCGCGCGATACACCGGCTCGCCATCGATCAGGATCAAAACCGCCGGCCGCGTGCTGAAAATGATTTTCGGCGGATCGTTTTTCAAGCGTACGGATTCCGCCTTGGTCTCCGCTTGGGTGCTGGAAAGATCGGCCAACAGCCGGTCCAGAGAGACGATTCGCGGCCAGCTTTTGGCGCTTTCGCGAACAGCTTTGAGTAACGTCGGCTGTAGCGGCGCGGCCGACGGAAAATCAGCCTGCTTAATGGAGATGTCTTCAAAGGATACCAGCCTGGTTTCGCGATCGACCTCGGTTCTCGCCTGGATGGAGACGGTGCCGAAGATCTGCGTGGGATCTCCGTTTCGCGTGACGATCACCGCGGATCGCGATTCGATCCGGTTTCCTTCCCAGCGGTCGACCTGCGGCTGATAGATGACTAAATGAACGCCATGGGTATCCAGCTCGCGCGGCCAGTTGCCGTCACCGGCGGTTTGTCCGAAAGAGAGCGCAAGCGGAAGCAAGGCGGACAGAAGATGAGAAATACGCATAAATCCTTCTTTCGTCTCACAAAAGAAAGACGGCAATTCGAAGACCGCGCAGAACTTCAGTGGCTTGAATGTATTACGATTCTTAGGTTCATGAAACTCTGGGCGATAGTACTCAAAGCGTGGGTGTAATGCCCCGGTCAGCGGCCGGGCAAATATCGCTCGAACCAATCTTTCGCCGGAATCGCTCTTTAAAAAGGTGCGGCGCACTGCGAACGATCTCCAGTTTGCGCTTGGTTTTCTCGGGTCATAGGCGCGGTGTTTGTCGCGGCGCCGAAAGTGTTTGTCGGGCCGGCGCCGCAGTCCCTGAGCGGGCGTTGAATACTTGCTCCTGGGATTTTTCGACTGTCACGATCGATGCGTGAGTCACTGCCTGTGGATCCGTCTTGCCCGCACGATGAATCTCTCCGGAGCGGGGCCGACGTAATAGAAGGGATAACACGTCACCAGCGTCAACAGAGACTCGCTCGAAGCTTCCATAACCTCACGATCGGAAGGCTCGACCACACGCGTCCATTCGACCGAGTATTCATAAGTACCGTGCAAGGTTTCAAGCAGGATCGTATCGTCGGGATGAATTTTGCGAAGCTCTCGAAAGAAGGTATCACGATGAGCGGCGATCACCACGTTCCCACGATCGCCCGCGAACGCAGTGCCAGGCACGTGACCGGCGCCGATTCGCAAGATTCGTGCTCCGACGCCTTCATTCACGATCACCCCAATGCCAAGCCTCGGAATCTTCAGCCGGCTGACACCGGCATCGCCCGCCGGATGCGGCGACGGGGGCAAGGACAAACTTCGCTCAAGTTCGCGCGTTTCATAAGCCTGGGAAAACGCGGCTTCAAAATAAGCGAGAGCACAGAACCCCAGCGCCAGGATGCCAAACATCATGAGCGCAACCTGGGTCCTCCACAGGATTCCGTGCCCCCGCTCGCGATGACGCCTTCGCCGCCATCGCAATTTGAGCCTCATACCAAGCTCACGCAAGGCGCTTCAAAACCAGCGCAAAGAGCAACGCCGCAGTTCCCAGCAACGCGACCAAAGGAATCGAACTCGCCGTCTTCGGCAACTCCGCAACGGGAGCCGCTTCGGGCGGAGGCGCCGGTTCCACGGCAGGAGCAGGAATTGCTTCCGGCGGAGCGCGTTTGGCCTCCACCGGAGGCGGCGCGATGGTCTCCACTGGAGCCGTAGCCAACTCCTCGGGCTTCGTTTCCCGGGTCACAGGCGCGGCCAGCACCGGCTCTTTCACTTCCGCTGCCAGAGTGATGGCCCGCGTCTTCGGATACACAAACTCCTGGCCGAAATTATCGCCGGGATAAAACCAGGCGCGCATCGCTTCCGGCGTTCCTTTCGGGCGCTCGGAAAAGCGAATCACCGTTTCCCCGGTTGGCGCCAGGCGGTAGTTCGGAATAGCCAGGATCGTGGTATAGATCTTGGTCTCGTCCTTATTGAATACCTGGACGATATGACGGTTCGACTCGGAATCCAGCAGCTTGAAGACGTAGGTGCCGGCCGGCAAAACAATACCGGGAAGCTCCACGGGTCCGCTGAACGTCACCACGGTTTTCTTGTTCCACTCATCTGCTCTTACGGAGAAGGTCGCAAAGAGCAGGCTACAGCAAATCAATGTCAAGGCTCTCTTGAACATGACCGATCTCCTTTCTAATGCGATCTACCTAGATCCGAGCAGTTCACCATCCACGAACCGTGAATGCTTCGTGCGTAAAGACCGGGGCACGACCGTCGCGGCGCCTGTCGCCAGAACCCCCAGATTTCGCCCATATTTCTGTTGAATTTGGCGCAATCGGCCGGCACGCCGGCTGCTTCCGGCTTAGAACCGGAATTTCGCGGCGACCTGCATCAGGCGCGGAGCGGCTGCGCTCACGACATGCCCGAAGTTCGGATCGTTGACTTCGCCATCCACCGAAGCAGGACCGTAAAACTGAGCGTGGTTGAAAACGTTGAACGCCTCGACGCGAAGGTCGAGAGATTTGGATTCCGTCAGAGCGATGGTCTTACTGATCTGCACGTCGAAGTTTTCGATTCCCGGTCCGTTAAAAATGCGGCGTCCGGCATCACCCAACTGGCCGGGCGCTTCGGGAACAATCACGTTCGTGTTGAACACCGGCAGCCCGTTCCGCGGATTGGTGTGGATGTCGAGCGGACCGGGAACAAGCTGCGGAGTGTCCAGCAACTCATTGTTGACGCCGTTGCCGAGTGTGCCGAGCAGCGACCGGTCCGAATCGTCCATCAGCGTGACCGGGAATCCGGTGCTGAAGCGGGTGGTTCCGGAAATGCTCCAGCCTTCGCTCAGGCGATTCCGGCGAATGCGATCGAAGGGGATGCTGTAATTGTAAGTCACCACGAAATTGTGAGCCATGTCCCAGGAAGAGACAGCACGGGAAAGCCGCAGGTTGAAAGGGTTGGTTTGCTCACCCAGATTGGATGCGTCGTCGATCGATTTCGAATAAGTGTAACCGGCGAGAACCGTCGAACGCGTGCCCGGCGTATAGCGGAGATTCGCTTCGAGAGCGTTGTAATTCGAATTGCCGATGGTCTTCTGCGCCGTCATCGATCCGTAATTTGGGCCGAGACCGACTCGGGTTCCCTGAATGGTCTGGCCGGAAGCCGTGGTGTAAGTGGCATCTTCGCCGAAAGGTCCGCAGCTCGCGCTGCCCGGTGCAACCTCGTTCGGCTGGCTCAGGCTCAGGCATAGCGCGGGATTGCCGGCGTTCACCGGAACCAGAACTAATAAATGATGCCCTTGATTCCCGGCATAACTTACCGTCAGCAACGCATTATCGGTAATCTGCCGCTGGATCGAAAACATATAATTTTCGGTGTAAGGAACGCTGTTGCGGTAATAAAAATAAGGATCGGCGGCGATCGGCGTGACGGCCGGCCAATTAAATCCGGTGTAAGGATTCGATGCCGAAACGTTGTGCGGAGGAAAATTCAGCGGGAATGGATCGGTATTCTGCATGCCGTCAGCGGCGTTGATAAACGGCGTCGCGAACAGCGGAGGCGCGGGGCTCAAATAGTTATACCCGAACGGAGGCACACCATACATGATTCCCGCCGTCAGGCCGGGAAACGCCGTATAAAAGATCCCATAACTTGCGCGAATGCTGCTTTTTCCTGAATCTCCGAAAATCTTGCGCAGAATACGGTCCTTGAAGCCCGGTGTATAGGCCACTCCGATGCGCGGCGCGAAATTCTTATATTTGGTCGGCGAGAGCGTGGAAGGAATCCCAGGATCGCCGGGCACAAGCAGATCCGGCAGAGCGTTCGGATAAAGAACCGACTGCTCCCCGGGAACAATGGTCTGAATGTTATTGTATTTTTCCGACCACGGCCGGATTAGGTCCCAGCGCAGGCCGAAATTGAACGTCAGGTTGGACCGGGCGCGCCAGCTATCTTCGGCGAACGCGCCGAGGTAATGATCCCGCAGGTAAAAACGCTGCCCGGTGGTTTGCGTAAAGTTGCTGGGGAATCCGAGCAGAAAATCCGCGAAGGCGTTGCCCGTTTCGGTGCCGTCGATATTGAACGTGCCGTTAAAGGTCGCATTCGGATTCTCGTTCACTTGATCGTTGTGGAACTGAACACCGAATTTCAGCGTGTGCGTCGCGATCACCTTTGAAACTGTATCGCTCAAATACAGGGTGTTGTTCCATTGGTCGACGTTGGTGATGGGGAGACCCATAACCAAAGATGGGAAAACGACGTTCTCGACGCCTTCAAACTGCGGCGCCTGCACGACGATCCCCGGCGTTCCGGCGCCGGTGACGAAGCCCTGCGATGCTAAGCTCACGCCCAATCCGCCATGCGGCTGGCCGATATTATTTGCGTTGCGTAGAAATCCCGCCCGCAATTCGTTCACCAGCGTGGCGCCGAAAACCTTGGTATCGCCGATGCTCAGCTCCTGCGCGCGACCGAGCGTCAGAGCGTCAAAACCGGGAACCGTCGCGCCTCCTTGCTGCGCCGGATAAGGATTATCGAGCGAATAATCGTCGATGAAGTAATAAGCGGAGATCTGGCCGAGCCGCGTGTTGGCGTCGATCCGGCTGCCGGCCTTGTCGTCCCGAACGGTCTCCGGATATGCGGAGGTGGCAAACTGATTGGCTCCCAGATTGGGCGCGGGAATATACTTCAGCAAGGCTTGCGCCGGAGCAGACCAGGCGCTTTGTGGAATCGCCGCGTTCGGCAACACACATTGCCCGGGGCTGGTGCAGCCGGGAGTGTAATACGGCTCACCCACAGAGACGCCATAGCCCAGTTTCTGCGTCAGCAGAGTGGCGATATTTGGTCCATTCACCGTTCCGGTCAGCGTACTCGCCGCATCGCTGAAGTTGCCGGCGCGTTCGGGATTCGACATCACCGTGGTCACCGGCGACGTGATCCCCTCGGTGGTTCGCGTGCCCTGATAATCAAGAAAGAAAAAAACCTTGTCCTTCAAAATCGGACCGCCGAGGGTGCCGCCGAATTGATTCTGTTGATAGGCTCCCCGCGTCGCGTCGAAGAAATTGCGGGCATCGAGATCGGTGTTGCGCAGGAAATCGAACGCGTTTCCATGCAGCGAGTTGCTGCCGGACCGGGTCACGACGTCGATTACTCCGCCGTTGTAATTGCCGTACTCCGGATCGAAGTTGTTGGTGAGCACGCGGAATTCCTGAATCGAATCGAGATTCGGAATTACGCTCGTTCCGCCGTTCATGTGCTCCTGCACGTCGACGCCGTTGACCATGAATCCGTTCGCCGATTCCCGCTGTCCGCTGATCGAAAGATCGCCGGGATTCAGATCGCCGGAGGGATTTATCGTCCCAGTGACGCCGGCCATGATGACCGAAGCCGGAGTCAGGGTGGTCACCGGGCTGATGCCGGGTTGGATGGCCAGAAGGTCCGTGTAGCTGCGCCCGTTCAGCGGGATGGCCTGGATCTGCGCCTCGGAGACAACTTCGCCCAGATTCGTCGCCACCGTGTCGACCTGTGTTTGCACCTTTGCGTTATTGCCGTTCACGGTCACGGATTCCGTTTGTCCCGCCACGGCCAGCGTCAGGTCGATCTTGATGGCTGCGTCCGCATCCACAGCGATGTTCGATTTGTTCTGGGTCTCAAATCCCGCGGCTGTGATCGCCAGATCGTAGCTACCCACGGGCAGCGCGGGAAAGGAATAGAAACCTTGTGCATCCGCAATCGCGTGGAACGTGGTTTTGAGAGCGACATTCGCCAACTCGATCTTCGCGCCGGGAACGACCGCGCCGCTCGGATCCTTAACGATCCCGGAAATGCTGCCGCCGGCCATCGCCCACAGGCCCGCGGCGAATCCAAGCCACGCGAGACAAAGTAGGCCAAGCCGCGGAAGACCCGGGGTTGAGAACCGGAAGGCAAAGCGTCCCATGTGTGCATCGTATCACCAATTTAATATTCGTGTTACGAAGTCATCGCGCATCGGCCGCACGGCGCGATTTCGTTGTTGCAGCGCGATGGAACCGCTCAGCGCGACATCTGATTGCGGAGCTCCGGAAGCCCGCGCTGCTTCAGCAGATTGTTGAAGCCGGCCACGTCCTGGCTTAGCAGCCCGGCGAACTGGGAATGCAGCTCGCGAATCTGCGCGGCGAACTGCTGCTGGACGGCGATCTCCTGTGCGGTCGGCGCATCGTCGGTGTCCTGAAGCAGGCTGGCGACATGCGTTAATTTCTCCACCAGCTTGGCTCCCCAACGCATGCCGTCCTGGCCGCCGCTGCTGCGCAACTGGCGGAGATTTTCTTCAAAGCCGATCAGCCGGGTATCGAGCGCCGTGGCCGGCTCGCCGACGCGCGGCTTTAAATCTTCAATTTGCCGGCGTAGAATTTCCGTCTGGTTGATCATGTCGCCAACGGTCGCCAGATCGTCGCGCAGCGTTTCCAGAAAGGTGAACTGAGCGTGAATATCGGCCTCGGTTCCGGACGAATGCGGATCCTTGAGAACGGTCAGCTTCTGGGTATAATCCTTGCCGTCGACGGTAAGCTTCACGCCGTAGACACCCGGCATGGCGAGCAGGTTGATGCGTCCGCCGCCCGGCCGGCCCTGCGGCGGAACGCGCATCCAGGAAGCAAAAATGGGCGCCGTGCGCAGGCGAATTTCACCCGACGGATCATAGCGCAGATCCCATTGCACCCGATTGATACCCACATGGTCCGTCGCCCGCAGCTTGCGCACGGTATCGCCTTTGGCGTCGAGAATCGAAAGCTGCACGTCGCCGCCGGCGGAATTGAGGTAATAATTCAAATCGGCGCCGTAGGAAGGATTTCGGCCGTCGGTCGGATCATAGGAAGCGGCCATCGCCGGCGTGATTCCGCGGAAGCGATAGGTTTCGCGCGGCGGAAACAGGTACGCGCGCGAGCCGGTCAATTCGGGCGTCAGGCGCCGCAGCGGAGTGATATCGTCGAGAATCCAGAAACCGCGGCCGTAGGTGGCGAGCACCAGGTCGTTAAAATGCTCCTGCACGGTGATGCCGTAAACCGGCGCGTGCGGCAGATTATTTTGCAGCGGCTGCCAGTTTTCACCGTCGTTGAAGGAAACATAAAGACCATTTTCTGTTCCGAGGTACAACAGGCCGGGTTTGGCCGGATCTTCCTTGATGCAATGCGCGTAACTCAGGCGCGATTTGGGAATGGTTGCGCTCAAATTTTTCCAGGTTTTGCCGAAATCCGTGGTTTTATAAACAAACGGATCATAATTATCCTGCTGGTGCAGATCGACGGTAATATAGGCCGTTCCGGCGCTGAATTTGGACGGCTCGACGGTATAAATCGTGCCCCACGGGGGCAGATCCGGAATATTCTCGCTCACCCTGGTCCACGTTTTTCCGCCATCGCGCGTGACGCTGACGGTGCCGTCGTTGGCTCCCGTCCAGATCACGCCGGCCTGCTTGGGCGATTCGGCGATGGACATCAGCGTGTCGCCATATTCGGGGCCGATATTGTCTCCGGTCAATCCGCCGGAAGAAAGCTGTTTGCTCTTGTCATTCAGCGTCAGGTCAGGACTGATGACTTTCCAGCTTTGCCCGCCGTCCGCGGTCATGTGGACAAATTGGCTGCCGACGTACACGCGATTATGATCATGCGGCGACATTGCCACGGGAAAGGTCCAGTTGAAGCGATATTTCACTTCATCCGCCGGATGGCCTTCGGTGTCATCCGGCCATACTTCGACGGAGCGGAATTGCCGGGTCCGCTCGTCATAACGGTCGATGGTGCCGCCGAGCGGTCCCGCGGCGGTGCTGCTGGCCCAAATGATGTTCGGATCCGACCAGTCCGGAATCGTCCAGCCGCTTTCTCCGCCGCCGACGGTCATCCATTGATCACGCGAAATCTGCGGCACGAATTGACCATAGCCCAAAACACGGCTGTTGCTCGGACCGCGGAACGACGGCCCGTCCTGCCGGTTCCCATAGACGTAATAGGGGATCTGATTGTCCACCATTACGTGATAAATCTGGGCGTTGGGCAATTCCACACGCTGCCACGTCTTGCCGCGATTCACGGAAATGCCGACGCCGCCGTCGTTGGAAACATACAGCCGGTTGGGGTCGGCCGGATCGATCCACATATCGTGAAAATCGCCCTGCGGCGGGGTGCCCACGGTGTGGCCGCCCGCCGTCAGCGGATAGCCTCGCGTGACGCGCAGCGTCTGGCCGCCATCTTTCGACTCCGCGTAAGAGGCGGTCAAAAAATACAGGTCGTTTTCATCATCCGGCTCAACCGCCATGCGTGAATAATAATGAGGCCGGCCAGCGATATCGTGGCTCGACGTCATCTGCTGCCAGTTGTCGCCGCCGTCATCGGAGCGCCACAAATATCCGCTGGCTGTCGGCTTGTCCTTGAACGGCTCGCCCGTTCCGGTTTCGATGATGGCGTAGATGCGCTTGGGATTGCTCGGCGCGATCGCCAGGCCGATCTTGCCGACCTCCTGTTCCGGCAAACCGTGGCCGGTGACGCGCGTCCAGGTGGCGCCGCCGTCGCTGGATTTAAAAATTCCGCTGCCCGGTCCGCCGCTTAACTGACCCCAGGTGTGGATCACGAACTGCCACATTCCGGCGAATAGAATTTTCGGATCTTTCGGATCCATGACGATATCGGAACAGCCGGTATTTTCGTCGACGAACAGCACCCGGTCCCAGGTTTTGCCGCCGTCGCTGGTGCGAAAAACGCCGCGCTCCGGCTGCGGCCCGTAGCTGGTGCCAAGCGCTGCCGCGAACACAATATCCGGATTCTGCGGGTCGATCACGATGCGCCCGATGCGGCCGGTTTTTTCGAGACCCATCAGCGTCCAGGTTTTTCCCGCGTCGGTCGATTTATAAATTCCCATGCCGAGCGAGATGTGGCTGCGAATCCAGGTCTCGCCGGTGCCGGCCCAAACGATATTCGGGTCGGACGGCGCGACGGCGAGCGATCCGATCGAAGAAACGGGTTCGCCGTCGAAGATCGGCGACCAGGTGTCGCCGCCATCGGTCGATTTGAAAATTCCACCCGAGGCCGCGCCGGCGTAGTACACCAACGGATTCCCCGGGACGCCCGCTACCGCCGAAACGCGATTGCCGACCGGTCCGATGTAGCGAAATTGAAGCGCCTTATAAACATCCGGACTGATGGTCTGCGCGGCCGCGCCGCCGGCAAGAAGCGCGGCCGCCGCGAGAAACGTACTCCATCGCATTACCGTGATTCCTTCTCCGAGGGATGCCAGCCGGCCTTCGATCCGCGCGCGAGGTTTTCAAAAACCTTGCCGCCTTTCATCACGAAAAGGCAACGTCCGGCCGCGTAAGGATCTTTCAGCGGATCGCCGTCGAAGCCGACAATATCAGCCTCCATGCCCGGCTTGATCGAACCGATCTGGTCGCCCAGGTTCAGCGACTCCGCCGAAAGCGACGTCACCGAAATCAGCGACCGCATCGGGTCCATTCCGCCGTCGCGTACGCGCACGATGAACTCGCGATAATTCTGCCCGTGTGCGCCGGCGACGGCGTCGGTGCCGTAAATAATCTTCAAACCTTTGATCTTCAGTGACCGCTTGAACGTCTCCAGCGTAATGCCGATGCCTTTCTGCATGAAGGCGAAGCCTTCTTCGTTGTAATTCCCCTGTCCAAAGAATTTCGGTTTATTTTCCAGGTAATTTTGCAGCACCAGGCCGATATTGGGATCATAATAAGTCCCATGTTCGGCCATTAAATTAAACACTTCGTCGGTCACATAGGCGCCGTGTTCCACTGAAGTGCAGCCGGCGAGCGTCGATTCTTTCGCCGATTCGGCGGAATGCGCATGCACGATGGTTCGCAGGCCCTGCGCTTTCGCTTCTCCGCACACCGCATTGACTTGTTCCTGCGTGAGCGTCACCTGGCCGCCTTCACGAATGCTCTTCGAGGCGAACAGCTTGATGAAATCGGCGCCCTGCTGCTTGCGCTCATCCACAGTGGCGCGCATCTTGGCCGGGTCCCACTGCGGATTGGTGATCGGCTGCAGCGAAGTGAGAATGCGCGGCCCTGGAATGGTGCCGCGCGCGATGGCGTCGCGCAGATCCTTATCGCGCATCGATCCGGGACTCTGAATGGTCGTGAATCCCGCCATCAGAGTCTTCACCGCATTGTCGCCCATGTGCCACAATGCCTGCGACTCGGGCTCGCCGCGTCCGGCGTTGCGATTGTTGTTGTCGAAATGATACGCGATGTGGGAATGGGTGTCGATCCAGCCGGGTGTAATGGTCAGCGCGCGCAGATCGTAAACGATGGCGTTCGATGGCGCGGGTCCGCCGATTTGGGCGATTTTCGAACCTTCGATCACGATCATGGTGTTGTGCTGCGTCCCGCCGCGACCGTCATAGAGGGTCGAAGTTCGCAAAACGATGGGCCGTTCCTGCGCGAAAAGCGCGGCCGCGGCCGCCAGGAAAATGCATAATCTTTTCATCTTTTTTCTTCCTTTTTTTGATTTATTGCGGTGGACATTTGTACACCTTCCCACCCCTCATGACGAAAACCACGCGCCGCAGCGCGCTGATATCCTTCAGCGGATCGCCTTCGACGGCGATCAAATCCGCATCCATTCCCGGAGCGATCGCGCCGATTTTATCGCCCATGCCGATGGACTCCGCCGAAAGCGACGTCGCCGAAATGATCGCCGCGCCCGGATCCTGGCCGCCTTTTTGCACGCGATAAATCAGCTCTTCCGCGTTATGGCCGTGCGCGCCCGCGACGGCGTCGGTGCCGAACACGATTTTCAGCCCCTTGGCCGCCAGGGCGCGCTTGAACATTTCCAGCGAAGCGGGAATCAGCCGCGTTTCGGTGCCGTGGATGCTCTCCTCGGTAAATCCGCCACTGGCAATGAATTTATCTTTATTGATGACATAATTCTGCGCCACCACCCCGATATTCGGATCGAAATACGTTCCGTGATCGGCGAGAAACCGCAAAGCCTCATCGCTGATCAACGTTCCATGCTCGACCGAAGTGCAGCCGGCCTTCGAGACCGTCTCGATAGCGTGCGAGCTATAGACGTGCACCAGGACGCGCAGGCCCTGCGCGCGCGCTTCTTCGCAGACCGCCGTGATCTGCTCATCGCTCATGGTCTGCGCGCCGCCGTCACGGAAGTTTTTCGACGCGAACAGCTTGATCAGGTCCGCGCCGTCGGCCTTGGTTTGCCGCACCAGCTCCCGAAGCTGGTCGGGAGTCAGGTGCGTGTTGGTGATCTGCCGCACGGACGTCAGCACGCGCGGGCCGGGGAGAACGCCGCGGTTGATCGCCTCGCGCACATCCAGGTCGATGCGGCTGCCGACGCTTTGCACGGTGGTTACGCCGGCCATCAGATCGAGATAGGCATTTTCAAGCGCGTAGCCCATGGCGCGCTCCGGCGGCTCGCCGCGGCCGGCGACTTTTCCGTCGGCGCCGAAATGCGAAGCCAGATGTACGTGCGTGTCGATCAATCCGGGCAGCAGCGTAAGGCCGGTAAGGTTGTACGCTCTGCCGCCCGCAGACCGGCCAATCCTTTGAATTTTTCCATCTTCAACGGCGACGGTGACGTTGTGCCGCACGCCGCCTCTGCCGTCGAGCATAGTCGAAACTTTCAGTACGATTGGCTGTTGCTGCGCGAGAAGAGTGCCGGCCGCAAGCAGAAAGCTGAAGAGGCGATTCACTTTATTTTTCAGCATACTCCCGCGTCGCACTTTGCGGTAGCTTTCCTTCAAATTCTTTTGGGACGCGAAGGCCTGTAACCCTCTCGACATTTTCCAGTTTGCATCGTATACTGACCCCAACAGATCTTGCAGAGTTTAGTCGAGAGTGGAGAATTCAAAATGAAAATCAAATGTGCGCCGAGGGTGCTCATTGTTCTCGGTGCCTCTCTACTGTTTTCAAGTCTTTCATTCGCGCAAAATGCTTCGACCGGAGCGGTGTTAGGCTCCGTAACGGATCCAACCGGCGCGCTGGTCGCGGCGGCGCAGATCGAACTGACCAACAAGGATACCGGCGCCAAAATCACGGCGACCGGCAGCGCGCAGGGTAGCTACGCCATCCCCAATGTCCCGCCGGGGACTTACAACGTGTCCGCGCACGCCCCGGGATTCCGGACCGAGGTGGTCAACGACATCACCGTGCAGGTCAACACCAGCACCACGGTGAATTTCAAACTGGAGGTCGGCGAAGTCAGTTCCACGGTGGAGGTGAGCGCGTCCAGCGCCCAGGTGGATTTGCAGCGTGCCGATTCGACCGTCGGCGACGTCATCGGAACCCAGTCGCTGTTGCGTCTGCCGACGCGCTTGCGCCAGGCGCAGGAGTTGCTGCTGCTGCAACCGGGCACGACGCCGGACACGGGCAGCGACAACGGCGCATCCATCAACGGCGCGTTGAACGACCAGACCACTTTTACCCTGGATGGAATCGATATTACGGACAACTCCACCAACTCGACGATCAATTCGGATTCGGGGTCGCGGCCGGTGCTGATTGTTTCTGTCGAGGCGACGGACGAATTTCGCGTGGCGATCGCCAATTCGAACTCGACGTTCACGCGCGCCTCCGGGGGCCAGGTTTCGCTGATGCAGCGGAGCGGCACCAACGATTTTCACGGCGCCATTTTCTGGTACACGCAGAACAGCGACTTGAACGCCAATACCTGGGACAACAATCGTCTGGGCCTGGTGAAACCGAAGGTGGAGGATAATCGCGCCGGCGGACGTGTGGGCGGCCCGATCATCAAGAACAAGACGTTTTTCTTTGCCGAATACGAAGCTCGGCGTTATCCGGAAACGTTTCAGGTCAACTCCATTGTGCCCACCTCGACCATGCGTCAGGGAATTTTGCGATTCAAGGACGCAGCCGGCAACACCGATTCCTACAACCTGCTCAATTCAACGGCATGCGGACCCTCCGGCGGCAACGCCTGCGATCCGCGCGGCCTCGGCATCAGTCCCACCATGCAGGCGATGTTCGGGCTCGAGCCCCCGCCCAATAATCCCAACGTTTCCGGCGTCGATAATCTGAACACCTCCGGATTCACCGCCAACGTGCAGTCCCCGCTCACCGATGATTTCGGCACGTTCCGCGTGGATCACAACATCACCGACAAGTGGCACTTCAACGGCAGTTTCAGCTACTCGCGCGATCTTTCCTATGATTCTTCGCCATTGGTGATCGACATGCGCAACCCCGGCGACGTGATCAACGACGATTTCACGCCGGCCTGGACCAGCGCGGTCATCGCCGGCGTCACCGGACAGATTACGCCCAACCTGGTGAACACCGTCAGCTTCGGCGATGTGCGTAACCGCAACGGCGGATTGCGCCCGGCGCTTTCCTCCATCGCCACGGAGTTGAACCTGCCGGGAACCAACACCTCCGCCGGCTACATCGCCGTGACGCCGAACATCATTAACGCTCCGATTTACATGACCAACTCGGTGCGCACGCAATTCAACCGCAACGTAAACGATCAGTTGGTGGACAACTTGAGCTGGAATAAAGGAACGCACCTGTTCCAGTTCGGCGGAAATTTTCAGAGAATCCCGCAGTATCACCTGCACACCGGAAAAGTGGGCGGATCGGTAAACTCGCTCGACGCGACCGAGACCGCCGATTCATCGTTCCTGGTGGTTCCGACGGCGGATCGTCCGCCGACCTGCGGCGGCTCGGTTGCCGCGGAGTGCCTGCCGTCGTCGGTGACGGGAACCTGGGATTCGCTGTACACCAGCGTCCTCGGCATGATGAACGACGATAACGTGCTGCTGGTGCGCAATGGACAAGATCAGTCGCAGCCCTTCGGCACCGCGATTTACATGAACGCGAACGGGTATTTCTCTTCGTACTACGCGCAGGACACCTGGCGCATCAAGCCGACGCTGACGTTGACCTACGGATTGGCGTACAGCTTCCAGACGCC
>Ga0335073_10001822_pt1 | contig 28837 bp, 32 predicted proteins | sample Lox_Sample_22_FD_207093 | JGI IMG/M metagenome (GOLD analysis project Ga0335073, IMG submission 207093) | Soil microbial communities from Loxahatchee National Wildlife Refuge, Florida, United States - Lox_Sample_2.2 | ecosystem: Environmental > Terrestrial > Soil > Wetlands | place: USA... | reverse complement strand
CTGAGGCGCGCAGAATCGACGCAAGCGTGGCTGCAGTCGAGCCTTTGCCATTCGTCCCGGCGATGAGCACGCCGGGAAATCGCCTCTCAGGATGATTCAAAGCCGCAAGCAGCACCCGCATGTGGGCAAGATCGAATTTGTGGGAAGGCGTCTGTGCCAGTTCGTGGCCCAGTGCCAACATGCGCGAAACGGCGGTCTGGTAACAGTTCTCAGCCATCGCCCCTCAGCAATCAGCCAACTTGAACCTGTAGGTTATCAGCAGAGCCTGAGACTCAAGAAGTCGCGACATGCGCCGACCCTGGACCAGGGGACAGGCGAGCCGCAGGCTGCGCCTAGCTGGCAGCTGAGGGCTTGCGGCTGACAGTTGCTCCTGCCATAAAATCCAGCGCACGTGCGAGATATGGCTTCAGCTCTTTGCGCGGGACAACGGCATCCAGCATCCCGTGCTCCAGGAGAAACTCGCTCCTCTGGAAGCCTTGCGGCAGCTTCTGACGGATGGTCTGCTCGATCACCCGCGGTCCGGCAAAGCCGATCAGCGCGCCCGGTTCGGCCACGTTCAGGTCGCCGAGCATAGCAAACGACGCGGTTACCCCGCCGGTGGTGGGGTCGGTCAGAATTGAGATATAGGGAGCCTTAGCCTGGTTCAACCGGGCCAGGGCAGCGGAAATCTTAGCGAGTTGCATCAGACTGACCACCCCCTCCATCATTCGGGCCCCGCCCGAGGCCGACACGATGACGAGCGGCGTGCGGGTTTCGGCGGCACGCTCGATCGCCCGGGTGATCATTTCTCCCACCACCGTACCCATGCTGCCACCGATGAACGAATATTCCATCACGCTGGCAATCACCGGCCGCCCCTGCAATTTACCTTGCGCATTGATGACGGCATCCTTCAGACCGGTGTCGCGCTGTGCCTGCCGCAAGCGGGAGGCGTAGGGTTTCAGATCGACGAACTTGAGAGGATCGATCGAGCTAAGGTTGGCGTCGAAGGTTTCGTACTGGCCGTCATCCAGCAACATAGCCAGCCGCGTTCGTGCGTCGATGCGGAAGTGTTTCGCACACTTGGGGCAAACATTCAGATTCTCTTCCAGGTCTTTTTTCCAGATGATCTGCCGGCAGCTCTCACACTTGACCCACAAGCCTTCGGTGCGGACCGTTTTGACGCCCGAAGTGTCCAGTTCCCCGGATTCGCGTTTAAACCATGCCATAAGAGCAGTTGCCAGTTGTCGGTAAGTTCTTAGTATCTAGTACCGCGTACCTGGTAATCCCCACCTCGCTGCTTCGTGCTCGCTGCTCAGTACTCAATTCCCCGCTGCGCCATTACTCCCTTTTCGTAGGCATGCTTGACTTGGCGCATCTCGGTCACCGTATCCGCCACCTCGATAATTGTGGGATGCGCATTGCGGCCCGTCAAGATAACGTGCACCATTTCCGGTTTGTTCTTGAGGCTCTCCACCACTTTCGCCGGATCCAGCATGCCGTAGCTGATGGCGTAGTTGATTTCATCCAGGATCACCAGGTCCCAATCGCCTGAGCGGATCGCCTTCGCTGCTTCGGCCCAAGCCTCCTCCACCATTCGTACGTCTTCGGGATCGGGTTTCTCCGCTCCCACCTTCACGAAGCCGCGCCCCATCTGTTTCATAATGAACTTCTCGCCAAACGCCTGCACCGCGTCGAGTTCACCGTAGTGCCACGATCCTTTCAAGAACTGCAGCATGAGCACCCGCATTCCTTGTCCGACCGCTCGCAAGGCGGTGCCCATAGCCGCTGTCGTCTTGCCTTTCCCCGGACCGGTGTTCACGATGATCAGGCCCCGCCGAACGTCGGTCATGTTTCTGCACCTACTGTTTTGCCGCAGGAACGTTTGATTCTACTAGAACGGACCGTCGGACACGGTGGTTGTTGCCGAGGAATGGACCTCCGCCCGCAAGTTATGAGAATCTTCTTGAGCTCGGGAATTTTCCACGGAACCTGTGCATCCAAAGGTGCGTAACTGGGTCCAGCAGATCTCTGTCCCCTTGCAGACTGCGGAGGTCTCGTCGTGATCAACAAGTGTCTCGTGTTTCTGTTCTCCGGGCTCCTGACGGTTCCAGCCTTTGCCGCTCAGCATGTGGCGGTTCGTCCCCGGCCCAACTTCGAGCCGGAACAGTCAACCATCCGGGAGATCATTGAAATGGAGCGTCTCGCCAAAGAAGCCAGCCTGCATCGCGACGCCGACTTTTCCCAGCGAACCTTGGCCGAGGACTATGTTGCGATCACGCCCCTCGGCCAGATCACAACCAAACAGGACGCAATCGCCGCCCGCAAGAGCGGGCAGCTTCGTTACGAGTCGATCGACGTGACTGATATGGTGGTGCGAGTCTATGGCGATACAGCAATCGTCACCGCGCGCGCCGATGTGAAAGGCCACCAGTTGGGCGAAGATTTCAGCGGACCGTACCGCTATACGCGCGTCTGGGTCCGGCATAGCGGACACTGGCAGGCCGTCAGCTATCAGGCTACCGTAACGCAATAGGCGAACGGCCGATGGCCGTCATGCTGCCCTCTCAAAGATCCTTGACCAGCTACAATGAGCGCTTTGAGGAAAGGGCGTGCGCATGAACACACGTCGTGTCGTAGCGGTTTGCAGACGATTTTGTCCATTGATCCTGGGTGTGGTCTTGGGTTGGACCACGTTCCCGCCGCTCTTGCCAGCCCAGGAGGCCAACCTCTCTGCAGAAAAACAGGGTCAGATTGAAGCCGCCGTCTCAAGATTCATGTCCACGACTCACACGCCGGGAATCTCTGTGGCGGTGGTGGAGAACGGCGAGTATGAGTGGGCGCAAGGCTTCGGCTTCGCCGATCTGGAGAATAACGTTCCCGACAGCGAACACACGCTCTATCGCCTGGCCTCGATTTCCAAGTCTTTGACGGCTACCGCCGCCATGCAGCTCTGGGAGCGCGGCAAGCTCGATCTGGACGTTCCCGTGCAAAAATATTGTCCGTCATTCCCACAAAAGCCCTGGCCGATCACGACCCGTGAGGTTCTTGGGCATCTCGGCGGCATCCGGCACTATAAATCCAGCTCGCAGGATGACCCGGAAGTGGGAAACACAAAACATTTCGACGATCCCATTCAGGCGGGACTCAATTTCTTCGAGAACGATCCGCTGATAGCCCAACCCGGCACGTCGTTCCATTATTCAACCCAAGGGTACACGCTGGTGGGCTGCGTCATTGAAGGCGCTTCCGGCGAGAAATATGTGGATTTTGTACGCCAGAACATTTTCATTTCCGCCGGAATGGAGCAGACACAGGTCGATGATCGTTTCGCGATCATCCCTTACCGCACGCGGTTTTATCAGAAAAAGGACTCAGGCGCCCTGTTGAATGCCGACTTCCTGGATTCGAGCTACAAAATTCCGGGCGGCGGCTGGCTGTCGTCAGCGGAAGATATGGCCCATTTCGAAGTCGCCATCCTGGGTGACAAGCTGGTTCGGCGCGCCACGCGCGATCTGATGTGGACCGCGCTCAAACCTTCGAACGGGGAAAAAGATATGTATGCCCTCGGCTGGGGCTGGAGCGATGACGATGGGATTCACAGCGTGGGACACAACGGCGGTCAGCAAGGTACGAGCACCTCGTTTGCAATTGCTCCGGAACAGCGCGACGGCGTTGTCGTACTGACAAACATGGAGGGGCAGCCTTCCAACGATCTGGCGCACGAGATACTGACGATCCTCGTGCAGAATCCCTCCGCCGGGCAGAAGCACTGACCAAAACTCGGTCGCCAAGGTCGGCGTTTAGGGCAAGGGGACGGCTCTTGGCACGGCCAGGGACGGCCCGAAAATCGACCGGCCTGGAGTCCCCGATTCCTCCTCTTCGCCCAATAAGGGCAAGGCCACGCGCAGCGCCTCGATTTCCCGCTTCACCTTGGCCAATTCTTGTTCCTTCGCCTGGAGCACTTCGAACGGATTTCTCATGATTCTCCTCGCGCAAGTCTAGGCGGCCGGTTGTGCCCGGTCGCGCACGACAACTCTACGAGGCACGGCCCTGTTGGGAACATATCACCAAGGTACACGAAGCAAATCCCCTCAACTTCAATGTCCGGAATGGTAAGGGTGCCCTTTTAGAATGGTGAACGCGCGGTAAACCTGCTCGAGCAGCACGATGCGGGCCAGTTCATGCGCCAGCGTCATCTTGCCAAGCGAGAAGATGTGCCGCGCCGCCGATCGGGCTGCCGGGCTGAATCCATCTGCTGGTCCAATGGCAAAAAGCAGCGGAAGTGGGTTGCGCTCCTGATAATCGGCAATGAAGCGGCCAAATTCTTCCGAGGTCAGATGCTTTCCCCGCGAGTCCATCAGAACCAGAGTGTACTTGGACGCTCCGTGCGCATTGCCTCTTTTCCCAATTGTCCCGCCACACAATTCCAGCAGGGCCGCCTCGTCTCGCAGACTGACTCCTTCCACGGAAGCATAGTGGGAGATCCGCTCAAGATACTTGTCGCTCAAGGACCGAATCGCGGGCTCTTTTGTCTTCCCGATCCACGCGAGTTTGATTTTCATCGCAAGTGCCGACGGCTGCGCTGAAAGGAGCCGCTGCTCACGCCCGTTTCCTCTTTCGTGGGGAGGCGGCCTCAGTACGCTTGCGCCGCGCCGCCGGCTTCAGTTGGGCCGGTTCGAGCCGGGTTGCAGCCTTCCAAAGGCGCTCCAGATCGTAAAATTTTCGCGCCTTCTCGGAGAACACATGGACCACAAAATCCACGTAGTCGATCAATATCCACTCTGCCTGCTTGTAGCCCTCAACGTGGGTGGGCCGCAGGCCGGTACTCTTCAGCCGCAACTCCACCTCGTCGGCGATCGCCTGAATCTGGCGGGGATTGGTCCCGCTGCACAGAACGAAGTAATCAGTGAATGCTCCGGAGCCTTTTTCCATTTCGAGGATGGTAAGTTCTTCGGCTTTCTTGTCGAGGCAGGCCTGAATGGCCGCCGTGACCTGCTGCTTAAGCGCGCTCTTCTTCGTCATTCAGTCGTTGCCGCTCGTCCTTTGGCAGTTTTAGCTTGAAGGTCATTGTAACCGAGAGCTCAATCGGAATTTTTGTGCATCGATCCGCGGTACAGGACCGTCTTGCGGATGTACTCACCCACGCTTGACTCGACGAACCGCGCCAGCGACTTGCCCGCTGCCGCAGCCTGACGAATGGAGGTGGCTGAAACCGCCTGATGAACTCCATCCAGCAGATGAACAGTTACACCGCTAAGCACGAGGTCTCCGGTCGCGGCCTGCTTGTGGAACGGCTTGGTCACCTCGGGGCGGGGACGGAGACGTTCAGGCAGCGCATTGGCTACATCGGCGAGAGAGTATCCCGGACGGCTGGCGACGATGAACTCGCACTCGCGAAACAGGGCCCCGGCCTCACGCCACTTGGCTATGTCGTCGAAGGCATCGATGCCGATGAGCAGGAAGAGCCGGTCAGCGCCTTTGAATGACTGCTTGAGACGTCGCACGGTGTCGATGGTGTAGTTGGGCTTCGCCTCGCGGGCCTTGCGCGCATGAGCGCCCTCGGCCTCGGCCGGCGCCTCCAGCAGCGAGGGTATGAAAGCCTTCTCCGCAGCGGTGGCCAGGGCAACCATCGCGTAACGGTGCACGAAAGGGGAGAGCGGCTCGTCTTGCTTGTGTGGCGGAATGCCGGCAGGGACGAACAGGACTTGACCAAGTTTGAATCGCTCCCGCGCGGCTCGCGCCAGTGCGAGATGCCCGCGATGGATGGGATCGAAGGTGCCGCCAAAAAGGCCAACATTCATGTGTAGGCTAGTCTCTTCGTTTCGACAGCCGATTGGCAAGCTTGACTCTGACTCCGGCCCCGAGCGCGGCAACGCCGATCGGAATTGCAGAACCGGGTCATTGTCCTTTGGGACAGTATCTCTCTCGCCAAGGGTGTTACCGTGCAAGGATTGATGGCGCAATCGAAAGTTGGCGATTCGCAGGCGCCGATTGAACTCCTGTAACTCGCGTGTTTCCCATTTTGGAACTAGCATCGGGTCATGCGAGTAACCCTCCCCCTACTTCGCATCCCGCCCGCACGGGCGCCGATTTTGCGCTATGGCGTGGCGGTCCTGAGCACCACGCTGGCGCTGATTCCTGCCTTATTGCTTCCTAATGTTGCAGAAAGCCGGTTGGCGGTGTTCGCCGTCGCCGTGATGGTCAGTGCCTGGTACGGGGGGTGGAAACCGGGCCTGGTGGCAACGTCGTTCGCCCTCACCGTAATCGCTTATTTCTCCCTTGCCGGGCAACACACGACGTCGTATTGGCCAACCGTGATTCGCCTGTCGGTGTTCGTGCTGATGGCTTTGCTGATCTGCTGGCTCAACGCCGCCCTGCGCGCCGCGCAGGAAGGGCTGAGGCGCTCGGAGATCAACTTCCGGTCGCTGGTGACCAACGCTCCCTACGGCATCTGCCGCTGCGATTCCGCGGGCCAGTTGCTGCATTCGAATCCCGCCATGCAAACCATGCTGGGCTATTCCTCAGAAGAACTGGTAGGAATCCATCTGGGCGGATTGTATGTGGATACGCATCAGTGGTTTCAACTGGCGGATTACCTGCGCGAGGGGGAACCCTTTACCGGGCTGATTGTGGAATGGAAACGGAAAGATGAGAACCCGATCGTAGTTCGGGTTTCCGGACGGGCGGTGTCCGATGGCGATAACGGCAGAGTGTTTGAGCTGTATACCGAGGATGTCACCGAGCGCAGGGCCCTGGAGCAACAGCTGCGTCAGTCACAAAAGATGGAAGCCGTGGGGCGGCTGGCAGGCGGCATCGCCCACGACTTTAACAACTTGTTGATGGTGATCCTTGGATATTCGGAGTTCCTGCTGGAACGGGTCGGACCCGAGGTTGCCGCCCTGCGCACACCTGCTCAGGAGATTTCCAATGCGGCGCATCGCGCATCGACCCTGACACGGCAGCTTCTGGCCTTCAGCCGCAAGCAGATGCTGGCGCCCAAGATTTTGGATTTGAACGAGGTGGTGACGGAAAACCTGAAGATGCTGACCCGAATGATCGGCGAAGACATTGATTTAGTGATGGTTCCCGGGGCCGAGCTGGGAGCAGTGCGGGCCGATGCGGGGCAGATCGAGCAAGTCATCATGAACCTCGCGGTGAATGCCCGCGACGCCATGCCCTCCGGCGGCAAGCTGACGCTGGAAACCTCCAACGTCTCGCTCGACGAAGACTACGCGCGCTTTCATGCCCCGCTGAAACCGGGCAATTACATCATGCTCGCCATCAGCGACACCGGCGCAGGCATGGACGCGGAAACCCAGTCGCATATCTTCGAGCCGTTCTTCACCACCAAGGGAACCAAGGGAACCGGGCTGGGCCTTTCGACGGTTTACGGGATCATCAAGCAGAGCGGCGGCTACATCTGGGTTTACAGCGAGCCCGGCAAGGGCACGACATTCAAGATTTATCTGCCACGCGTTGCAGATCAAGCCGAGAGTGCGGCCCAGGTTGCGACAGCGAAGGAAGTGCCGGCGGTTGAGCCGGGAAGCGAGACCATTCTGCTGGTCGAAGACGAGGCCAATCTTCGCTATCTGGCCCGGCAGTATCTGCAGAAGCAAGGTTACCGCGTCATCGAAGCGGCGGATGGAGCCGTGGCCATGCAGATCGCAGTCGCGCACGAAGGCGTGATCCACCTGCTGCTCACCGATGTGATCATGCCCGGCATGAATGGCCGTGAATTGGCGCAGCGCATTTCAGAAATTCGCCCCAACGTAAAAATCCTCTACATGTCCGGCTACACGGAAAACGTGATCGGACACAACGGCATGCTGGACGCGGGCGTACGCCTGCTGCAGAAGCCCTTTAACCTTCGCGACCTGAAAGACAAAGTTCGCGAAGTGCTCGACTCAAGCCCAATCCCCCGGGAGGTTGCCATGTCCGTACCGATTGCTCATCCGGCGCACGCACGGGAAGCATTCCCGCCGTCGCGCGCGCAACGATTTCAACTACATTTGCCTTTGAAGTACCGCCGTCTGGGCGAAAAAAACTGGCACGAAGGCAAGACCAGAAACATCAGCCGCTCCGGCATGCTGTTTGAAGCCGAAGAACTGCTGCAACCCAATGCCGTGCTGGAGATCAATCTGGTGCTGCCGGCGGAAATTGCCGGCCTTTCGCCTACGGAAGTGGTCTGCCGAGGCGAAGTGGTCCGCACCGTGAAACCGGCAGGAACGGCCATTTCTCCGGAACTTGCTGCCCGGATCTTGCAATATCACTTCCAGCACGGGGCGCATGTGCCACGAGCCTGATCTCGAAACGCCGCATGGATGTTGCGGTAGACGACGATGCAGTAAAAAAGGCGGCCGCAAGGCCGCCTTTTCCAAATTTGCGTCTTCGAAGTTATTCCACAAACACTGATATCGATGTTAACTGGGTTTTCCAGGCTTGACTGGCACGAGGCTGCCGATTACTAGCCCCAATATTGCCCCAATAATAGCGTGGCAGATATGGTCCTCCCATCTGTCGACTCCTTTGCTGAGCATGAGGAAAATCGCAAAAGCTCGTGCCCAATGTCCAGCCCACTATTTTGATTAGTCGAGCCTTAATCAACGGACCACCTCCAAAACACCCCGCTACGCGATCCCTCTAATGTCCTGCCTCAGTTGGAAATGGAGAAAGCGTTCCTCCGTTAAGATAGCGGAGCGAACGTATGAGGAAGGAACGGAAGCATTTCACCCCAGAAGAAAAAGTAGCCATCCTGAGGCGGCATCTTGTGGACAAAGTGCCAGTCTCGGAGCTGTGTGAACAACTGGGCCTGCGGCCAACGGTGTTCTACCGCTGGCAGAAGGAACTGTTCGAGAACGGAGCCGTCGCTTTTCAGTCTCAGGAACGTCCCCACCGCCAAGTGGAGGAGAAGCAGAAGCGGATCGAGTTCTTGGAGAAGAGGGTACAGACCAAGGACGAGGTCCTGGCTGAGCTGATGGCTGAGCACATCGCGCTAAAAAAAGTCTTGGGGAACTCTAACCGGTATCTGGGTGCCGCATGATGTGCGGGATCTACGCAGAACGCAACCGGAAGCTGGAAGCCGCCAGACAGCAGCGCCAGAGTCACCGCCAGCAAGCCGCGTGAAGAGCGAAGCGGCCGGCGGCCCGCGATGCCGGAGCCGTTTAAGTCCATGGCGCCGTGTTTGCCGACGGCTCGGGAGTTGATGGCGGCAAGCCCGTTTGTCGTTAGCGATCGCGAGCCAGATGTAGGAGTGATCTTGTCGACTTTCTTTTTTTGGCACGGCCGCTACCGTCTGGTAGCTCGTATCAGATACAGTAAAACGTATGTTTCGATGCATTTATAGCTTGACTGACCAGCCTCATTCAGACGGCGAACACATCCTGCAAAACTTCCTTGGGGCCCGGTGGACTTCACACGAGATCGTCAGCAACGATCTGCAACGCGCTTTTGGGAGCGGAATCGACGTTGATTTTGAAGAATGTGTAGAAGTGATCCGCAATCTGATGGGGACTCGTGGCGGCAGGGGTGGCGATGGTCCCACACTCAAGGGACTAGCGACGGCAGACCAGCGAAAGGTGAATCTGCTGCCTGGCGGCAAAGTGCAGATGGCCGGACCGCTCCTCACAGAAATCGAATTACCCGATGGGCAAAAGAAAGTTCTCATCAAGGCTGAGACGCCGGAGCACGTTGCATGGGCTCTCGCTCAAATCAAAGCAAAATATCCAAAGACCCAGATTGATGAGCAGGCCCTCCTCGCATCGGCTACGGTGACCGAAGGCTACATTGATAGCCCGGTACTGCACAAGTTGGAGTTGGGAGGGCCTGAGCTTTTTCGCGGTCTACTCAAAGCCTGCTTCAATCTGCTTGGTGCAGTGCACCCGGAGATAGCATTGCAGCCATGTTTCAACGGAGTTCGTGACTACATCCGGGAGGGCACTGGCGGTGCCGCGTCCTATATCCGTTGGTACGCTTCTGAGGAGCTTCCCAAGCTTCCTCGCCTCGGCTCGGCGGACCAACATATTTTCATCGTTTGCCGTGGCTCCTCCGTGGAAGGGGTAGCACAACTCTTTGGCGGTTTGGTGTACCCGTTTCAGCTTACTGATTCGTACTACGGCCCGGCGTTTACCTGCGGATACGTAGTCGATCCCTTCCGGGAAAGCGAACCTGCGGAAAGAAGAAACCCCGAGTTCGACGTTGTCGCAGTGCCGGTCTTCTCTGAGCAGCAGGATGAGCAGAATGAAGCGGTGATCGAGTCTTTTAAACGCAGGCTAGGCAAAATCATCGAGCTACATTTCCAGCGGCACCGCAAAACCGTAATCGAGCGCTCGCTTCAAGAGGTAGTAGCGGCGCATGGCGGTGATGTTATTACGCAAGACATCGTGAACGACTTCGCGGAGCTGCTCGCGCATCGTGTTCTACGCATCGAGCGCGATCTGGGGCCATATAAGAAGCGTTGATCGGTTACAGATACGCAAAACAAAATGGACATTAGCCCCTCGTCGGAAGTGAAGCACAGGTGACGATATGCACTTTTATAGTTGCTCGGAGCACAATTAGTCCTCGAAAGTCGGCTTGTATGAATCGACCTTAGAAATTCCTTGATCACGGGCCAACCCGATCTTGGGAAACGGCAGTTCATTGCTCGCGACTTCAAGGAGTTCATTCGCATCTCGGGCATGACTCATGTCCGAACCTCGCCTTCACAGTCGAACGGCAAGATTGAGCGCTGGCACAAGTCGTTGAAAAGCGAATGCATTCGTCCGGGGACGCGGCTGTCGCTGAAAGATGGAAAGCCGCGCGGCGTCTGGTCGAGGGCTACGTGGAGCATTACAACAACGTCCGCCTGAACAGTGCCATCGGCTACATCACGCCGAAGGACATACTGGCGGGGCGTCAGCAGGAGATCCATGCAGAACGCGACCGCAAGCTGGAAGCCGCGAGACAGCAGCGCCAGAGTCACTGCCAGCAAGCTGCGTGAAGGGCGAAGCGGCCAGCCGCTGGGATGTCGGACAGCCAGGGAAAGCTATTTTGACGCACAGCAAATGAGCGACTATCAGTCTTTTTCAACGACCAGCGTCAAAGCCAACCGATTCTTGCAAGCCTTCTCAGGCTACTGGTGCGGGTCACGAGTGCCTGTGCCATCCTTCGCGGAATAGTCCGCCCATGCCGATGGTGCGAGCTCGTCGAGCCTACAATTGCGAAACGGGTTGTTGAGACAGCTCAGGTGAACATCAAATGCCCGCTTCACGAACGTGCCGGCGGACTGCACAACGCAAGTTGCGAGCCGATTTGCGGGAAACTTGACGACGCCGTGATCAACCCACACCTGATAGTCCTGACTGCTGCACGGGCCGCCCTCAAAGCTCGCCGCGTCTCTCCGAGTCTCGACGCCATATACGAGGGGAACCAGCTGCCGATAGACACTGTAGTCTACGCGTTCCATCCTATATTCCCAGGCACCCGTGCTGCTCATATAGAGCTTTCCGTCTCGAACTTCAAACAGCGCACCGACAACCCACGAACGGACCCCAATATAAGGAAGGGTTGCATAAAGGAGTTCTGCCTTTCTGTCTATTAACGGAATCCGCGGCAGCCGAGTCATAATTACCAATCGAAATGTGCAGTCTCGGGGCGTGCACGTCGTCCCCGGCTCTTCACGAAAGGCAGCGCCCCCGTTACGAATCACGATGTCCCGAACTTCGGGAAATGCGGCGGTCGCGAAGTCAAGAGATCTTAGGTCAGCAAAGAACGCCTCTGCTCTACGCCGCTGATAGACCGAGTCGAGATATAGGAATAGCCAGCTACCAGCAATCGATGCGAGGATCAGTCGAGCCACCCAGCGCAGGGCGGCTCGAAATCGAGGGTGGGTATCAGTTCTCTTTGAATAGATGTCGATCACATCAAATAGTCTAGACCCCACCGAAAGTCCCGGAGTTCCCAGCATAAGTGACGAAAGCAAGCGATTACATTCACGATTCGGTCTGGCCCGGTCTTGGTTCTGGCGGAATCAGGGCCAAAGCGGATGTTGAGAAACGGCAGGTCATCGCGGAGCTACAATGATCTTGCCGGGCGAAACGGAAGCAGGCACTGCAGGGATGCAACCATGCTGAGGGATAACCCGGAGGGCTCATCGAGCCGATGCTCAGCAGTGCGGGAGGTCTTTCTCCCGCGTTGCACGCTGACGGGCGAAAGTCATCGGACGATAGACCCCCATGCCTTGAAAATCCCCGCCCCGCAGGGGCGGAATTTACCCTAACGGAGAACGTCGCTTCTCCATTTCACGCTGAGCCAAGACACTAACGAATCGGCTCCGTCCCCGCTGCGACAATGGCCAGATACTTTGCGTAGGAGAACATGCGGTTTCTCCTGTGCCCGGTCATCTCCTGCGCAATACCCAGCTTGCGGAGGTGGTGCAGGGCAGCGGTAACTGTAGGTACGGAAAGCGAAAGCGATTTGCTGACCGCGCCGATGCTCGCGATCGGCCTTTTCTCCATATACTCCTGCACGCGCAGCGCCGAAGATGCCGCTCGGCCGAGTCCCTGAATTTTTTTTCTGTCGCTGGCAAACAGCGCCAGTGATTTTGAGACCGCGCCGGAAACCTCATTGGCCGTGCTCTCGACTCCCTCAAGAAAGAAAGCCAGCCAGTCTTCCCATGCACCCTCAGTTCTGACCCGCTGCAGAAGCTCATAGTAGAGATTCCGGTGAGTCTTGAAGAAGAGACTGAGGTAGAGAATCGGTTCGCGGAGCGCCTTTTTTTCGCATAGAAGCAGCGTGATCAGCAGCCGTCCCAGCCGGCCGTTTCCATCCAGAAACGGATGGATGGTCTCGAACTGCACGTGAATCAGGCCAAGTCGAACCAACAAGGGCAGGGATTCGGAGTCGTCGTGCAGAAACTTTTCGAAGGGGCCGAGACACTCCGTCAGCCGGTCAGGCGGGGGGGGGACGAAAGCGGCATTGCCGGGGCGCGTGCCTCCGATCCAGTTCTGCGACCTGCGAAATTCCCCAGGAGTCTTGTTGGCACCGCGGCTGCCCCGCAACAGGATGCGGTGCATCTCGCGCAGAAGGCGGAGAGAAAGAGGAAATCCCCCGCGCAACCGCCGCAAGCCATGCTGCATGGCTGCGATGTAATTGGAGACTTCCTCTACGTCATGGCCTGGCACTCCCGGTGCAGCCTCGTTTTCGAAGAGCAACAATTCCGAGAGTGACGACTGCGTCCCTTCAATTTGCGACGAGAGAACCGCCTCTTTGCGGATGTAGGTGTAGAGCAGAAGATTGGTGTCGGGAACGACGGTGGTCAGGCCGTCGAGCCGGCCGATAGCCCGGTTGGCACGATCCAGCCGCCTCTGCACGGACGCCAGTTGGAGCGGCGGGTTGGGAGGCAGAGGTGGAGGAATGTAGGCCCGCACCGCTTCACCGGCTGGCGTCGTAGTGACATACGGCCCTATCCGCGACGATAGTGATTTGAGTGAAGCCCGGGGCAATGAAAGGAACCTTTAATAAGAAGTTTTGTTATTAAAGGATAGCACGTTAAACTTTAATAAGACAATCCCTATTAAAAGTCGCGTAGCAGGACAGAACTTCACCTTTCTGTCGACTCGGAAGAAGATTCAACGGGTAAACGCTCTAACGTGTCTGCCAGACCGCGGATCAGTTCCTTTATGCCCTTTCCGGTTACGGCGGAAATTTCGTACAGCTTCAATTTGTGTTTCTTGCAATAGCGCTTCAGGGCAGCGAGTTTGTCCTTGTTGGCGACATCGATCTTCGAGGCCACCATGATCATCGGCTTTTCCTCCAGGTTCGCCCCGAAGCGCGCCAGTTCGCTGAGAATCACCTCCACATCCTTGACCACATCCGGGCGGCCGCTTGCGTCCGAAACATCGACCAAGTGAACCAGCAGGCGGGTGCGCTCTATGTGGCGCAGAAACTGCGTGCCCAACCCCGCGCCAGTGTGTGCGCCTTCGATCAGGCCGGGTATGTCGGCGACGACAAAACTGATCTCGTCTTTTTCGTTTCCTACGACAACCACACCGAGGTTGGGCTCAAGCGTGGTGAAGGGATAGTCGGCGATCTTGGGACGGGCAGCGGAGATCCGCGAAATCAGCGTTGACTTCCCCACATTGGGATAGCCGACCAATCCGACGTCGGCCAGCAGTTTGAGTTCGAGCCGGTATGTGTGTTCCTCGCCGGGACGGCCGGCTTCGTGCTCACGTGGCGCCTGGTGAACCGAAGTCGCGAATCGTGCGTTGCCGCGTCCACCGCGGCCGCCGCGGGCGATCACAACGCGTTGATCGGCATGGGAAAAATCAAATACTTTCTCGCCGGTTTCGTCGTCGAAAAGCAAGGTTCCGACGGGCACCTTCAGGATCACGTTGGCGCCGTCGCGTCCGGTTTTGTTGGCGCCTTCGCCGTGATGTCCGCGCTCGGCCTTGTATTCGGGATTGAAGCGGAAGTGGACCAGGGTATTGTGGCGTTCGCTGGACTCCATGATCACATCGCCGCCCTTGCCGCCGTCGCCGCCGGAAGGGCCGCCGCGGGGAACAAACTTTTCACGGCGGAACGCCATACAGCCATTGCCGCCGTCGCCAGCCTTGACGCGAATTTTCGCTTCGTCAATGAACATGGGTTCCTATCGGGCCCGCTCCGAGGCACCGGTTGTGGCGTCCGACTGGCTTACTCTCCGCCAAATCAGGAATTCTTCCTTTTTGGCGTTTCGCCGGCGTGGGTGTCTTTCTGGTCATGGAGCAGCCACGCGTCGCCGATAAGTCAGAGAGGCCGAACTGCGGCTTCCGACGCGCCCCTGTTTGCGCACGAGATGTCTGCCCCAAAGATGATCGAACCCGCCACAGTTTTGCCGCGAAATACCTGGCAGGCTGCTCTGTGCGAAACCGCCATCGAGGTGTTTTCGATTATGGTCGGAGCGGACCTGACCCCTGCGGCCAATGACTCTCCGAGCCACGCCCCGGAAGTGACCGGAGTCGTCGGGATTGCCGGCGAGATTCGCGCTATCCTCACGCTGCAGTGCAGTTCGGCCTCGTCGCTGAAAATTGCCTCGAACATGCTGGGCATAACTCCTGACGATCCGGAGAGCGAAAAAGCAGCCTGCGACGCGTTGGGCGAAGTCTGCAACATTATTGCCGGCTACTTCAAAGCAAGAGTCGGCCTGGGCGACAAATGCATGCTATCGGTCCCGACCATCATTGTGGGCAAAGACTATCAGTTCCACTCCGGCAAAGCCTACGAGCGGCTGGAATTTCCTCTGCTGTTTGAAGGAGAAACAGTTCAGCTCTCGCTGGAGATCGCGCAGTAGAACCGGCTCAACCAAACCCGGATCAGTCGGCTTTGACGGGCTCGACCATGACGAACTTGCCCATCGAGCCCTTGTTCAGAAACTTGATGCGTCCGGTGATCTTGGCGAACAGCGTGTCGTCTTTGCCCCGGCCGACGTTCAGCCCCGGCTTGACGCGAGTACCGCGCTGGCGAACGATGATGGTGCCGCCGGGCACAATTTGTCCGCCGAACGCCTTGAATCCCAGCCGCTGTGCATTAGAGTCGCGGCCGTTCCTTGAGGTGCCTTGTCCTTTTTTGTGTGCCATAACCAGTCGTCAGAGGCCAGTTGCCAGTTACCCTCACAATTTATTTCTTCTTTTTGGCCGCCGATTTTGCCGCAGCCTTCCTGGGCGCCGCTTTCTTCTTCGCTTTTGCCGGTTTCGCATCGGCGGCGTGCTCTTCCGCGGCATGCGTGGCTTCCGCGGGCGCAGCCTTCTTGGCCTTCGGCTCTTTCCTGGGCAATTCAGGGGCCTTAAAGCTCCGGCCGTCGAAGGCAATTTCCGTAATCCGCACGGCGGTAAACGACTGCCTGTGGCCGCGCAATTTCTTGTACTGCTTCTTGCGCTTGTAATGGAAGACGAGGACCTTTTCGCCGCGGCCTTCTTCCAGGACATGGCCTACCACGTGCGCTTCCGACTGGGGCTTGCCGATCTGCCCCTCCTCGCCTGACACTGCCAGCACGTCGGCGAATTCCACTCGGCCATCAGTGCCGGTGCCCAGTCTCTCCACTCGGATCACATCGCCGGGCGCCACCCGGTATTGCTTGCCACCAGCGCGGATAACCGCGTACATGTCTGCCTCCATCAAAATGTCGTCGAAGCCAGCCTGCAAGGCACGGCTCTAATTCCCTGCCGGGCGCACACGGGCGCACTCACCGCTCGCTGACTTTTCCTTGCTTGCTGTGTATTCCACCAGGGCGCGCAGGCTGCCACGGCAGGCCTCCCCAGAACGGGTCGGCGAGTACAGGCAAACCCAACTATTTTATCGTGAGCCGCGGAAAACGGTCAACGAGCGTTTACGATTGATGAACCGTAAAGGCGCGGAAGAGCGGAACGTTATGAATCAGAGCTGGTGTGACCGTGCTCCATGGTAGAACAATCGAAACGCCATTCAGAAATTTGCAGATGGGACAGCCTTGTGCGAGAATTCCGGCGAATTCCGGAGGAATTGGATGATGAAGCGCATTCTCGCCGTTTTGTTGTGCCTGCTTGCCGTGAACTTGTGCGGAGTCGCGCAATCGAAGAAGCACGCCTCGAAGAAATCTGCTGCTTCCGCCCCCGATAAAGCTTACATGCAGAAAATCTGGGATGCCTGGTCCACCCTCGATCCCGACAACGTGGCGCAATATTACGCTAAGGGCCCGCATGTGTTCTTCGACATCGCTCCGCTTAAGTACGCGAGTTGGGATGAGTATTCAACCGGGGTAAGGAACGTCCTTGCCGGCTACAAGAGCGCAAAATGCACCGTGAATGACGACGCTCAGGTCCACGCCCATACAGGGATCGTTTGGGGTACTGCGACTGTGCTCTGTGAAATGACGACCAAAGCCGGAAAGGTAGAGATGAACAATTTTCGCTGGACCGCGATCTGGGAGAATCAGGACGGCAAGTGGCTGACCGTGCACGAGCACGTCTCGGAGCCGTTGCAATAAACCGCGGCGTACTGATCGTCGCACGCTTTCACGGCTTTTACCTAAACCATCCGGTCGGCAAATGACCCGCGCTGCGACCCGTGGCCGATAGGTGCTTTTCAGTAGGCTTTCACGAAGAAGTAAATCGTCATCCCGGTTCCTACCAGCACGACGAACCGGCGAATCCAGGGTTGGGGCAGTTTCTGGGCATAGTGAGCGCCGAAAAAACCGCCGGCGATGCCTCCGGCGACCATCACGATTCCCTGCGGCCAGTAGATGGCGCGAGCCACGATGAACTCAAGGGTCGCGACACCGTTGATGGCAAGGGCGAGCAGGACCTTAAGAGCATTCATGGCGTGGATGTCGGTCATTCCTAACCCGGCCAGCATAGCCAGAGTCACGATGCCCATCCCACCGCCGAAATAGCCGCCATAGATTGCAACTCCCAACTGGAAGAGCGCGGCAGCCGTGAGCCCGGCAGCGGTTGCATCGTGCTCCACCATCGACCTGCGCCCAGCGGTGAGCTGACGGCCGAAAGCAAACAACAGCGTGGCTGCCAGAATCATCCACGGCACAAGCCGCAGGAATGTGTGCGCCGGAGTTTTGAGCAGGAGGAATGCTCCCACCAACCCACCGGCCAGGCTGGTGACGAGCAGAGGCGCCATGACGCGGACGGGCACATTCAAACGTCTGCGGTAAGCTCCGCCGCTGCCGGCTGCGGCAGTCCACAGAGCGAGAGTATTGGTGGCGTTGGCCGGAATCGGGGGCACACCGGTAAAAAGCAACGCAGGAAATGAAATGAAGCTGCCGCCGCCCGCGACCGAGTTCAGCGCTCCTCCCAGCATTCCGGCAAAAAATAAAAGGATGGCCGAGTGTAGATTCAAGCAGCCAGATGTATCAGAAAGCGGCGTAACCCGCCAATGGCCAGACATCGACGTAGAAGGCAATCGTTACGTTTGTAATCCTTGGTAATGCTTGTCTGCTTGCAGAAACATCCACGGTGCGGCAGGGTTATATCAACTGAAAGGTGATCGAATTTCATGCGCGGACGAATCGTAGTTTCTCTTTCTGCATTGCTACTGACCAGCGTGGCCTGGGGCCAGAACCAGCCCTCCCCGACCGAGACTCAGCCGAGCGCCCAACAAGCCATGCCGGGGATGAACATGCCCGGCGACGATGCCTCAAATTCTGACATGTCGAACATGAAAGGCATGTCCACGGGCGATAAAGAAGCGGACAGCAATGCGAGTCTGCACGCGATGAACTCCATGGAAGGGCACATGGATATGGGCCCGCACATGAAAATGACTGCCCTGCGGCCCGCAAAGCCGGGCGATGCTGCGCGTGCCGAAAAAATCGTGGCGGCCGCGCGCGAAGTAGGAGAGCAGTATCTGGATTATCACGTTGCACTTGCTGACGGATTCAAAATCTTCCACCCTGAGCTTCCGCAGAAGGTTTATCACTTCACCAATTACCGATACGGACTCGAAGCGGCTTTTCACTTCAATCCGGAACATCCCACCTCGCTGCTCTACGAAAAACACGGCGACGGCTACAAATTGGTCGGGGTCATGTACACAGCGCCCAGGCGCTTTACCGAAGACCAACTGGACGAGCGCATTCCTCTCAGCATCGCGCAATGGCACCAGCACGTGAACTTCTGTGTCGCACCTCCCGGCCACAGGAGCGAATATTTCGGTCCGCATGCGCTATTTGGCCTGGGGGGATCGATTAGCACTCAGGAAGCCTGCGACGCGGCCGGCGGATACTTCATTCCCGTAGTCTTGAACTGGATGGTGCACGTCTACCCGTTCGAAAAAGATCAGGCCAGTATATGGTCCGTGGAGCGGCAACACGCGGACTGATTGTTGAGTCGCCTTCGCAGTTACTCTCATCCCGCAGATTTATGGCGCTGATTTTTCGAGTCCGAAGTGAGGCTTGACTCATCCTCTCTCCTTAAACGACTTCGCGCTGCGATTCCAGACAAGACATTGAGACGGTGTGGTAGACAAACTCGACGAGGGCGAAACTTTGGCTGCTAACCGAGCCGCACGCCCTGCGTCCAAGAAGGCGTGAAGCTGGTTACAAAGGCAAGGAACTTTTGAAGCAGCGGATGCGTAAGAGATATTGAAAGCCGGCGTCGGGCTGTTAACGCGCAGGCTGCTCGAAATTCTAGCGGGGTTCAGGGGATTCTCTCACACTCGGTTTGGCGGCCCAGGTGAGAAAACCCCCGTGCATAGCAGAACAAGCCGGACGGCTTGTCCGCTAAAACCCCGGCGGCTGCATTGTAGGCGATTCGCGGCGAAACACAAGTGTTTTCTCGCGAAATCGGAGAAGCAGGGCCGCCCCATCCGCTTCCCGACGGAATTCGGGAAAGAAAAGGAGCAGGTCATGAAGTTTGCGGCGGTTTCCAAAGGTCTGATTCTGGGGTTGGCCCTGATGCTGGCCTCGAGTGCACTCGCAGCCACCAAGGGAAGCTTGCAGCTTCTCGATTCGGTGACGGTCAACGGCACCCAGCTCAAGGCTGGCGACTACAAGTTGCTGTGGGACGGCAGCAGCTCGAATGTTGAAGTGAGCATTATGCAGGGCAAGAAGGTGCTGGCCAAGGTTCCGGCCAAGGTGGTCAATCTGGACGCAGCGGCGGCTAACGATGCGGCCGTCACGCAGAAGAACAATGACGGGACCAGTTCGCTGATTGGAGTTCGTTTTTCCGGGAAGAAATTTGCTTTGGACATCTCGGACAGCGATGGCGCTATGGGTGGGTCGAGCAAATAACCGGAGCTTCGACGATCGAAATGCCTAAACCAGAAGGGGAGCATTGCGCTCCCCATTTTTTTGTTCGCGGTTTGCCGCGCGAAAACTAGCTGGGCGAGGCCAGCACGTCGTCGTAATAGTTGATGACAGCGCGCCGTGGCGTGTCCTTCAGCCCTTTTAACGGTATCTTCTGGTCAAACGCAGTGTTTCCCGTGAGGTGGGCCCGTCCCAGGAAAAGCATGTTGCCGTTTGCCATCTCCAGGTAGATAGGGATCAGCATGCGGAACTTCTCATCCACGTTCGACTGGTTCATTTTTACGTTCAGCACCACATCGCCGTCCGAGTTTTTGTCAAAGCTGGCGTCGAAGTGGTAGGAGGGCAGTTGTGTGCCGTAGACGTACTCGTTAAAGAACCAGTCCATTTTATGGTTGCCCTCCAGATCCATGTCCGGGGTCATGTGTCTTTCCACCATGGCTTTGAAGTCCTCGGTGGTGGCGTCTTTGTTGGTATAGGTCTTTACGAAATCCTGCATCATCGCCTTGAACTGCTGGTCGCCGGTTCGCCTGTCGTACATCATCATGCGAAGCATGTGTAGCACATAGGCGCCTTTGGGGTAGATCAGACGGCGGGTGACATCGAAGCCGGTGCGCGTGTTGCTGGCCCGATAGCCCATGGTCAAGGGTCCGGCGTCGATGGCGCGGAAGCCCTGCGCGTTGCGCTCAAGCAATAGATCGCGCTCATCGTTCCAGAAAGCGATGAACTTTTTGGGATTCTTTTCGATCATGCTCAGGTAGAGCGACGCCGACATGTCGGCAAAGCCTTCGCTCATCCACTGATCGCGATAGGAATTAAAACCTACGGTGTGTCCCCACCATTGATGGGCCACCTCGTGGGGAGTGACCACCTTCCAGTACCCACGGTCGCCCCAGTCCATGCCCAGTTGATGACGGACGGTAGTGTCAAAGTAATAGCAGATGGGAATCCACACCAATTCGGGCCAGGATTGGCCAAAATTGCAGGCGGTCTGCTGCGTGATCTGCAGGTGCTTAAAAGCTGAGGGGCCAAAGTAATCGGTGTAAAGCTGCACGGCTAGTTCGCCTTCCGCGAGCGCTTTCTTGTTCAGTCCCGTGGTACTCATCGTTCCCAGCGCGACCTCCGAGCCCATACCCAATCCCGGACCGATCTGGGGAGACACGCCATCGCCACTGGCTATTTGCTGCACCTCCTTCACCCAGTCCGGCGGTTCTTCGTTGGCGAAGGATTGCACCACGTATTCCGGTTTCGTCAGTTTGGCTTCCTCCATTCTGAACTTGCCGAAATTGAATCCCGCGACAGTTTGCGGCGCTTCGCTTTTCCAAACCGTCACGTTCTGACCGCCCTCATTGCTCTCACTCACCAGTTCGCCAGTGGCCGCGATCTTCATCCCCTTAGGAATATGAAAGGTCATGTCATACGTCGCGTATTCGCCGAACGCTGTGTTGGGATACCAATCGTCACGAGCAACAGGAAAGTAGTTCCCGTTGCCGGTGTTGGTGATGGCTTCCTTTCCGCCGTACGTGGTCGTGATGACGTATTTGTCTCCTGCTGCCAGCGGCTTGGCCAGAATCACCGCAAAATCTGCATCGGCATTCTTATCCTCCTGGATGAAAGTCAGCGGCAGACCGCCTTCTCCGGTGACGCTTTGCACCCGCAGGCTATGGAAAAGATCGAAAGGCACCACGCGTACGCCGTTGGCGCGCGCAACAAACGTCGTTGTCGCTTCCCCGGTGAGGTTGGCATTCTTCTCGATCGTCGTATCCAGTTGCTGATGCTCGATGTGAATGGTTCGTCCAATCGTGCCCTTTGTATACGCGCCTGACAGATGAAATGAAGCCCACGATCCGGACTTGTTTTCGTCGTAGGTCGCGAACTCGACCTGATCGCCGGTTTCGTGCGGATCGATCCGGTAGAGCTCTTTCCCGTCATAGCGTTTGCCATGGATGAAGGCGATGAAGAACTCGCCTGGCTCCGGGCTGAGCACATCTTCCAGCAGGCGGACCTCGAGGTTGCTCTTGAGCACATGGCGGGTGGTGTGCTGGCTGTCTTTCAGCGGACCGGCGTCGCAGCCTGCGCCGGCGGTGGCGCCTGCCTTCTTGATTTCCTCATAAGTCGAGTCGGTAAAGCGCAGTACCAGCGTGCTGAAGTTTTCGCTGAATTCATCTTCTTTCGTGAGCAGCTTGAGACTTTTGCGTTCCGTCTCGGACGGCGGCGTGAGAACGAAATTGCCATCACCTTCAAAGACCGCTCCAGTTACTTTGCCCTGCACCGGCGAAACGAAGCACACAGTGCCGGAGCGGAGATGAAAAGTTCCGGCCTCGCGCCTGAGATCGAAGTTGCTGACGCTGACCGCTTCCCCGCCCAGCGTAAGATTGCGTAACGCCTGATAGACCGCATCGGAATTCGGCGCAGGCGCCGGAGCGCTCTGGGCTGCGGCTGGAGCCGTTGTGAGCCAACCGCCGATCACGGCAAGGCACACCAGCACTCGAAACGCTCGGGGGACAAAGGAAACAAGCTCCACTGGAGACACTACGGCGGAACGCAGGGAACGGATGAAGAAAAACATACTACCTCCGGGGGGAAGGAAGCGTAATTATGCACCAGAAGAGAAAAAAAACAAGTGATGGATCTCACGTACAGAACAACGAGCATGCCGGCTACTGGCTTGCCGTTTTTTCCAGTTCCGCATTCAGGCTTACGCTACTGCCAGCGGAGACTGTTAGTTTTTTCTCCCAGTCCTTGAAGCCTGATTTCTTTACCACAACAGTATGTTCACCCTCCGTTACTTGAACTTCAGAGGGGGTATTTCCGACGAACTTACCGTCGAGTTCGATATCCCCACCTTCAGGCTCCGAGTCCACTTGCAACTTCGCCGGCGAGCTAGCGTTATTTTTGGCCGAAACGCCGCTCGGAGTGTTGGGGCCCGGGTTGGCAACGGGGCCGCTCGACTGAAACTTCGAGACGTCGAGGTTCATGTCGCCATTCACGTAGGCGGTGATCTCGGTCCCTTTGGGAATCGTAATATCTTTGCCGTGCATAAAAAGAAAGAACGGCGCAGCGGGAAAGAAGACGATACTCGTGGCCACGATTCCTCCCACCATGACACCGGTATGGCCGCCGCCATTGACATCCCTAATGGCTCGCAGCGGGGCTTTGTCCCCGCTCACGAGCCTGACGTAATCGATGTTGATGTTCAATTTCCCGCCGCGCGCCATTCTCCTCTTTCGCTGAGCTTCGGTAACCGTTGCAAAAGCAAGGTCGCCTTTCTTGATGACCAGCATTCCGTTTAGCGTGATGTCGTCGAGGACCTCAAAATCCACCGTGTCACCTACATTGGCGTCTGCTGAGGAAACATTTCTATTCAGCCGCAACCTTATGGGCGTCTTATCCTCAAGCACGAAACCCTTCGCGGATGTGAAGCTTGTGGGTACGGGCTCGGGTTGCGTCATCGCCTGCTGGCCCGCCGGTGCAGCAGAGGATTTCGGCGGAGGCGTTTGTGCTAGCGACACTTCCAAAAACAATAGCCCAAGGCACACGCCCAGAAATACCCTCACGGGTTACCTCCTGTACCGTTCTTCAGATTTTTTGGGGAAAGCGCCCGGGGAAAGCGCAATTATCCTCTCATCGGGGAAGATGTCAACCTGGAATTTAGCTCGATGTAGCCCACGGGCTAAGTCTGGGCCCAGGAACACAAGAAACTTGCCGTGGACGTGGTTATCTCACGAAATAACCGCACCCATCTCATTACTTAATACTTCGGCACTTTCGGATCCACCCGCTCGGCCCAAGCGGTAATTCCACCTGCCAGGTTATGGACCTTGGCAAATCCCGCCTGCTGCAGGAAGGCAACCGCCTTGGCGCTACGCCCGCCCATTTTGCAGTGCACCACGATTTCGCGGCTGGAGTCTAGTTCGTTCACCCGCTTGGGCAGATCGTTCAGAGGAATCAGATACCCGCCGATATTGCAGATCTGGTATTCATGCGGCTCGCGCACGTCAAGCACGAATAAATCTTCCCTTGCGTCCAGACGGCGCTTTAGTTCTTCAACCTGAATTTCCGGAACTCCATTCGACACAGTTTTTTCCTCCCCGCGAACGCCGCAAAACTCGTTGTAGTCTATCAGCTTCGTCACGGTGGGACGCGCGCCGCAGGCCGGGCAGTCGGGATTTTTGCGCAACTTCAGCTCGCGGAACTTCATGCCCAGCGCATCGATCAGAAGCAACCGGCCAATCAGGGGCTCGCCTGCTCCCAGAATCAGCTTGATGACCTCGGTTGCCTGCATCACGCCGACCAGCCCCGGGAGGATGCCCAGCACTCCACCCTCCGCGCAGGAAGGAACCAGGCCCGGTGGTGGCGGCTCGGGATAGAGACAGCGGTAGCAGGGGCCCTCTTTTGTCGCAAACACGCTCGCCTGCCCCTCGAAGCGGAAAATCGACCCGTAAACATTCGGCTTGCCGGTGAGCACGCAGGCATCATTCACCAGATAGCGCGTGGGAAAATTGTCGGTGCCATCGGCGATGATGTCGAAGTCGCGAAACAGTTCGAGGGCGTTTTCGCTGCTCAGGCGGGCGTCGAAGGTAAGCAGGTTCAGGTAAGGATTGATCGCTTTCAGTTTCTCGGCGGCGGAATCGAGCTTCTTTCTCCCCACGTCTGCAGTGGTGTGAATAATCTGCCGTTGCAGGTTCGTGTAATCGACCACGTCGAAATCCACCAGCCCCAGCGTGCCCACCCCGGCGGCCGCCAGATACAGCGCCAGCGGCGATCCCAGGCCGCCCGTACCGATGCAAAGCACCCGAGCCGCTTTCAGCTTCTGCTGGCCCTCCATGCCGACCTCAGGCATGATCAGGTGGCGCGAGTAACGTAAGATTTCGTCTTTGCTAAGGGTTGGGTCGGTTTCGGTGATGGCGGGCATGAATTCCTCGGTTCAGACTCAGATTTTGGATTGCGAACTCGGCGGGCCAGCTAGTAACAGCAAGGCGGGCAACAACAGCGCATTCTCGCGGCATGGGACATCTCACGACACTCAATTCCCTGCCTATTCTCGCGCAAATCCGCTTCCGGTGCGCCTCCGGCAATGGAAGGCACTATGGAAATGTTATCACCTTCCCTCACCGCCGTGGCTTCCTTCTGCAGATAGCGGATGTCTTCGTCGTTCAGATATACATTCACAAAGGCCCGTAATTTGCCGTCTTCGGTGTAGAGATGCCGTCGCAGCTCGGGATGCGCCGCCACCAGCGCGCTCATGGCCTCCGCTACCGTACTAGCCTTCACTTCCACAGTCGACTGCTTGCCCACATACTGCCGCAGAGGTGTAGGAATATGAATTTTGCTCATCGAATTAATCATAAAGATGCAGGCGCATCTTGGGAAGATTCAGTCAGAATCAGCCTTGGAGGAGAAAACGGCCGGCGACACCGGGCGGGTTGGATTTGGCTGCTAACATGAATCTGTGCCTCTGCTGGAGCTCCGAGACCTGAGCATTGGATTTTCCACCCCCGGCCGGGGGGGGATTTCAGCCGCAGTTTTGCCCGCTGTTCGCGATCTCAGCTTCTCCATCGCGCCCGGTGAGGTGCTTGGCCTGGTGGGCGAATCCGGCTCCGGGAAATCGATTACTTCCCTCGCCATCATGCGCTTGCTGCCGCCGCAGGCCAGGACATCGGGCGAAATCATTCTCGTCGAAAACGGGGCGTCACGAAACCTTTTCGCCTTGCCCGACAGTGCCATGCGCCAGCTGCGCGGCTCCCGCATCGCCATGATTTTTCAGGAGCCGATGACGGCGCTGAACCCCGTCATGCGCGTCGGCGATCAGGTCGCCGAAGCCGTATTAGCACACCACCGCATGACAAAAAAGGAAGCTTGGACGCTTGCAGTCGAAGCGATGCAGAACGTGGCTATTCCCGAGGCCGGGCGCCGGGCTCACGACTATCCTCATCAGCTTTCCGGCGGCATGCGCCAGCGCGTGATGATTGCCATGGCCATCGTGAACCGCCCGCAATTGCTCATCGCCGATGAGCCAACCACCGCACTCGACGTCACGATTCAGGCGCAGATTCTGGAGTTGCTGGCCAGCTTGCGCATCAAGTTTGGGCTGGCAATGCTTTTTATCTCGCACGATCTGGCGGTGGTTTCACAGGTAGCGGACCGCGTAGCTGTGATGTACGCCGGAACGCTGGTTGAAATTGGCTCCAAGCAGGATATTTTCCAGACTCCGGCTCATCCCTACACTCGCGGACTTCTACACGCCGTGCCGGATCTGAGAACCGATCGCACCCGCCCGCTCCAGACCATCGAGGGAACGGTTCCGCCGTTGCATGCCATGCCGCCCGGGTGCGCCTTTGAGCCGCGCTGCGGGTTTCGCATCCCGGAGTGCGCTCTGGCCATGCCGCCGCTGGTTGAAGTTGGCCCCGGACACTGGGCCAGGTGCCCGGTGGTGAACTCAACCGGATCCCCGCATCTCTGACCGGTGCTGTTCTTGTGCCTCTGGTCTATAATCCCGACTTTGCCTGGTGCTTTTTGCGGATACTCTTGCTCAGCGACATTCACGCCAACCTGGAGGCGCTTGAGGCCTGCCTGGCGGCAGCCCCTCCCTACGATCAGGTGGTGAACCTGGGCGATATCGTCGGCTACGGAGCCAGCCCGAACGAAGTGGCGGAACGCTCTCGCGGCCTGGGAAATATTTTTGTGCGCGGCAATCACGACAAAGCCGCCACCGGCCTGATGGACATTGCAGATTTTAATCCGCTGGCCGCCGCCGCCGCCGGCTGGACGCGGGACGAACTAACCTCCGCAAATCTCGAGTGGCTGCGCGTCTTGCCGCCAGGACCCGTGAACATTGACGGGGTTCCTGGCGTGGAATTGGTTCACGGCTCGCCCAACGACGAAGATGAATATGTGGTTTCTTTAGGTGATGCCTTGGCGCCGCTGATTGCCCAGCCCGTGCCGCTGATTTTTTTTGGTCACACTCATCTGCAGGGCGGATTCCTGGCGAATGGTTCCAGTGCCGACGGATTTCGCCCTGAGTACCAGACCGTGGGTAAGGCGGAATCTGTCGCGCTGCAACTGAAACCCGCCACACGTTATATGCTCAACCCCGGGTCGGTCGGCCAGCCGCGGGATGGGGACTGGCGGGCCGCATTTGCCCTCTTTGATACGGAGACGCAGATCGTTCACTTCCACCGCTGTCCTTACAATCTGAAATCGGCGCAGGACCGCATCTTCGCGGCCAATCTGCCGCCGCGGCTGGCAACACGACTGGCCGCGGGCAGGTGAATTGCTAAACGCCTGAGGAAATCAGCAGACCACGGTAAACTCGATTATGCCCTTGTCGCCTTCCCGCGAGACTCCACCACAGCATTACCTGATTGCGCACTGCGATGGCGGCGCGCGCGGCAATCCCGGACCGGCCGGATATGGAGTGGTGATCAAAGATCAATCCGGCCAGAAAGTTGCCGCGTTGAGCGAGTATCTCGGACGCCAGACCAACAACTTCGCGGAGTACCAGGGATTGATTGCAGCGCTGGAGTACACGATCGAACACGGCCCGAAAGCCCTAAAAATCATCAGTGATTCTGAGTTGCTGGTTCGTCAGATCAAGGGCGCTTATAAGGTGAAAAATGCCACGCTGAAGGATCTGCATGCCCGTGCCAAAGAACTGATTGCACAGCTGGACTGGTTTTCCATCGGCCACGCCTTGCGCGAGCATAACCAGGAGGCTGACCGGCTGGCCAATGAGGCGATGGATCGAGGCATGGGACGCAGGTAGCGGCTTCGAGCCTGCGCAGGAATCTGGATTCCAACCCGGATCAGCCAGTGCACTGATGGGCTATTCCCCCGCCGACGTATGGTCGTGAATGATTTTCCATCCGTCCGGGAACCTGCGGAAGATCAGCGTGAACAGGCCGTGCGGCATCTTCCCGTCGGGCATGGTCAGTTGCCAGGCGCCACGCACGAACGCGGCATCGTGACCGAGCATTTCGATGCGCAGGGCAGAAAATTCCAGTTGGCCCATCTCGTGCCCTGGGCTCGCGTAAGTGGCCCGGTAGCGATCGAGCGTCGCTTGCCAGCCGTGGCGTTCGCTTGCTCCGGAGAAAAAAGTCAGATCGGGGGAATTCCAGTAAACGGCCATAAAGTCTTCGAGGTCATGCCGGTTCCATGCCGCCTGTTGGGCACGCAGTACGTGCTCGATAGCAGACTTCTCAACTTCGCGATCAGCGCTCCCGGCGATCGCGGGGATGGTGCCGATTAATGGCAGAGACAGTAAGAAAAAGAAGAAAACGATGCGAGTGCGCACGCAGGCCTCCACAAGCGGACCAGTCTCGCATGGAGGGAAGCATCTGGAAACGGCATTTTGACGAAAATGGCTAACTTTGCTGCCGGTCGGCCTCTGGGTTGGCAGGAATAACCAGCGCGCTGAGGTTCTGTTTTCTAGCCCCGGCCCTTTTTTGCGGTCGCCGCAGCAACCTTGCCGGCGACCTCCCAGGGGCGCTTCGGGCGGTCGACCGCGGGCTTGTCGCGGTCCACTATGCGGTCGTAGTGGTAGGACTCGCTGACGGTGCCCAGCGATTCGTTATATAAAGTGGGCAGACCCAGCGCTACTTTCAATTCCTCGGTGAAATCCTGCAGCGCCTTCAGATGGTCGGCGCTAGCCGGGATTTCTGTTTTCGACGTCTTGAAGAATTGCTGGTAGCCACGGTTCACCAACTTTGAAATTTCGCTGCCAACCAGATACCCGGGATGAGCAAAAACCTTGACGCCATCTTCCGGAGTCTTTTGGATCGCGGCCGACACATTGTACTTTCTGAGGAATACACGCCCGTTCATCCCCGGCGCTTCGGTCACATCAAAACCGTGATCGCGCAGCCAGGCCAGTGCTTCCTCATAGGTTCGTGCATCCGTCGTTTTACTCATTGCTCTTCTTTCTTTGTTTCTGCTTATTGTTTTTTCTCAACTTTAGATGCGGCAAGCGGCCATGACGTTCGATAGCAGCGCTCCTATGCATCGTCTTGCAATTTTCTTCATCTACAAACAACATACTACATAGCCCTTTTTCCCTGACGTTGCATATTACGATAGTCATGAGGATGGGGTTCAAATATGAAACAGAATCTG